>OFMV01002330.1_pt1 | contig 12712 bp, 9 predicted proteins | sample 1541881 | NCBI WGS metagenome assembly OFMV01 (sample SAMN04209220, study PRJEB22552) | human gut metagenome | biome: gut; material: feces | host: Homo sapiens | place: USA: Oklahoma
CCCTCCTATGGATAGTGTCTGCGTGGGTATAGCAAGGATGCTATACCCTCCTATGATTTGCTGGAAGATACGCTCAAATCCTGGTAGATACAACCTGCATCTTCCAGCCCTTATCCCTTTGATACGCAACGCGCTACGCTGAAAATGGAAGATATGGTAGATAATTTCGACTATTTTAAAAATCTTAACTAAAATATATTGTTGGTCTTAATACATTTTGCTTTATTTGCAACAGAATAATATTCTTTGTACAATACGAAACTAATTAACACTAAAACCAGACAATTATGAAAACAAAACTTTACTCCTTCCGACTTGTTCGCTTTTTGCTTGCAATTGCGATCTGTCTACCCGTATGTGGTAGCAATGTGTTTGCTCAGACCGTAGAGTCGTATGTCGTATTAGACAACGCAGCTGGCACGCTGACCTTCAAACACGATGCACATAAACCCGCAGGAGCGTTCTCGCTGAATGAGGGTGAGACTTATCCTGCTTGGTATGATGGTGATTATGATGGTGATGGTAATGAGTATAACAAAAACAACATTAAAAAAGTTGTCTTTGATGCTTCTTTTGCCAATGCACGTCCCACAAATTGTTACAGCTGGTTCTTTGGATGTAAAGATTTAACCACTATTGAAGGTATAGGGTATCTGAACACAGAGAATGTGACAAGTATGAGGGCAATGTTTTGTGGTTGTAGTAGCCTTACCTCACTGGATCTTTCTAATTTCAAAACGCAGAATGTGACGAACATGGGTTATATGTTTGCTACTTGTAGTGCTCTTACTTCACTTGACCTCTCTAATTTCAATACTCAGAATGTGATAGACATGGGCGTTATGTTTGCACAATGTCAAAACCTTACTTCACTTAATCTCTCTAATTTCGATACAAGGAATGTGATAGACATGGGCTTTATGTTTGCACAATGTCAAAAACTTACTTCACTTAATCTCTCTAATTTCGATACAAGGAATGTGACAAATATGCGTGCAATGTTTAATGTTTGTACTGGTCTTACTTCGCTTGATCTCTCTGCTTTCAAAACGCATAATGTGACGGATATGAGTGCAATGTTCGCGGTGTGTACGGGGCTTTCCTCACTCGATCTCTCTACTTTTGACACGCATAATGTGACGAATATGGATAGCATGTTTGCTAGCAGTATTGCTCTTACTTCACTCAATGTCTCTAAATTCAATACAGAAAAAGTAACGAATATGATGAGAATGTTCGAGAGGTGTAGCAATCTCACCTCACTGGATGTTTCCAATTTCAACACCCAGAATGTGATGGATATGTGGGGAATGTTTAGCTATTGTAGTGGTCTTAAATCTCTCGATCTCTCTAATTTCGATACGCAGAATGTGACGTGCATGACTTCGATGTTTTCTGGATGTAGTGGCCTTACTTCACTGGATGTCTCTAATTTCAATACCCATAATGTAACGAATATGAGTTGGATGTTCCAGTTGTGTAGCAATCTCACCTCCCTTGATGTTTCCAATTTCAATACAGAAAATGTGACGGACATGGATTTGATGTTTTCTGGATGTAGTGGCCTTATTTCACTTGATGTCTCTAATTTCAATACAAAGAAAGTAACTAATATGAGAGGAATGTTCAATGAGTGTAGCAATCTCACTTCCCTTGATGTTTCTAACTTCGACACACAGAGCGTGACTAATATGAAGGGGATGTTCTTCCAATGTTATAGCCTAACCTCCCTCGATGTTTCTAATTTCGACACACGGAACGTGACGGATATGTTTGGAATGTTCTTCAATTGTAATATCCTCACCTCCCTCGATCTCTCTAATTTCGATACGCAGAATGTGACAGATATGCGATATATGTTCACTAGTTGTGTAAACCTCGCCACAATCTATGCAAGCGATAAGTTTGTGACAACAGCATGTTCAGAAGATGGCGAAATGTTTAGCGATTGTAAGAAACTTGTGGGTGCTGTGCCTTATGATCCAAACAGGATTGGTAAGGAGATGGCAAACTATACCACGGGCTATTTCACGTATAAGGCAGCAAGTGGTATTGATGCGGTTTCGACAACGGACAACATCGCAGCGGAGTACTACGACGTGAATGGTCGCCGCTTGAACGCTCCACAAAAGGGCATAAACATCGTGAAGCGTGGCAACATAACGACAAAGGTGCTCGTGAAGTAGAAAGGGTGCCACCAAAAAAACGACTCCCATAGCCGTAAGCAGGTTATGGGAGTCGTATGTTTGTATGCAGTTGTTGCTTGGTTGGTGCACTGTTGCTTGGTTGGTGCACTTGAGACAAGTGCACCCCCTGGGATTACTTGCAGTTAGGGCACCAGGGCTTCAGCTGCTGGAAGAAGTCGTTACCCTTGTCGTCAACGAGGATGAAAGCTGGGAAGTCCTCAACAGTGATCTTCCAGATAGCCTCCATGCCAAGCTCGGGATACTCTACGCACTCGATGCTCTTGATAGAGCTCTGCGAGAGAACAGCAGCAACGCCGCCGATTGTGCCGAGATAGAAGCCGCCGTGCTTCTTGCAAGCATCGGTAACCATCTGTGAGCGGTTGCCCTTGGCGATCATCACGAGCGAAGCGCCGTGATCCTGGAACTCGTCTACGTACGGGTCCATACGGTTGGCTGTTGTCGGGCCCATAGAACCACAAGGATAACCCTCCGGAGTCTTAGCCGGACCAGCGTAGAGGATAGGATGATTCTTGAAGTAAGCCGGCATCTCCTCGCCTGCGTCGAGACGAGCCTTGAGCTTAGCGTGAGCGATGTCGCGAGCCACGATGATAGTGCCCTTGAGGTTAACGCGTGTGCTAACCGGATACTTAGAAAGCTCTGCACGTACTGCGTCGATACCCTTGTCGAGGTCGATCTCGATGCCGGTTGTGCCCTCACCCGGACGACGGAGTTCCTCCGGAATAAGCTCAGAAGGATTAGCGTCCATCTTCTCGAGGAACACACCGTCCTTAGTGATCTTAGCCTTGATGTTGCGGTCAGCCGAGCAGCTAACGCCCATACCGATCGGGCAGCTTGCGCCGTGGCGTGGCAGACGGATTACGCGGATGTCGTGAGCGAGATACTTGCCGCCGAACTGTGCGCCGAGACCGATCTTGTGAGCCTCCTTGAGGAGCTTCTCTTCGAGGTCGATGTCGCGGAAGGCGCGTCCAGTCTCGTCGCCTGTTGTAGGCAGCGAGTCGTAGTACTTGATAGAAGCGAGCTTCACGGTGAGGAGGTTCTTCTCAGCCGATGTGCCGCCGATAACGAATGCGATGTGATACGGAGGACAAGCCGCTGTACCGAGGCTCTTCATCTTCTCTACGAGGAAGGGGAGCAGTGTGCCCTCGTTCTGGATGGTAGCCTTGGTCATCGGGTAGAAGTATGTCTTGTTGGCAGAGCCACCGCCTTTAGCCACCATTACGAAGCGATACTCGTCGCCCTCTACAGCCTCGATATCGATCTGTGCAGGGAGGTTGCAGCGTGTGTTCACCTCGTCGTACATGTTCAGCGGAGCGTTCTGCGAGTAGCGCAGGTTGTCTTCGGTGAAGGTGTTGTACACACCGCGTGAGAGGGCCTCTTCGTCCTCGAAATCGGTCCATACGCGCTGTCCCTTCTCGCCGTGGATGATAGCGGTGCCGGTGTCCTGGCAGAAAGGCAGGATGCCCTTGGCAGCTGTCTCGGCGTTGCGGAGGAACTGCAGAGCTACGTACTTGTCGTTCTCCGATGCCTCTGGGTCGGAGAGAATCTGAGCCACCTGCAGGTTGTGCTCGCGACGGAGCATGAACTCTACATCGTGGAACGCCTGCTGAGAGAGCAGTGTGAGCGCTTCCTTCGAAACCTTAAGGATTGTCTTACCCTCGAACTCGCCTGTGCTTACGCCCTCGGTGGTAAGCAGGCGATACTCGGTAGTGTCCTTGCCCATCTGGAACATAGGAGCATACTTGAAATCTGGTGTTGTTGCCATAGTGTTATTTGGTTTAAAAAGTGAATATTTCTTCTGTAGCGACGCGCTTGACGGGCGCAATCTTCTCGAGCGACTTCATGTCGAGGTTATTCTCGTCGCCGAGGATGATGTAGAGCCACGGCTTGTTAGCCATGTTGTCGTGCTCGAACTTCACGATGTCCTCGAGTGTGAGTTTCGGCATGGCAGCGTAGATGTCGCGACGCAAGTCGTAGTTGATGCCGATGCGCTTGTTGCCAAGGTAAGAGAAGATGATGTTAGCCTTGGTGATGCGCTGCGAAGCGATGCGCTTGACGGCAGCCTGCTGCGCCAGTTCGAACGCCGCCTGCGACTGCGGCATGGTGTCGAGGATGTTGTTGAACACGCGGATGCAGTCCATCATCTTGTCGTTCTGCGAGATGATATATGTATAAGCATAGTTGGTCTGATGCTCCTTGCGCTTCGTTGTGCTGTAGTCGGCGAATGCGCTGTAGGCGAGTCCGCGGCTCTCGCGTAGCTCCTGGAACACGATGCCGTTCATGCCGCCACCGAAGTACTCGTTGAACACCGAAATCTTAGCCTCGTCCTCCGGAGTCCACTTCTGGTCGACGTTGTGCAGCTGCATCATGTAGATGTTCTTTGCGTCGTATGGTGCGAGGAGTATCTCGTTCTTCGGAGTCTCCACCATCTTGTACGGCTTGTTCTCGGGCGCGTCCTGCAGAGTCTTCGCTGTGATGTGGTTCTTGTTGACGATAGCAAGCAGCTGCTTCATGGCGAGCGGACCGTAGTAGACCACGTCGTGCTTGTAGTTCTTCAGCGCAGCAATCATATTGATAACGTCCTGCGGACGGGTTGTTACGAGCTCTGTGCTGTCGGGCACGTTGCGCGTGGGGTTGTACTTGCCGTAGAATGCGTAGTTGCGCAGTGCTGAGAAGTTCTCCTTTTGGTTGAGCTTCGCATCGCGACGACCCTTCAGCAGGTTGTCAACGTATTTGCTGTAAGCCTCGTTGTCGACCTTTGCGTTGTTAAGCATCTGCTCCATGAGCTTCATTGCCTCGGTCATGTTTTCGCCGAGACCGCTGAGCGATACGGTCATAGTAGACCATGTGGGGGTGAAGCTGTATTCGCAGCCAAGCTCGTAGAAACGCTCCTTAACCTCTGCTGCTGACATCGTGCCGGTGCCGAGCAGGTCGAGATAGTCGGTGGCGTAGGGTAGCCACTTGTTAGACTCCGAACCGAAATTGTACACGAAGTGAAGCTCGAAGAGATCGTTCTGCGTGTTTTGGATGTAGTAGACCGGCTGCTTCTTCTTTGTAGTAGTGCGAGCGAAGTCCTTGGTGTAGTCGAGGAATACAGGCTCGATAGGCTTCACCTTCGACTCCTTTATCTCCTTCACGAGTGCGCTCTGCAGGTCGCGGTTGGAAGGTATCGGCGTGATAGAGGGCTTCTCAATCTTCTTCTGTGTGGGGTCTTCGCCCTGACGTTTGTAGACGATGGCGTAGCCGTCGGTGAAATGGCGTTGGGCGAAGTCCATAATCTGCTCCTTTGTGATGCCGGCGATGCGGTCGAAGCGTTCCACCTGCGTCTTCCACGGGCGTCCGTAAATGAAGGTGTTGACGAACGACGTAGCTCGACTCTCGTTGCTGTCGAGCGAGCGCAGGAATTCGAGCTTCATGTTGTTCTTAACCGAAGGCAGCAGCTTGTCGCTGAACTCGCCACGCTTGAGCTTTTCGATTTCTGCGAGCATGATAGCCTTCACTTCGTCGAGCGACTGTCCCTCGTTGGGCTGACCAATCATAATGAACTGCGAGTAGTCGCGCATGTCTATTTTGCCCGACTGCACACCCTGGCAGAGCATCTTCTGGTTTACGTTGATATCGATGAGTCCGGCGTTGCCGTTGGCGAGCATATGGTCTATGACGTCGAGTGTATCAGCCTGCAGCGAAGCCGCCCCGTCCATCTTCCAGCCGAGGAACACATTCTCAGCCTCCTGTCCGATTACGGTAGTATCAGCCGGAGCCGTGAGGTCCTTCACCGGTGCGAAGTGCGGGTACTTCACCTGCTCACTCTTCTTCCACGAGCCGAAGTACTTGTCGATGGTAGCCATCACAGCCTCCGGGTCGAAGTCGCCCGCCATGCATATAGCCACGTTGTTCGGCACATAGTAGTGCTTGAAGTAGTTCTTTATATTCGTGATTGATGGGTTCTTCAGATGCTCCTGCGTACCGATAGTGGTCTGTGTGCCGTAGGGGTGAGTAGGGAAGAGTTTCTTGCCGAGTGCAGCCCACTCCTTGTCGAAGTCGCTTGTGAGATGCATATTGTACTCCTCGTACACAGCCTCAAGCTCTGTGTGGAATCCGCGGATGACCATGTTCTGGAAGCGGTCAGCCTGAATGCGTGCCCAGTTGTCCACCTCGTTCGACGGTATGTCCTCCACGTAGCACGTCACGTCGTTGCTTGTATAAGCGTTGGTGCCGTTGGCTCCGATGGCAGCCATCAGCTTGTCGTACTCGTTCGGTATGAAATACTGCGCAGCAATCTGCGATACCGAGTCTATCTCGTGATAGAGCTGTCGGCGTTTTTCGGGGTCGGTCACGGTGCGATAGTGCTCGTATCGGCGTTCGATGTCGTCGAGATAGGGCTGCTCCTTCGCTGCGTCTGTGGTGCCGAAGAGACGTGTTCCCTTGAACATGAGGTGCTCCAGGTAGTGAGCCAAGCCCGTTGTCTCGGCAGGGTCGTTGCGCGAACCTGTGCGCACAGCCACGTAAGTCTGTATGCGTGGCTGCTCCTTGTTCACAGAAAGATAAACCTTCAGTCCGTTGGGTAGCGTGTAGATGCGTGTCTGCATCGGGTCGCCCTTCACTGTCTCGTATTCGTATGCCGAGGCAGTAGCCGCTGTTCCCAGTGAGAGTATTGCGGCAATAAGAAAGGATTTGAATTTCATTATTATTGTTTTGTCTAAAATATTACATATAGAGTTTCTGGTTTTCAAAGTCAACCTCCTTGTCGAGCTGTTCGTTGAAGTTGTTGAACACCTCTTCCTCTACGTCGCCCAGTTCGTATTCCTTTGCGGCATCCTTTTTAATCTCGGCAATCCATGCACGTCGTGCAGTGACGTAGTCGCGCTTCACTCGTTCCACGTTCTCCTCGTTCAGCTCTGAGAAGCCGTAGTAGTCCATAATCATCCGATACGACCACGCCCAGCGGTATTCGGAATAGTTGGCGTTTATCTCCTCAAATCGCTCGGTAATACCCTCGGTGGTGTCAATATCGCCCGAGAGAATATCGTCCACGAGGTGCTGTTCCTCCGACACTGGCAGCAACAGTCCCGACAGGTCAGTCCACGGTCCGGTGCCCACGTTCGTTGTTGGCTCCATCGGTGCATGGCGTTTGAGCACCGCTCCCATATATATGCGCAGTGCGATGTCGTAGTATTTGATGCCTTTGCGCAGCGACGAGTTTTTGATGACATACCCATGATAGTTGTACGTCGGCACATCTTCGCCAGATGCGTTGCGCAGATTTTCCAGAATCTTCTTTCCGCGCAGTATCTCGCCCACGGTGAACGGCGAGAGCCAGTCGAAGTTGACAATGCTTTTGCGTGCGCCGTTTGGTCGCATGTCGCGTTTTGGCCATTTGCGTATGTCGCGGTACAGTCCCACGGTTGTCAGGTTGCGTCCTGGCACCAGGTACATGGTGTCGTTGTATGCTATAAGATACGAGAAGGGTAGCGAGCGTGTGTCGGGGTGGTACATCAGTTTGCCGAAGCACACGGAGAAGGCACCGATATGCGCCGGCATCAGTATGTATGCACCGCTGGCAGTCTTCGATCCGCGTTCTAGCGTTCCGTAGTGCATAGGTCCCATCTTGTAGGCATGGTTGGAGAAGTTGGTAGCCGAGCCGGCGTTGTAGAACGAGAACTGTCCGCCGATGAGCAGTGAGCTCTTGTGATGCGAAGCGGTGAACGGACCGCAGAACGCTGCGCATGCCTCTCCGTTCGCCATGTACGAGTTGGCGAAGAACACGCTGCCTGCTGCGGTGAAGCCGTTGCTCAATTTGCATGCTTCGCCAACGAAGCAATCCTGCATCTTCACGCTGTTGGTTATAGCCGAGCCGTTGCTGATGATTGAGTTCTCGCAGATTACTCCTGTACCGATGTACACAGATGCATCGCTGTTGCTCATTAGGGTGCAGTCGCTGAGTCGTGCTGCGCCCGCTATCTCGCAGTCGTCGTAGACAACGGTATTCGTAATCTCCTTAGTGTTCACGATCTTCACTCGGTTACCGATGGTTGCCATATCTGGCGAAGTGCGTTCTATCTCTTCGCGTATCAGTCGGCGTATGGCATCCTTCAGCTGTCGGTTGTGGAAGTGTTTGACCATAAGTGCTGCAATCTGGCTTGTCAGTCCGTGGAAGAGTATAATGTTTCCGTCGCCCACCTCGTTGAGCACCGATATCAAGTTGCCTTCTCCATATGTTGCACCGTCGGTTGTTTCCATAGTGCATACATTGGATATGATGCAATCGTCGCCAATGACATAGTTGTTAATGTATCCCGAAATGTTTTCTATGAGACAGTTGTTGCCAATGGTTACGTTTCGCAGTGTGGCGTTGTTCACACCTGCGTGTTTCATGAAGCCGCGGCTCACCTCCACGTTGTTTGTGAATGCTCCGAGGCGTATATCGCCGTAGAACATTACGCCGTGGAAGAAGCGAGGCTCGAAATCTTCGCTCACCTCAATGCGTTGCCAGTCTTCTGCCCAGCAACTGTTGGCTTGTAGAGTCGAGATTTCGTTTTCGGTTAAGTTGCGATATATCATGTGTGTGTTATGTTGTTATGGTAAGGTGTTGTGGTGTTGAGGTGTTGAGGTGAGATGTTGTGGTGTTGAGGTGTTGAGATATGCATATGTCACCATCTCACCACCTTTTCACCACCACAACATCATTCCACATCCATATACAGGAAGTCGTTGTACGGATACTTCTGCACGTGCAGCTCGCGCACCTTACGGTATATTGTCTCGCGGAACTCGTCGATGTTCAGTTTCTCCTTAGCCGAGATAAACATACAGTTCTCGCCGAGTCGTGCCATCCATGTGCGCTTCAGCTCGTCGAGCGTGATGTTCTCCTTCGTCATAGGCGTGAGGTCGTCCTCCTCCTTCTCGGTCCACGTGTAGTTGTCAATCTTGTTGAACACAATCATCGACGGTTTGTCGGCGCATCCCAACTCCTTCAGTGTGTTCTCCACGACGCGTATCTGCTCCTCGAAGTCGGGGTGCGAGATGTCTACCACGTGCAGTAGCAAGTCTGCTTCGCGCGTCTCGTCGAGTGTCGACTTGAATGAGTCGACCAAGTCGGTGGGCAATTTGCGTATGAAGCCCACGGTGTCGGCGAGCAGGAACGGTAGGTTGTCTATCACCACCTTGCGCACCGTAGTGTCGAGCGTGGCGAAGAGCTTGTTCTCGGCGAACACCTCGCTCTTTGCGAGCATGTTCATAATGGTCGACTTGCCCACGTTGGTGTATCCCACGAGTGCCACGCGTATGGTACGTCCGCGGTTCTTGCGTTGCGTGCTCATCTGCTTGTCAATCTCTACGAGGCGCTGCTTGAGCAGCGTGATACGGTTGAGGATGATACGGCGGTCCATTTCGAGCTGCGTCTCACCAGGTCCGCGCAGACCCACAGAACCCTTGCCGCCACCCGATCCCGAGCCGCCGCCCTGGCGTTCGAGGTGAGTCCACAGACGTTGTAGACGCGGAAGCATATAGCGATACTGCGCCAGCTCCACCTGCGTCTTTGCCGCAGCCGTCTGCGCGCGCATGGCGAAGATGTCGAGGATGAGCGATGTGCGGTCGAGGATTTTCACCTGCAGTACTTTCTCGATGTTGCGCATCTGCTTTGCCGAGAGTTCGTCGTCGAAGATGACCATGCCGACGGGGCGTTCAGCGTCCTCTTCGGCTTCTATGTATTCGCGTATCTCCTCGAGTTTTCCCGAGCCGACGTATGTTACGGAGCTTGGTCCGCCCACGCGTTGCGTGAAGCGCTTTACGGTTACGGCACCTGCGGTGTCGGCAAGGAACTCCAGCTCGTCGAGATATTCTTTTGTCTTTGCCTCGTCCTGTTCCTTGGTTATAAGACCTACGAGTATGGCTGTCTCAGCCTTTACTTCTGATATTACAAATTCTTTCATTCCGGAATTATGATTTTATCGCAAAATTACTCAAAAATCTTCACACTACCATATTGTTAGAATTTTATTTTATAGCTGACGCCGAGTATGTGTGTGTCTCGTGTGTCGTCGTCGTCTTTTGAATTATCTTGATAGCGGTAGTAAACCCCGAGTGTGTTGCGCTTGATGAAGTCCCAGTTGAGTCCGACGGTGTAGCGCACTTTCTCAAGGCTCCATGCGTTGTAGAGTTCCACATTAGCGTACGGCTCCATGTTGAGTCCCTTCTTGCTGTACACCACCTGTAAGCGGCTTCGCAGCTGGTTCTTGCTTTTGGCTTTGTATGTCTTCTGCTTGCCGTCCATTTTGTCCTTGTCGAAGTCGTATCGTTGGTCGATGGTCTTCTCCGGTCGGTAGGTGTATTGCCAGCGTTCGCGGAGCGAGAACTTCCAATCGCTGAGTTTCAGGCTGCCAGTGAGGTCTACATTCACGCGGTGGCGTGTTCCCCAGAACTCGGCATACTTATTCGGTTTGCTATAGTTCGGCTTGTTAGGTGCATCGTAGTGGTAAGTGTATTTCTCGTTGTGCTTGTAGATGAAGGTATATCCCACACCGGCTTTCAGCCACTTGGTTATTTTGTATTCTCCTGACACGCCCATTGCCCATCGGCTGTTCTGCTTCATCTTGTCCTCGGAACGATATTCGGCTTCGAGTTCCACGCTTGCCTTTTTCGACAATGCTTTCTTTACAGCGATGTCTGTCCAGATACCGAAGTCGTCGCCGGTTTTCGGAAGGCTCTGCGCTGACGCAAGCAGCGATGCTGTTAGGAGTGTGAGTGTTATGAATGACGTTCTTTTCATATTCTTGTGTGTTAGTTATGTGAATTGTTTTTTGTCTTCTTTCGAGAGCTGCAGCCGCTGTTGCAGGTCGCTGTCGCTTGCCGTGGCGGAGTAGTATACTTTGAGCATTGCCATATCGCGTATGAAGTCTACGCTTCCCACCTCTACGTGCAGTACGTCTATGCCCAGGCGTTCGGTGAGGTCGGCTTTCATTTCGTTGTGTTTGTCGGGTGTGATGAGGTCGATGCGGTCGTACTGCACCAGTTTGAATGCCGCCTGTTTCAGTCGGCACTCGCAAATCCAGATGATGAAGAAGATGAGCGTGTTGGTGAGCAGCAGCTCCACGAGGGATACGTTGTTGGCAATGGCGTTGATAACAGACAGGGCGATGATGATGAACATGTATGTCATCTCTCTGACGGGCATTGCATCGGTGCGGTATCTCATTATTGAGAATATGCCGAAGAGTCCGATGCCTATACCGATGCTTGTCTTTGTCTTGAGGTCTTCAAGCTCGAAAATCATGAAATAGACGAGAAAGAATATTGCCACGCTCATAAGCATGAACGAGAAGTAGAAGTCGCGCCGGTGGCTCTTCCTGTAGTATAGTTTGTGTACTATAGCCCATGTGACGAGTATCAGGATGATGAAACGTACAATCATCAATGGAAACGAATCTGAAAAAGTTAAGCAGAATATATCCATATTGTTTTTTGGGGTTTGCGTGATTTGTTATTGTGCCATCAGTTTGGCTATTTTTCTTAATCGTGGCTTGATGCGGTTGCGTCGCAGTGTGTTGTCGGTCAGCGCGTATCCTATGACATACTTGCTGAATCCCATAGGCTTTATGCCCAGCAGCATGAGGTGCTTGAGTATTGGACTTGGCTGTCGCCCGTCGCGTTTGAGTTCTATGATGACGATGCTGCCCATCTCCATGTGTTGTCCGTTGCGGATGTTGTCGAAGGCGAGGTCGAAGTCGATGGTGAGCCGTTCGGTTTTCTGTTTGTTCACCAGTGTTATTCGGTTGAAGTGGTTCTCCACCTTCGGTGTAAGTATGGTAGGGTCGTATCGCAGATTGTTTGCGAGAAACTCCTCGTAGTCTTTGAAGGAGTCGTCCTGTGGTCTGAACATCAAGTCGTGTTGCGGTTCCTGCGGGTTGAAGGTTGGCATTGTAACGCGCTTCTTGTGCGTTCTTCCGTGATTGTTCTTTGTTTTCACTTCGAGGAAGCTCTGTCCCGATTTGGCATACGACCTGATGCGTAGTTTCTGCCGGTTGGCGTGTCCTGTCCTGTCTCGTGGCGGCAGTACATTGCGTTATCTGGCGTATCGAAATATACCGTATAATAAGGTGCGATGCGTTCGCCGTCTATTTCCTGTGTGCAGTAGTCGTCTTTAGCCAAGAGCAAGAGTTTCCGCAGCATTTGTTTTGTCGTGACAAACTTGGTGTCTGTCCGGTTCATCAGCCGTATGCCGCTCATCTCGCCAAGTGTGATGGAATCGTATAGACTTAGAATATCGGTCATTGATAAAACATTTTAAAATGATTTTACAAAGTTAATATAAAACATCGTGTGCAACAACAAGTTGAAAGAAAAAAGTTGGGAACAGTGTCATTGTTGTTGATAAAAAAACGTTGTTGGTTTAAAAAAACAGTTTTTTTAGCGTGGAGTAAATAATAATGTGTATATTTGCAGGTGTAAAAAGAGAATTATAAGTAACTGTTCAAAATTAATTTTATAAATATGAATAATTCACGAATAAG
>OFMV01002343.1_pt1 | contig 12653 bp, 9 predicted proteins | sample 1541881 | NCBI WGS metagenome assembly OFMV01 (sample SAMN04209220, study PRJEB22552) | human gut metagenome | biome: gut; material: feces | host: Homo sapiens | place: USA: Oklahoma
ACGGGAAAAGTTTATCTTTATCATTGACGAATGGGATTCCATTTTCCGGGTACATCGGGATAATGCAACTGCTCCAAAGGAATATCTGGATTTTCTGCGGGCATGGTTAAAGGATAAAGACTATGTTGCACTTGCATACATGACCGGAATCCTTCCCATAAAAAAATATGGTTCCCATTCCGCCCTGAATATGTTTACCGAATACTCCATGACAAACCCAAGAGAAATGGCAGAATATTTCGGATTTACCGAAGCAGAGGTAAAAAAGCTCTGTCAGAAATATAATCAGAATTTCGAAGAAACCCAGGCCTGGTATGACGGATATGAACTGGTAGCAGTGAATGGTCAGAACAAAGTTTACTATTCCATATACAGTCCCAAATCTGTTGTAGATGCCATGTTAAGCGGGGTTTTTGACAATTACTGGAATCAGACAGAAACCTATGAAGCATTAAAGGCATACATCAGATTAAATTTTGACGGACTGAAGGATGCCATCATACAAATGCTTGCAGGAGAAAGAATCCAGATAAACACTGGAACCTTCTCAAACGATATGACAAGCTTTCGGGGAAAAGATGATGTCCTCACATTACTGATCCATTTAGGATATTTAAGTTATCACTGGCCGGACAAAACCATTACAATCCCCAACAAAGAAGTATCACAGGAATACATCAATGCAATCAGCACAATGGACTGGACGGAAGTGACCGCATCTGTTGAAGCCTCCAGACAGCTGCTGGAAAATCTCTGGAATATGAATGAAGATGCTGTTGCAGAAGGCATTGACAAAGCTCACAGAGAAATTTCCATTCTTCAGTATAATAACGAAAATGCATTAAGCTGTACCATCAATCTGGCGTTTTATTTTGCACGGGAATACTATACGATCATCAGAGAACTTCCCACAGGAAAGGGCTTCGCAGATGTGTGTTTTATTCCAAGAAAGCTGCATCTGGATAAGCCTGCAATAGTCATGGAACTGAAATGGGACAAAAATGTATCAGGAGCGATCAGCCAGATAAAAGAAAAGCATTATGTAGATGCATTGAAAGAATATCACGGGAATCTGCTTCTGGTTGGCATCACCTATGAAAAGTCTGAAAAAAAACATCACTGTGTAATCGAAAAGCTCTGCAAAGACTAAAGTGTGTTTGAATATGAATAAAAAACCTCCAAGGCCATTATCTGCTTTTGGAGTTTTTTTATTTTTACAAAATTGTCATAGCTATATTATGTCAGAACTGCATTGTAATTCACACACTATTGTGTTAAAGTAGTGTCGTGCTATTTTCCATATCAGGAAACGAAAACGAGGAGGGAACAAATGAAAAAATTCTATTCGTGGTATAAAAAACATATTACCGCAGCAATCTTTACCGGTCTGATCCTTGGTATCATTACCGGACTGTTTCTGGCAAACCGTTTCGAACCGGTACTTGCCATCACAAGCCTTATCGGAAGCATTTACATGAATGCCCTGAACATGATGATCTTTCCACTGGTCTTCTGTTCCATTATCATGGGTATCTCCAGCATCGGTAATGCCCGCACAACCGGCAAGATCACAGCCGGTGCCATGATCTTTTTCCTGTGCACCACAGCACTTGCCAGCCTGGCAGGACTGATCATCCCGCGGCTGATCCATCTCGGTGAGGGTGTTAAATTCGAGATGGCAACTTCCGACATCCAGGCAACTGAGATGACCAGCATTCTGGACACCATCAAAAACCTGATCCCATCCAACCCGGTTGCAGCTTTTGCAAACGGAAATATGCTTCAGGTACTTGTATTCGCAGTCATCGTAGGCTTCACACTTATCGCCATCGGCGAAAAGGGTACTGCACTTCTGAAAGTCATCGATTCCTGTAACGAAGTCTGTCTGAAAGTCATCAGCACAGTTATGTACTTCACACCTATCGGTGTATTCTGTACTATCGTTCCTGTTGTAGAAGCCAACGGTACAGAAACCATCATTTCACTGGCAACTCAGCTGATCATCCTGTATGTGGCATTCTTCGGATTTGCCCTGGTCATTTACGGCGGCTCCGTGAAATTCATCGGCAAAGAAAGCCCTGTGAAATTCTTCAAAGCAATGCTTCCTGCAGCTCTGAACGCATTCGGAACCTGTTCCAGTTCAGCGACCATTCCGATCAGTAAACAGCGTATGGAAGACGAAATGGGCGTATCCAACAAGATCACAAGTATTGCCATTCCTCTTGGCGCTACTGTAAACATGGATGCCGTATCCATCCTGATGTCATTCATGATCATGTTCTTCGCCAATGCATGCGGAATTAACGTAAGCATTTCCATGATGATCATAATCCTTCTGGCAAACGTACTCCTGTCAGTAGGAACCCCTGGAATCCCGGGCGGTGCCATCGCATCCTTCGCAGCCCTCGCAACTATGGCAGGCCTGCCGGCAGGTGTTATGGGTGTTTATATCAGTATCAATACACTCTGCGATATGGGTGCTACCTGCGTTAACGTTATTGGCGATATGGCAGGCTGTGTAGTTCTGAAAGAGAAAATTAAGCTTGAGGATTAATACATAAGGAATACAAAAAAGTTGTTGTATCTTTTCATATTGGAAATGAAAAGTACAACAACTTTTTTATCACCCTTTAACAGCTCCGCTCATTAAACCATTCTCTATTTTTTCCTGGAAGAAAATATACGCAATAATTACCGGAATGGTTGTAAGACAAATTCCTGCCATGCTGGAACTATAATCTGTACTGTATTCTCCAAAAAATGCAAGAAGTCCCATAGAAATAGTACCTTTATCTTTATCAGAAATAAAAATAAGAGGAAACAACAGGTTATTCCATACCTGTATAAAATTAAAAATTGAAACACTTACAATTCCCGGAACTGACAGTGGCAAAATCATCTTAAAAAATACTTGATAAATATTTGCTCCATCAATTACCATCGCTTCTTCTAATTCTGTCGGAATTCCATTCATAAATCCAGTAAGAATCAAAATTGTCATTGGAAAACAAAACGCCGCATAAAGCAAAATCAATACCGGATAATTATTCATAATTCCAAGTTTTCCAAAAATATAAGACAACGGAATTAATACCGCCTGAATAGGAATCATCATTCCTGAAATAAACAGTAAATATATTTTTGATTTTCCGCGAAACTTAAATTTTGCCAGAACATACGATGCCATTGCTCCAAAAAGACCTGATATCGCAAGAGTTCCAACTGCAAGAATAATTGTATTCAAAAAATATCTTCCTATATTTCCCACATTCCATGCAGTTAAATAATTTTCTATCCGTAATTTCTTAGGTAAAGCAGTAAATGATGAAAATATTTCCAAATTTCCTTTAAAAGAACAGAAGATTGAAAATACCATCGGATAAATATTGATCAAAGCAACTATAATAAATATCAGAAATCCTATATAATACCCTGCGGAATGTTTTTTTGTTTTCATGATCTATCCCCCCTAATATTCTATGGATTCTTTCTGATTCATAAGTTTCAAACTAAAAATAGAAACAGCAGCACTTAATACAAAGATGACCGTAGCAATCGCACTTCCAGTTCCATAATGACCATATCTATAAGCTTCATTATACATTAAAAGTGCTGGTACAATAGTACAGTTACTGGTTCCTCCTGTAGGTGTCAGAATGTATACAGTATCAAAAATCTTTAATACTCCAGTGATTACCATGATCGTAGACATTTTTAATGGTTCCCAAAGCATTGGAATATAAAGATTCCAAATCTTTTTCCAGCCAGTTGCTCCATCTAATTCTCCTGCTTCCAAAACAGAATCCGGTATAGAAGTAAGACCAGCCAAACAAATGATCATATAATATCCTACACTGGTCCATGTACTGACAACAATCAGACATATCAAAGAAGTTTTAGGATTAACCAGCCACTGCTGAATATAATTTCCAAGTCCAATTTTAATAAGAAGACTATTCAGAATTCCCTTGTCAGTAGGAAAATAAATAAAATTCCATAACAATGCTACTGCTGTCACTGATAAAATCATAGGAATAAAAAATGCAGCTTTAAAAAATCTCTGTCCTTTTTTGAAATGATGGATCAGTAATCCAAGTCCAAATCCAATAGGAACCTGCAAAATAACACTTACAACAACGTAAATAAGAACATTCTGCAACGACTTAAGAAAAACTGCATTATGGAACAGATTACTATAATTCTTAAATCCTACAAATTTAAGCGGCACCGCCTGAAGCCCAGGCCAGTCATTAAATGAAAAATAGACAGACATAACTACAGGTATCAATTCAAAACAAAGATAGATCAATACTGCAGGTATCAAAAATACCGCAATAACTTTCTTATTTTTCCTTATTTTTTCCAAAATAACCCCTCCTCTTTTCTATTTTTGAGTAAACAAAAGGAAGGGTGCTCTCCCCCCTTCCTTTTGCTTTATCTGTCAGCTCTGTGGACGGTTTGCATCAATATCTGCCTGAATAGTCTGTGCTGTATTCTCAGCGGAATCAGACAGCATCATGTTCAAAATTCCATTTCTTGAAGTATCTACTAATGTAGAGCAGGTATCATAGTCAAAATATTCTCCTACAGAATCTGTAATAGTACCTGTATATTCAACCATATCTTTGAAAATCTGCGGTGCGTCTTCCGGTGCATCAATATCTTTATATGGAGCAACTCTCATCGCTGCATTCATACGTTCCTGAATAGACTCTTTAGATGTCATATATTTCACCAGTTTTAGAGTTGCCTCTTTTTCCTCATCACTCATAGTTCCTGAAAGCATCCATCCGGAAGTATATACTACATGTGTATCTTTATACTCTGGTTTATCTTCAAAGTATGGGAATGCAAAGAATGAAATATCATCCAAAATTTCTGATTCAGAATTAAACATTTCAGGAATGATAGGGCTGCTGTGAGAAATCATTGCTACTTCTCCGGTGAGGAACTGATTCATCTGAGTATTATAATCCATTCCTTCAAATCCCTCTGCAAAAGCACCTTTATCTTTTAAATCTTTTGTAATCTGCAAGCATTCTACTACATCATCATCCGTCCATTTTTTCTCGCCAGTACCCAATTTTATAATGCCATCTCTTCCGATTCTTTTAGCAAGAATATTATTAAAGATATGTCCCATAACCCAGGTATTCTTTCCGCCTACTCCAAACGGAGTAATTCCGGCAGCAACCAGCTTATCAATATCCTCATACAGTTCATCCATTGTTTCTGGAGTTTTCTCAATACCGGCTTTTTCAAATAAAGCCTTATTGTAGAAAATAGCATCCACATTCAGTTCATTTGGCAATGCATAGATTCCATCCACTCCATAAGCACTCAGATCATATGTATCTAATGCTCCATCCAGGAACGTGTTCTTCCATTCTTCATCTTCGTTAAGTGAATCTGTCAGATCCAACAGAACTCCATTCTGTGCCCATTCTTTCAGGCCGGCAATTGCCGGATAATAAAAGATATTTGGTGTTTCTCCTGTAGATAATGCAACTTTCAGTTTATTGTTATAAGCAGATTCCTCATAAACAGAATCGTTCTGAACTTCAATATCAGGATTTTCTTCCATAAATGCTGCAATCTGGTCTTCATAAACCTTTGCCATAGGTGTATCACCACTGTCACGGCTCATAAATGTAATCTTAACTTTATCTGCTGCAAATACCGGTGTAATAGATGATAATGCCATTGCTGCCGCTAATACAGCCCCAAAAACTTTTTTCCCTGTCTTCATATAAAAACCTCCTCTTTTCCTTACTAATTTTTGTAACAAACAGCAGTCATCTGATGTCCCTTAATCTCTTTTAGAGTAAATTCAAGTTTTTTTCCATCCTGTACAAATGGAACTTCCTGTTTATCGGGTATTGTATAAATTTTCTCTACTTCACGTTCTTCTGTCATAGTAATCTTAAGATTATATAAAGGAATAATGTCATCAACAATCTCAAGATTTTTACATTTCTTCACCGGTACATAATGAAGTACATGTACAATTCTTCTGTTCTCTTGTTCCTGATCTAACACTGTAACTTGTGTTGTTGATGGTCCATTATGCTGAATCAGCGGATTCGGAAGCATTCTGTCTAATTCATTTCTCAGGATCTTTTTATACCATGCAGGTGCCCAGTTCTGATATGTTGTAAAAATCGGATGAATAAAATACGCTGTATTTTCTGTTTCCACAATACCAGGATATACTTCTTTTCTTCCTGATGGAGAATGAAGATGAGAACAAAAATGTTCATATGTACGATTAAATACCGGCGGGATTACTTTCTGGACAAACTGAGCCTCATCTGTCGCTTCTACAAGTGTTCCTTTGTCATACATTACATGTTCTGCATCTGCAAGACCCTTTGCCAGATGTTCTTTCGGCCATATAAAATCCGGACTATATGGTGCATCTCCAAGATATTTTACTGCCAGTTCTGAGATCATAAATTTCTGGTGATCTTTGTCAAGACCAGACTGATAACTTGCCAGTAATTTGCCTCCTGCATTTATATAAGCACTCAGTTTCCGGCCTAATATTTCATCTACAGGAATTACATCCGGTAAAATTAACAACCTGTATTTTCCAAAATCAGAAGTACTGTCAATAAAATCAAACTGATATCCATATTCCATCAGAAGTCTTGCCACACCTTCAGATGCACCTGGAATCTGTCCTGCTACGCCTGTAGCATAAAATTCTTCTGCTGTAAAAACACCAATTTCAGATACTGGTTTTGCATTCTCACACCAGAGTTCTTTTTCTTCTACAGATTTATAAACCCTTCCGATCTGCTGATACATGTCCTTATTCAATTTTCCCCAGTAATCCATCTGGTCACCAATCGTACATTTGCATCCATGGGAAAGCATGGAAAATACTTCATATTCCATAGCTGCCTCATTACGAAATGCATGAAAATCGCCCCATTCTGTGTGGAATCTGCTTGTCAGTCCAAGACACTCTTTTCCAAAATTCCTCATATATTTAGCAGAAACAGGAAAATCAAGATATCCCCATTCTACTCCCGGAAGAGATTCAAAAGAAAAATACGAATAATCCTTTATCACTGGTTTATCGAGATATCCAACATGTCCTTTGTTATAGCAGACATGAAAATCTGGATTATATTTTTTTGCAAATGCGGTCAGATCTTCGACCATATCATAATAAGTCCACCTTGCAAATTCCTGACGGTCTTCCTTTTTTGCAGGATTCAGACCTTTTTCCCGCATAAGTTTCTGGCAGGATGGACAGCAGCATTCATTCATAAAAGCTGCATCATACCATACTCCATCTCCCGGAATCGTTTCCAGAACTTCTCCGAACTGCTTTTTCAGGAAATCACGATACGGTGTATTTACACAAAGGTTTTTATAAAAACCAGCCTCAAAATACCCCTTTCCCTTATAGTCCTGAAGTGCTCCGTTTTCATCAATACAGATCCATTCCGGATGCATATCTGCGATTCTCTTGTTCCAGCGAATGGTTGTATAAAGGTTTACCTGTATTCCACGTTTTCTGCAGGCTTCAGCCTGTTCTCTCAACAAATCTCTGTGTGCCAGATGAGGATGGACCATTTCCGGAAACATTTTGGAATCATAATATAAATTTCCGTGATGTCCACAAGAAAACAAAGTAATAGAATTCACGTGCGCATCCGCAAGAGTCTGGGCAAACTCTTCCGCATCAAATTCTGAGCAGACCCCCTCAATGGCTTCACTGGTGTGAAAATCCAGATGAATTTGTCGAAATGGAATTTCCTTTTCAGCCATTTCCTTTTACCTCCTGTCTTTTGATGAGACAAGATTACCATTTTTGTGCTATTACGTGAATGTAGATTCTTTGGACGTCTGGGAAATATTTTGGATAATTACATTTTTCTCTCTTCCTGGTACTTAGACGGAGAAATACCATAATACTTTTTAAAATTCTTGCTAAAATAATAAACGTCACTGTATCCTATTGACTCTGCAATTTCTATAAGTGTTTTATCCGGATACTCTGTAAGATATTTCTTTGCCTGTTCCAGACGTGTCTGAGTCAAATACTTACTTAATGAACATCCTTTTTCTTTTTTAAATATATTACTTAGATAACTCGCATTCACCCCAATTGTATCTGCTACCAGATTCAAGCTCATATCAATCCTACTATAATTACTATCAATAAAATCTGCTGCATCATTTACTTTTTTCTTTGTTGCAGGAAGTTTATTTTCTGCTGCACATATGCGGCATTTTTCCAATATACACATTAATACACTTCTAATTTCTTCAATTCCACCATTATTCTGCAATCCTGTTAATTGTCTCTGTTCTTTTTCCACAACTAAAGAAAAATCAACTCCCAGTTCAGACATATACAGACAAATATGGATCAGAATATCCGTAGATATATATACTGCTGTGTCAGAAAGGACATTCTGTTCTTCCATTTGAATAAACATTTCACCTATCTCTTTTGTAAGCATTTCATATTCATTTTTTCTGATATAATACAAAAATACTTCCGAATCATATAACGATGATCGTATAAATTGAAACATATCTACTGGCTCGTAAATCAGAATTTTCTGTTCTGTTTTTCCTTTTCTGGCTGCAGAATATGCCTCCTGATAGGCCGCTTTCAATTCTCTGATGTCTGAAAATACCCTGCTGATTCCTCCATTCCAGTTCCTTTTACTATTCATAATTTCCTGCATATAAGTACAGAGAAGCTGAATCTGATATTCCATATTCTCTTCTCCAAATAGAATAAAAGCATATCCTTGGTTCATAGAAATCATTTCATATACCGGAAAATAATCCTGGATTATTTCTTCCATTTCTTCTGCCATTTTGTTATTCTGTTGTTTATTTTCAGGTCTAATCAAGGCCACTGATAATGGTTTATCAAACGGAATCTTCATTTCCTCCCATTTACTCTGCTGATTTTCAGAAGGTACCATACCTGAAAGCTGTTCTAAAAGAAACTGATCCTTTTGCATTTTCTTTACAGAAGATTTCTGTCTATAAATATGTTCCAGTTTTTCTTTACACTTCTGAAGCTCTTTTGTTAATTCTTCAGGGTCCAACGGTTTCAGCACAAAACTGACTGCTCCAAAAGAAAGTGCCTCCCTTGCATATTCAAATTCACCATAAGCGGTCAATATAATTACTTGTATTTCTGGAAAAATAACCTTTACTTTTTTAGATACTTCAATTCCATTCATATATGGAATATTAATATCCATAATTAAAATATCCGGCTTTTCTTCCAAAATTTTCTTTAATGCTTCTTCTCCGTCTTCTGCTTCTCCGCATATTTCCATACCCAGACTATTCCAGTCAACTGTTTTTTTCACTAACGCTCTCTGCAAAAATTCATCATCTACAAGGAATACCCTCATTTTCTATCCTCTTCTCTCTTAAAATCTACAGGAATGCACACTGTTGCCTTCGTTCCCTGACTCAGTTTACTTTCTACTGTAAGACCATATTCTTTTCCAAAATAAATCTGCAATCTTTGTTGAATATTAAATAATCCAAATGCTGAGCCTTTTTCTCTGTAATCTTTACTAAACAGTTCTTCTAATTTTTCTTCTGGAATTCCAAGCCCATTATCTGACACCTGAATAAAAACCTTATTCTTCTCTTTCCATCCTTTGATTCGGATAATTCCTTTTCCCCTCATTTCCTTTATACCATGATATATAGAATTTTCTATCAATGGCTGAAGTGTCAGTTTTACAATCCACTCCTGCAAAATTTCATTTTCTATATCAATCTCATATTCTATTTTATTTCCATATCTGACTTTCTGTATTTTTATATAATTCTCTATATTTGTTATTTCCTGTTCCAGCGGTATTAATGTTTTTCCATCGCTAAGTGAAGTTCTATAAAATGTACCAATCGCCTGAATCATGATAAATGCTTCATCCGGACAATTCATTTTGATAAGCGAACTTACACTATTCAATGTATTATATAAGAAATGTGGATTAATCTGTGCCTGAAGTGCTGCAAGCTCAGATTTTCTTTTTGCCCGTTGCTCTCTATATACCTGATCAACCAGCTGCCTGATTTGTTCAGACATCTTATTAAACTCTTCCGATAATATTCCAATTTCATCCTCATACAATACAGGAACACGTACAGAAAGATCTCCTTTTCCAAATTTTTTCATGGTATCTGTCAAATATATCAAAGGCTTTGTTACACTGTGAGAAACCCTCAGGCTGAAAAATGTGCTGATTAAAGCAGCAATAATTCCTACTACATAAATAATCTGTGTCATCGCTTTCCCGGCTTTTGTAAGTTCATTCACTGGTGTCAGACCAATCATAAGCCAATCCAGTGTAGGGATTACTGACGCTGTCACAAGATATCTTTTACCGTCAATCCTGAATACTTTTCCTCCTTTTTTATTATCTTCAGCCCATTGAAAATACTCTTCTTCCGAAATATTTCCTGATACATCCTGATCATTTTCTATTTTTTTGTTTCCATCTGTATCAGCAATCAGATAACTGCCTGTCTCCCCATATCTGATATGTGCAAAGTTATTTATCAGAAGTGGCGACTGATATTCTATAAGAACATATCCTTTAATAAGTCCCGAATCGTAATCTCTATAATATCTGATATAACCAATTCCATTTTTCTCATAATCTCCCAGGGATACTTCATATAAATCCAACCATTTTACGTTATAATTCTCTTTTATTATGTTAAAAAACTGTTCGTATTTTGATGCCTCAGATCGAATACTGTTAGAATTTACCATATGTCCATATGAGTCAAAAACAGAAATACTGCTATACTGTTTATCTGGATACAATGCATCCAAATAATCCAGACGTTTCTCTACCTGCATTTTATATTTTAACTGATCTGCTGATTCCTCAGAATCCTGTAAAAACCAGTTTTGTATTGCTTCATCTGTTAATATTACCTTAGCTATCTTTCCCGAATTCTCTAATATACTCTGACTGTTATCAGACACTATCTCAAACTTTTCCTTATAGCTTTCGCTGGTGATATTTAATACTGATTTTTCGTATAAAAACTGAATCAATACAGTTAATACAAGGATTGTGAGAAAAAAGAAGCCAATACTTGTAAGAGAAAATTTTTTCGCCAAAGACAGCTCATGATATTTTTTACGCATTCGCACCACCCCCACTTATTAATCCAACATTACCAAAAAAGCCGATACACTGTTTCCGTCAATGTATCGACCCTTAATGATTATTTCCTTTTTATTTACAGATACTGACTAAATTCCACCTTCTCCTTATTCGGTCCTTCAATTGTAAAGAACTTCACTCCATTTTCCCAGAATGGCAGGAAATGAATGGTATCTTGTGTAGAATTTAAACCAGCTTCATTGATATACTGGAAAATCTCTTCAATATCTTTTACGTCAAGTGCAACATGATCGATCGCGCCATGCTCCATTTTCGCTGCATGGTTCTCATAAGTCTCCACTACCAGAGTTCCCAGTTTCAGGAAAACAACCTTCTCGTTTGCTTCCTCATTTACTGTCTCAAATGCTGTTTCAAAACCTAATTTGTGATAAAATTCTACTGTTTTACCAATGTCATTTGTCGGAATTCCAATGTGCTGTACCCCTGTTGAGTAGTTCTTTAAATCCATAGTTTTTGCCCCTTTCTGCTGATCCTTGTGACTTTTTGTCGCTCGTTATGTCAGACTGCTTTTCATAATCCGTTACTGAGAACGCAATAACCAGTAACCATAATCAGACTTCTCAGTCACTGAATATCTCATTTTTTTACAATATACGCAGAAAATTATTCGGTTGTCAAGTGAATTTGTAACTTCTATTTATACTTTATTTTATCCTCATCCATGAATAAACGTTCCTATCCCTTTGTCAAAAAGACTCTAAAGCTATTATTTCACGATTATATTTTGTGCAAAATTCCCATGACATAGAATCCCAATAACTGATAGAATAAATACGACAAAAAATGTCGCTTATCCATTGTCAGACGGGTAGGCGGCATTTTTGCGTTTATATGGAGTTTTTTATTATTTTATGAGGAGGGCTTAACTATGCCAAAAACAAAATTTCAGGAATTTATTTTCACCCTTATCACATCCGGCTGTATAATCTTTATCATGGGCGTTTATAACGTCGCTATCCACACCGGTGGACTTCAGGCGGCTACATTCAGTCACGCACTGCATTCTTTTCCGCTGGAATGGTTCATCGGATTCCTCTGCGCATTCTTCATCGCCAGCAAAACATCCAAATATTTCGCGTTCCGCGTAGCCAAACCAACTGACCGCCCGATCTTCATCATCCTCTGCATCCAGACCTTCACCGTCTGCACAATGGTACCGCTGATGAGCCTGCTTGGAACCATCGAATCTTCAGGAATCACTTCAAATCTCATCTTCATCTGGCTCCAGACCATCTGCCTGAACTTCATCATAGCCTACCCACTGCAGATCCTGGTTGTCGGACCATTCTGCAGATTCGTATTCCGTCACCTGTTCGTATCAGCAAGTCAGGAAAATGAAGGTAAAATAGAACATGAAATGGAACAGCAAGGATTTGCGGAATAAGTCCATATAATAATAGGTAATTGCGAAACTCGCGGTGCTCGTTCGTAACCTTGAACCAAAACAAGGAA
>OFMV01002349.1_pt1 | contig 12630 bp, 8 predicted proteins | sample 1541881 | NCBI WGS metagenome assembly OFMV01 (sample SAMN04209220, study PRJEB22552) | human gut metagenome | biome: gut; material: feces | host: Homo sapiens | place: USA: Oklahoma
CTGCGACCACCTGGTCCCAAACCAGGCGCGCTACCGGACTGCGCTACACCCCGTTCTCAAATTGCGAGTGCAAAGGTATAACTATTTTTTCACATACGCAAAATTTCAAGCAAGTTTTTTACACTCTCTACCAACAACCATCGACCTTTTCATTTTGGCACGCTATTTGTTATTTAGATTTTATAGTTACAAATAAAAAAAATAACATCAATATTAAAACTATAAACTCATATTATGGCACAGAAAGGCAATATTGGAGTAACGACAGAAAATATATTTCCTGTCATTAAAAAGTTTCTATACTCAGATCACGAGATTTTCCTCCGCGAGATGGTGTCTAACGCTGTCGACGCAACACAGAAACTAAAGACGCTTGCCGAGCGCGGCGACTTCAAGGGTGAGTTGGGCGACCTTACTGTTCGCGTCAGTCTCGACACAGAGAAAGGCACGCTGACCATCAGCGACCGAGGTATCGGTATGACCGAGGAGGAGATTAACAAATATATCAATCAGATTGCGTTCTCTGGCGTAACCGATTTCCTCGACAAATACAAGGATAACGCTAACGCAATCATCGGTCACTTCGGCTTAGGCTTCTACTCTTCGTTCATGGTAAGCAAGAAGGTAGACATCATCACACGCAGCTACAAAGAGGGCGCAAAGGCAATCAAATGGAGCTGCGACGGTAGTCCAGAGTTTGAGATTGAGGACGCGGAGAAGGATGATCGCGGTTCGGACATCGTACTGCACATCGACGACGATTGCAAGGAGTTCCTCGAAAAGCAGAAGATAGAGGAACTGCTAAACAAGTACTGCAAATTCATGGCTGTACCAGTAGCCTTCGGCAAGAAGACCGAGTGGAAGGACGGCAAACAGCAGGAGACCGACGAAGACAATATTATTAATAATGTAGAGCCACTGTGGACAAAGACTCCCAGCACTCTGAAGGATGAGGACTATAAGTCGTTCTACCGCACACTCTACCCGATGCAGGACGAGCCGCTGTTCTGGATACACCTCAACGTCGACTATCCGTTTAACCTCACCGGCATTCTCTACTTCCCACGCATCAAGTCGAACATTGAGCTGCAGCGCAACAAGATTCAGCTCTACTGTAACCAAGTGTTCGTAACCGACCAGGTGGAAGGCATCGTGCCAGAGTTCCTCACCCTACTCCATGGTGTAATCGATTCGCCGGACATTCCGCTGAACGTAAGCCGCTCGTATCTGCAGAGTGATGCTAACGTAAAGAAGATTTCAAAATACATCACAAAGAAGGTGGCAGACCGCCTTGCTGCAATATTCAAGGAGAACCGCAAGGATTACGAGGAAAAGTGGGACGACTTGAAGATTTTCATCCACTACGGTATGCTTTCGCAGGACGACTTCTACGACCGTGCAAAGGACTTTGCGCTGCTGAAGGACGTAGACGGCAAGTATTTTACATACGAGGAGTATCAAACCCTCATCAAGGACAACCAGACCGACAAGGAAGGCAATCTCGTCTATCTCTACGCTAACGACAAGGAAGGCGAATACAGCTACATCGAGGCAGCCAAGGCTAAGGGCTACAGCGTATTGTTGCTTGACGGACAGCTCGACAACCCAATGGTTTCAATGCTCGAACAGAAGTTGGAGAAGACACGCTTCTCACGTGTAGATGCTGACATCGTCGACCGCCTCATACAGAAAGACGACAAGAAAGAAAGCGAATTGGCAAAGAACGAAAAAGACAACCTGGAGCAGACATTCCGCTCACAACTGCCGAAGATGGAAAAGACCGAGTTCTACGTAGACGTGCAGGCTCTCGGCGACCAGACTCTGCCGGTACTCATCACACAGAGCGAGTATATGCGCCGTATGAAAGAGGCAAGCAAATTCCAGGCTGGCATGGCATTCTACGCACAAATGCCAGACGCATTCAATCTCGTACTTAATAGCGACCATCCGCTCATTAAGCAGGTTCTCGAAGACGGCAAGACAGCTTGCGTCACAGAGTTGCAGCCCGTTGAGAGCGAGCTTAAAGGACTCGAAGCACGCCTCGCGGCATTGCACCAGAGCCAGAATGGCAAGAAGCAGGAGGAGATTTCTCAGGAAGAAAAGGACGATGTGAAGAACACAGAGAGTGCCCTTGAGGAGCAGCGCACCAAGAAGAACAACATCATCGCCACATACGCAGCAGGCAACAAGGTTGTACATCAGCTTATCGACCTTGCATTGCTGCAGAACGGCATGTTGAAAGGTGCTGCACTCGACTCGTTCTTGAAGCGTTCTGTTGATTTGATTAAGTAATTATTGTTGTTTGGTAACAAACAACGTAACAGCAGAGTTTGTCATCCGCGTCGACCGATGCAGATGTCCGCATCTACCGGCGCAGATGTCCGTATCGACCGACGCGGATGCTCGTAACGGTCGATGCGGATCAAAATCACACTACTACAACCATGTTTTCACAGCGTGATTGCTAAAGAGATCGCTGCGCTATCAGCAAGCAACAGCAACTGACAGAAATAAAAAGGCAGGCTATCCACACGGACAGCCTGCCTTTTCTTTATTATATAGTGTAATATACTTCTTACTAAAATATTATTAGAGCGCAGATATTAATCCTTAATGATATCCAACTCCTTGAACACGCGCTTCAAAATCTGAACGCCACGTTCCACCTGTTCTTCTGTATGGGTAGCCATGAGTGCAAAACGAACAAGCGTATCCTGCGGTGCGCAAGCCGGCGGAATAACCGGATTGATAAACACACCATACTCGAAAGCCTTAGCTGTCGCAACGAATGTCTTCTCAACATCGTGAACATAAAGCGGAATAATCGGACTCTCTGTCTCACCAATCTCAAAGCCCTCCTCCTTGAAACGACGGAGTGCGTAACGTGTGACTCTCCAAAGGGCATCAATGCGCTCCGGCTCTTTCTGAATGATGTGAAGCGCCTCAAGAGCGGCAGCGGTGGCAGCCGGAGTGTTTGACGCACTAAAGATATAGGTGCGACAAGAGTGGCGCAACCAGTTGATTGTATCCTTGTCACCAGCAATAAAGCCACCGATAGAAGCCATCGACTTAGAGAATGTACCCATGATAAGGTCTACCTCGTCTGTCAAGCCGAAGTGATCACAAACACCACGACCCTGCTTGCCGAATACGCCAAGACCATGAGCCTCGTCAACCATGATAGAACAGTTGTACTTGTGTTTCAGTTCTACGATAGCCGGCAAATTTGCGAGGTCGCCCTCCATTGAGAACACACCATCAACGATGATGAGCTTGATAGCCTCCTCTGGAAGATTTTTCAGCACGCGCTCAAGATCCTCCATATCGTTGTGCTTGTAGTGGAGCTGTGTTGCAAACGACAGACGACGTCCGTCAACAATACTGGCGTGGTCGCGGTCGTCGCAGATGATATAGTCGCCACGACCAACAACTGCAGGAATAACGCCACTGTTTACAAAGAAACCAGTAGAGAAACAAAGAGCGTCGTCCTTGCCTATATACTCTGCGAGTTCTTTCTCAAGCTGCACGTGGATATCGAGCGTACCATTCAGGAAGCGACTACCTGCACAACCGGAACCATACTTATCCAGAGCTGCCTTACCAGCATCAATGATGCGCTGATCGCCAGTAAGACCCGTATAAGCATTTGAGCCAAACATCAGAACTTTGTGTCCGCCCATTTCTACTTCTGTGCCCTGCTTGCTCGTAATCTCACGAAAATAGGGATAAACACCTTCCGCCATGTACTTCTGCGGAAGACGATAGCTTTTATACTTTTCTTGTAACTGTCCCATTATAATATTAAATAGGTATATTTCAATTTTGTTATTTCCAAGGTGCAAAGGTACAAAAAATATGTTAAACACGCACGTTTTTCATAAGAAATCTGACTTTTTGGTATTTTTCACCAAACCACAACCTTACTTATAACATTATTTTATTATCTTTGTGCCTTATTTATAGCATCAATAAATATGAAGAAAAAAGCCATTTTCATAATCAATCTAATTTCTGGCACATCTGACAAAGCTGCCATCCCCGAACTGATTGAGCAACTTCTTGACAAAGAGAAGTTCGAATATGAAATCGCAATAACTCAATATGCTGGCCATGCTTCAGAGATTGCATCAAAAGCGAAAGACGAAAACGTCGACTTGGTAGTGGCAGTCGGAGGCGACGGCACTGTCAACGAGGTAGCACGTGCCATAGTACACTCCAACACCGCACTTGGCATAATCCCATGCGGTTCGGGAAACGGACTTGCACGCCACCTACAGCTACCTATTAATGTAAAGAAGTCGATAGAAATATTAAACACCTTTGAGGTGCGCGATCTTGACTATGGCATCATCAACGGATACCCATTCTTCTGCACATGCGGCATGGGCTTTGATGCCTTCATCAGCCTAAAATTCGCAGAAGCTGGCAAACGCGGTCCACTAACATACATTGAAAATGTACTTAGAGAAGGCTTGAAGTACGAACCTGAGACATACACAGTGATGGCTGACGACGAGACGAGCCTGCACAAAGCCTTCTTAATATCGTGCGCCAACGCATCACAATATGGCAACAACGCATACATCGCACCACAAGCGTCTATGAGCGACGGACTAATGGATGTCATCATCATGGAGCCATTCGGACTGATTGACGCCCCACAAATCAGCATTGAGATGTTCAACAAAACACTCGATAAGAACAACTCGAAGATTAAGACATTCCGCTGCAAGAAACTACGCGTGCATCGCCACTCACCAGGAGCTATCCACTACGACGGCGACCCAGTTATGACGGGTGCTGATATCGACGTAGAGTTGAAGCCAAAAGGCATTAAGATTGTGGTAAACTCACAGGCTGACCGAAATCTCAGAAAGCCGAATGCCCTACAGAACGCAGCCACAGAACTATTCAACGAGATAAACATAATACGCGAAGAAATAAGCAAGAGTCGACTAAAACTGCAACAATGGAGTAAAGCCGTACAGCACAAATTCGACTTGTAAACAACAGCGAAGGCGTTAAGCCTTCCACAACAACATCGTACAATCATAAATGTTCGCTTTCAAAAAGTTTGTAATCCACCAAGACCACTGCGCCATGAAGGTTGGTACCGACGGCGTACTACTTGGTTCATGGGCAAATGGCGGCAAACGCATTCTCGACATTGGTACTGGCACCGGACTCATTGCACTAATGATGGCGCAGCGCTATACTGATGCCATCATTGATGCAGTAGAGATTGACCATGACGCTGCTCTACAAGCATACGAAAACGTTAGCAACACCGAGTTTGCAAAACGTATAAATATAGTGGAGACAGCAATACAACACTACTCCACCCAAGACAAGTACAACGCTATCGTATCAAACCCGCCGTTTTTCATCGATAGTCTGCTTAACCCCAACGCACAACGCTCTACAGCAAGACATGCTTGCGCGCTGAAATACTGCGAGTTGTTCGCTACCGTGAAAGCATTGCTCGATACAGACGGCGAGTTCAGTGCCATCATACCAACCGAATGTCTACAAGCATTCATTGCCGAGGCATACAAGGCAGGACTTGCCATGTCGCGCCAATGCGCCGTGCGCACCACTCCACGCAAACAGCCCAAACGCCACCTTGTAGCATTCCACCACGCAGACCACAAATGCGAGAGAGAAATGGAAGAAGTATGCCTACAAGATATTGATAGTTCAAGATCAGAATGGTACGCACAACTGACCGCCGATTTCTATATAAAATAACAACAAAAATTCACTCATTAGCAGAATTTTAAGTAACTTTGCACGGAAATACACACGCCCCCGATACACAGTTAACGAGATATGAATAAGAGAACGAGTACTTCAATACAGATGATAGCCGATTATGACGGCGATATTTCAAATTTGTTCAACGTAAACATAGAAGGCGAACTGCCCATTCTTGCCACACGTAACATGGCAATGTTCCCGGGAGTGATTACTCCCGTAATCATTGGAAGAAAACAAAGTCTTAATCTGCTCAACCATATACGCAAGACTCAGGATGCGAGCTTTGCCGTGTTCTGCCAGCACGACCAGGAAGTTGAGCACCCAGACACCAAAGACCTCTTTGAGTATGGAGTGTACGCACGCCTCGTGAAGATACTCGAACTGCCCGGACCTGGAAATAACATCACCGCAATCATCCAAGGTTTAGGACGCTGCCGACTGAACAAGCTCACCGCTAACAAGCCTTTCTTCATGGGCGAAATATCACCAGCCATGGAGGAACTGCCTGATGCAGACGACAAGGAGTTCAACACGGCAATGGAAGATTTGCGTTCTACCACTACGGAATACATCCGACAGAACGAAGATTTGCCTGATGAGTCGCAGTTTGCACTGAACAACATTTCGAATGATGTAATAGCAGTAGACTTCATCTGCACAAACCTGCCATTCGACATAGCCGACAAAGCCGAACTTATCTATACAAGTTCTATTAAGGAACGTGTCATCAAGACACTGAAGGTGCTGCACAAGGAGATACAGTTGCTCGAACTAAAACAGAACATTCGCACGAAGACTCGCGAAGATCTCGACGAACAACAGCGCGAATACTTCCTGCAGCAACAGATAAAAAACATCAAAGAGGAGCTGGGCAGAGGCGAAGGATCACCGGAACGCAAGGAGCTTGAGCAGAAAACAGCTAAGAAGAACTGGTCGGAGGATGTGGCAAAGCTCTTCCGCAAGGAACTTGACAAACTGGACATGTTCAATCCGCAGAGCCCAGAATACAGCATACAGTACAACTATCTGCAGACGATGATTGCACTGCCTTGGGGCGAATACACCAAGGACAACCTTGACTTGAAACGTGCCCAGCGCGTGCTCAACCACGACCACTACGGCATGGAGAAGGTGAAGGAACGCATTCTCGAATACATGGCTGTACTGAAGTTGCGCGGCGACCTCAAGTCGCCCATCATCTGCCTCTACGGCCCTCCGGGAGTCGGCAAGACATCACTTGGCAAGAGTATTGCTGCTGCCATGAAGCGCAAGTACGTACGTATGTCATTAGGTGGTCTGCACGACGAAAGCGAGATTCGCGGACACCGCCGCACTTACGTGGGAGCCATGCCTGGCAGAATTATCAAGAACATACAGAAGGCAGGTTCGTCAAACCCCGTGTTTATCCTCGACGAGATTGACAAGGTGACACAGAACACCGTCAATGGTGACCCGTCATCAGCCTTGCTTGAGGTGCTCGACCCTGAACAGAACAACGCCTTCCATGATAACTATCTTGATGTTGACTACGACCTCTCGAAGGTGCTCTTCATTGCAACCGCCAACGACCTCAACACTATACCGCGTCCGCTGCTCGACCGTATGGAACTTATCGAAGTGAGCGGATACATAACGGAGGAGAAGATTGAGATAGCGAAACGCCATCTCATTCCGCGTGAGACAGAGAACTGCGGATTGGACAAGGATGAGGAGAAGCCTACATTCACAAAGGCAGCCATAGAGAGAGTGATTGAGCAATACACTCGCGAAAGCGGTGTACGCCAATTGGAGAAGCAGGTGAACAAGGCACTGCGCAAGATTGCATACAAGAAAGCCCTCGACAGCGACGTGAACGAGAAGATTACGCCTAACGAAATTGAGGGACTGCTCGGCAAAGCACCTTTCTACCGCGACATCTACCAGGGCAACAGCTATGCAGGTGTCGTTACGGGCTTGGCATGGACAAGCGTGGGCGGCGAGATACTCTTCATCGAGACATCACTCAGCAAGGGCAAGACTGGCAAGCTGACACTGACCGGAAATCTCGGTGACGTGATGAAGGAGTCGGCTGTCATTGCCCTCGAATACGTAAAGGCTCACATCGATACGCTCGGCGTAGACTATCGCATATTCGACAACTGGAACATACATATCCACGTACCAGAAGGTGCAACGCCGAAGGATGGTCCGTCGGCAGGTATCACAATAGCTACGTCTATCGCCTCGGCACTCACACAGCGCAAGGTGCGCAAGAACACAGCCATGACAGGCGAGATAACGCTCCGCGGAAAGGTTCTGCCGGTAGGCGGCATCAAGGAGAAGATTCTTGCAGCCAAGCGTGCCGGCATCACCGACATTGTTATGTGCCAGGAAAACCGCAAGGACATTGAGGAAATTCCTGAGATGTACCGCAAGGGTGTTGACTTCCACTATGTGGAAAATATACAGGATGTATGGAAGTTTGCGCTAACTGATGAGATTGTAGACAATCCGATTAATTTTAAAATTGAAGAAGAAACGAAAGAATGACTTTTGAACTGCAACATACCGACCCGTGTAGCGACGCTCGCACTGGTATAATAACCACCGACCACGGACAGATAAAGACCCCTATCTTCATGCCCGTAGGCACAGTTGGCTCTGTGAAGGGAGTACACTTCAACGAACTCCGCGAACAAGTGAAGGCACAGATTATCTTAGGCAACACCTATCATCTCTACCTGCGCCCAGGTCTTGACACTCTGCAAAAGGCTGGCGGATTGCATAAGTTCAACACATGGGACCGTCCGATACTAACCGACTCTGGCGGCTTTCAAGTGTTCTCGCTCACCGGCATACGCAAGTTGCGTGAGGAAGGCTGCGAGTTCCGCTCACACATTGACGGATCGAAGCACATCTTCACACCAGAGAATGTTATGGACACAGAACGCATCATCGGAGCCGACATAATGATGGCATTCGACGAATGCCCTCCAGGCGAAAGCGACTACGAGTACGCCAAGAAGAGTCTCGGACTCACACAACGTTGGCTCGACCGCTGCTTCAAGCGCTTCAACGAGACACCCCCCCTCTACGGCTACAATCAGAGCCTCTTCCCTATCGTGCAGGGTTGCAAATACAAGGACTTACGTCGTGAGGCGGCGAAACATGTCGCCGACAAGGGAGCTGACGGCAACGCCATCGGCGGATTGGCTGTGGGTGAACCGACAGAAGTGATGTACGAAATGATTGAGGTGGTGAACGAGATTTTGCCGAAGGACAAACCACGTTATCTCATGGGCGTGGGCACACCGCAGAACATCCTTGAGGCAATAGAACGCGGCGTGGATATGTTCGACTGTGTGATGCCTACCCGCAACGGACGCAATGCGATGCTCTTCACCTACGAGGGCACAATAAACATACGCAACAAGAAGTGGGAGCAGGACTTCTCGCCGATTGATCCCGACGGATGCGACATCGACCGCATACACTCGAAAGCTTATCTACACCACCTCTTCAAAGCACAGGAGTTGTTGGCTATGCAGATTGCGAGCATTCATAACTTGGCTTTCTATCTACGACTGGTCACTGACGCACGCAAACATATTGAGCAAGGCGACTTCGTACAATGGAAAGCAAGCGTTATAGACAACCTCGGAAGAAGAATTTAAATGAAAATAAAAAACATCAGGCGTTTACACAAACTGCTACATCTGCAGCAGACAGTACGCAGAAAGACTAAAGGAATACGCACAGCTTGGGCATGGCTATGCCATAAGCTGCGCTTTCTCCGTGTCTTGAACGTGATAAACCCATTTCACTATATCAGCATTCTCGACTGGTATATCATACGCAAGTTCATCGGCACGTACATCTACTCTATCATACTGATCATCTCTATCAGTATCGTGTTCGACGTGAACGAGAACCTCGTAAAGTTCACGCAATACCACGCACCGCTAAAGGCTATCGTATTTGACTATTATGCAAACTTCGTGCCTTACTTCGCCAACTTATTCAGTCCGCTATTCGTATTCATTGCGGTAATTTTCTTCACATCCAAGCTGGCTTCAAACTCCGAAATCATATCCATGCTTGCTGCAGGAGTTTCGTTCAAGCGCCTCATGCGCCCTTACATGATTTCGTGCGTACTCATCTCTACACTCTCGTTCTTCCTCAGTGCATACGTCATTCCACACGGTACGGTGATAAGACAGAACTTCGAGACGATGTACAAAAACAAAAAGAAGAACACATCAGCAGAGAACGTTATGCTGCAAGTGGACAAAGGCACTATTGCGTACATACAGCATTACGACAACAATCAAAAATGTGGATATGGCTTCTCTCTCGACAAGTTTGAGAACAAGAAACTCGTGAGCCATCTTACGGCAATGGATATCCAGTACGACACCATCTCCGACTCAAAGTATCACTGGACTCTTTCCAACTGGAAGATACGTGAGCTGCGCGGACTACGCGAACATATCACAAGCGGAATAAAGCGCGACAGCATCATACAGATGGAGCCAACCGATCTCGTTTACTCGAAAGGACAGCAAGAAACATTCACCAATCCGGAACTGAAAGAATATATCAGCAAACAAAAAAATCGCGGTAACGGCAACGTCGTACAATACGAAGTGGAATACCACAAACGAATAGCTTCATCGTTCGCATCGTTCATCCTGACCACCATCGGTCTGTCGCTATCATCGCGCAAACGCAAAGGAGGAATGGGTATGTATCTCGGCATGGGACTCGCCTTGAGCTTCGGCTATATCATGCTACAAACAGTATCGTCTACATTTGCCATCAATGCCAATACGCCACCTATTTTGGCTGCATGGATTCCGAACTTCATCTTTGCAATCGTTGCGTATTTCTGCTATAAAAAAGCCCCTAATTAAAAAAAATAAAACCCATAACATAATATGTATTTCGACGAAACACAACTCAATGACAATGTGCTCGACGCATTATATGATATGCGCTTTGATCAGTGCACACCAATACAAGAAAAATGTATTCCGCCTATCCTCGAAGGTCGTGACCTCCTTGGTGTGGCGCAGACAGGTACGGGCAAGACTGCAGCCTACCTCCTCCCCATACTCTCAAAACTCGACGACGGTGGCTATCCGCACGATGCCATCAACTGCGTCATCATGAGCCCGACACGCGAACTCGCACAACAGATAGACCAAGCTATGCAGGGCTTCGGCTACTACCTCAACGGCGTGAGCAGCGTGGCTGTGTATGGTGGCAACGACGGCAACCGCTACGATCAGGAGCTGAAGAGCTTCCAGATGGGTGCCGATGTGGTCATAGCCACGCCCGGACGCCTTATCAGCCACATCTCTCTCGGCTCTGCCGACCTTAGCAAGGTGAGCTTCTTCGTTCTCGACGAAGCAGACCGAATGCTCGACATGGGATTCTCTGAGGATATCAAAATGATTGCAAGCAAATTGCCTGCCACTTGCCAGACTATCATGTTCTCGGCTACAATGCCCGAAAAAATTGAAGAACTCGCAAAAAGTCTGCTGAAGAACCCCGTAGAGGTAAAGATTGCAGTGAGCAAGCCTGCAGAGAAAATCAAACAGAGCGCATACGTCTGCTACGAAACACAGAAGATAGGTATCATAAAAGACCTGTTCCGCAAAGGCGACCTCAACCGCGTAATAATATTCTCGGGCAAGAAGCAAAAGGTGAAGGCTATCAACCGCACACTGCAGCAGATGAAGATTAACTCTGGCGAGATGCACTCTGACCTTGAGCAGGCTGAACGCGATGACATCCTCTACAAGTTCAAGACCGGACAAATTGACGTTCTCGTGGCTACTGACATTGTGGCTCGCGGCATCGACATCGACGATATCGCCATGGTCATAAACTTCGATGTGCCCCACGACCCAGAAGACTATGTCCACCGTATAGGACGTACTGCACGAGCACAACGCGACGGCATCGCTATCACATTCGTAAGCGAAGACGAAATCAGCAGCTTTAAACAAATAGAGAAATTCCTCGGACGTGTTGTTGACAAGAACGAACTGCCCGAAGGTCTTGGAGAGACTCCTGACTACAACGCACCACGCTCAAGAGGCAGAGGCGGAAAGGGACGCGACGAGAAACGCCCAAGAAACAACTCTAAAACCAATGGATCGCAGGGCGACAACAACAAGCGTCGCGACAACAGAAAGAAGAACGGCGTAAAGGGGCAGAACAATAACGAGACTTCTGCTACAGAAACGCCACAGACCACAAATGCTCAAGAGACCGTTGCAGAAACAAATACTCCGGACGGCACACAACCCACTACGCAAAAGAAGCGCAGACGCAAGCCGAACCGCAAGCCTGCCAATGCAGAAGGCGGCAACAATCAGCAGGCGGAGAATGGAGCCAAAGAGAGTAACGCAAACAATAACAAGGGCGATAACGCCAAGAGACGCAATGAGCGTGCTGCACGTGATGGCGAACATGCAAAGCAAAACAACGAACAACCTAACCGTGAGGGCGGACAGACAAAACGCAACAATCAGCAACGTCGCCAGCGTAAGGACAACGCTTCACGCCGTTCAAATCAGAATCGCAAGCAGGATAGAAAGGAGAATGGAAAGAGCACCACAGCAAAATCCACTCCCAATGTGCCAGCTATAAAACAGCCAACCACACTTACAACTATCCTTAAAAAGCCATTAAACTGGCTAAAGTCGCTCGGAAAGAAGAAAAATTAAAGAAAACCACGAAAAAGGTGCGCAAATATTTTGGAGTTTCAAAATAAATGCGTACCTTTGCACTCGCAATTAAGGAACAAGCCTAATTGCTTAATATTAGGAGGCTCCGTAGCTCAACTGAATAGAGCATCTGACTACGGATCAGAAGGTTGCAGGT
>OFMV01002358.1_pt1 | contig 12587 bp, 9 predicted proteins | sample 1541881 | NCBI WGS metagenome assembly OFMV01 (sample SAMN04209220, study PRJEB22552) | human gut metagenome | biome: gut; material: feces | host: Homo sapiens | place: USA: Oklahoma
TGGCAGGATACTGATACAGATCAGTCGAATATCTGCCGTTCCAACCAGGCCGCTCCTGAACTGGGTAACCATCAGAAAAAAATTCAGCACCACCCATACAGGGGCCACTGTCGCACGAAATTCTTCTTTTTCTTTCAGTACCTGTGTTGCATAGATCACAAGTAAAGCCCCTCCTGATACAAACATACCATGAATTATCCCTGCCAGGATCAGAACTATCCACAAAATGAGATCCGGAAGTTTTTTCTCTGTATGAATGCACAGATTCTTTAATGCAACTACGACGATTATGATTCCATATATTGTCAGAAGAATATTTTCAGATTTCACGATCCGGCAGATCTGTATCCCTGCAAACATTCCAACCAACATGACCGCAGACATCTTAAGCAATTCTTTCCAGTTTATATGTCGATATCCGGTCACTGCGATCATCAGTCCGGACAGCCAGGCCATAACATTCAGGACCACCTTTGCATGATCCAGCCCAAGCAAATAAACGGAAGGCGGCATCGCCAATACCGTACCGGCAAACCCTGTGATAGCCTGAATAACATTAGAAACAAACAATACAAGCAAAAATAACAATTCTTTCATAGAGCATTCTTCCTTTTCTGTATTATCTGTTTACCGCACACTCTTTATCACTGCTGATAAAATAAAAAGACGCTTTGCAATAATGACTGCAAAACGTCTTTGTTTTTCTACACTCTCGATTTTAGCACGCTAAAAAGCAAAAGTCAACAGTTGCCTTTCTCCATTACCTTGACACATTCTTTTGTATTATTATTTTTTGCTATTTTTCTTAATGACAGCTATGGCTTCCACATCCATGCTCGCCACATGTATGTCCTTCCCCGTGGTTATGCTCATGGTGAGAACACTTCACATCCGGATTATACTCAAGTGTTTCATTGATAAAAGCTTCTACCGCTTTATCTGCATCTCCTGAAACTCCTCCGAAAAGCTTAATTCCTGCTGCCGCTAATGCTGTCTGTGCACCTCCTCCGATTCCGCCACAGATCAGAACATCTGCATTCAACGCATTAAGAACTCCCGCCAATGCACCATGTCCGCTTCCATTCGTATCTACTACTTCTGAATGTACTACTTTTCCTTCCTCTACATCGTAAATCTTAAATGTCTCTGTGTGTCCAAAGTGCTGGAAAATCTGTCCATTTTCATATGTTACTGCTATTCTCATGATACCTTCTCCTTTTTCTGCTGCATATTTTTTGTAAATTTCCTGTTTGTAACAGCCCCCAAAGCTACAGTTGCTGCTCTGACCGTCACAAATTCTGAAATCCCCACCCTCGATTCTAAGTGGATGTCCATCAATGAGTGCATCTGCTATTTTCTTCCTGGCAATCTCATAAATTCGTTGAACCGTTGTTCTTGCAATCTGCATAGATACTGCACACTGCTCCTGACTATAACCTTCTTTGTCCAAAAGACGGATTGTTTCGTACTCATCTATCGTCAAAATAATGGGCGGAGTTTTTTTATTATCATCTACCGGAAAAAATTCTAAAACATCCGGAAAATGGCAGACTTTTCTGCACTTTACTGGTCTTGACATAAACTGCTCCTTTCTTGTTTTTCTTATATATTAGCTCCATTAAGAGCATATGTCAATAACGTTTTTGACATATGCCCCTTTAACTTCTTTCTTTAACAAAACACACCTTCGCCATTACTTCTGAACACTGCCGCAATACTACTGACTATAATTATTGCAGAAAAAGGTCTGAAACGGGAACTGAATATTTATGGCCATAAGGAGGTCATTCATATCCTGCACTCCATGGCAGAATTGCTCCTTCAGAAGAAACACTGCGCTGCCATTGGCAAACAGATTCATATGATTAAAGTAAAAGACGGAGAAGAAAAATTAACCTGCTGCGGTGATGAACCATTTAACCCTTGCGAAGAAACATATGCCAAAGACAGTAAATGGCTTCTTCATGAAGCATTCTGCCTCTATGGGCAAGCTGACAAATACCAGCCATATAAGAAGCATCATTCCACGGTAAAGGATGCCTGTGAACTGGCTGAAACCCTACATATCCGGAACTTGATCCTGCATCACACCGAAAATGACACACTAAAGAATCGGAAAGAGCTGTATACAAAAGAAGGCTCCATGTATTACCATGGAACCCTCTATATCCCGAATGATCTAGATGAATTTGAATTATAAATAATGCTCATATAACGTGAGCAGCAAGCCGCTGAGATTATCATATGGTATATTCAGGAATACTCTTTGTAGTCTCCCCTCAACGATGAGATGCTGTCCTGCGTCAGCATTTCATCATTGTATACTTTTCCAATTCTGTACTTTTTCCTTACTGCATATTTACATTTCTACTATTATTAGATTTTCTTATCGTCATTCTTGAAATTATGCTGATGTTCACATATAATGTATATATTATTTTCAGACAGAACAGGATTATATCTTTGAAAAAAGTGGAACGTAATGTGAGGTTATCTGTCCATAAGAGAAACTGCCCGAAAATGGGAAATGCAGGAATGACATGGCAGAAAGGAAGTGAACATCATGAGCACCGATGAAGAATTTTACAAGCAATATCTGTGCGGTGATGAAGCAGGGCTTGAGGCACTGATGAAAAAATATGGCGACCCGCTGACCTTATATATAAACGGTTATCTGCATGACGTTCACGAAGCGGAAGATCTGATGATCGAAGCCTTTTCCTATCTGTTTACGAAAAAGCCCCGCATCCGGGACGGCGGATTTAAGGCCTATCTGTATAAAGCGGCACGGCACATGGCTCTACGCCACAAAAGCAGACGGCAGATTTTTTTCAGCTTTGAGGACTTGACCGGGGAGCCGGACGGCAAAACGCTGGTGGAGGAGGTCGTCCGAACAAAGGAACGGAATCAGATTTTACATTTCTGTATGGACGAGTTAAACTCGGAATATCGAGAGACCCTTTATCTGACCTATTTTGAAGGCATGAGCTATCAACAGGCCGCCGAGGTCATGGGAAAAAGCGTGAAGCAGATTACAAATATGGTGTACCGGGGAAAAGAACGTTTGCGCGGATTATTGGAACGGGAGGGGATCACAAATGTTGAGCCATGAGGAACGGATAGCGGAAGTAAAACGGCGTACCGCAGAAAAAGAGCGTCAAAAAAGACTGCGGCGGAGATGGATTGCCGCCGTTTCCGGCGTGGCGGCGTGTCTTGCGGTGATAGTTGGTGTTTCCCTTTCCATGCCCGGTATTGTGGAACGAATCGAGCCGGGGACTTTTTCCGGGTTTGAAACGGCGGCAACGATGTTAGGCGGCAGCGCCGCGCTGGGATATATCGTGATTGGACTGCTCGCTTTTGTTCTTGGCGTATGCGTGACGATTTTATGCTTCCGCATCCGTCTGCTGAACAGGGAGGAACAGCCGGATGAGCAAAAGGAGGATGGTGCGGATGGAGCTTGTCAGTAACCTTTCACAATTCATCGTTACCCTGCTGGGCTTCTGCCTGAGCGGCATCTGGTATCTGAAAAGCCGGGCACAGGCGTATTTCCTGCTGACCTGTTTTTACGGCTGCTTCGCCCTCGGCTCTCTCTACTGGACGCTGTATCTGCTTTTATTTTCTGAAACGCCGCAGGTCTTTTATGTGTCGGAGTTTGGCTGGGTGGCCAGCGTGATTTTTCTTTATCTTCTGCAATACGGGCTTTCCACCGCGGAGGAACGGGGGTTTGCATGCCGCAAAGCCCTGCTTGCCCCCCTGTTCGGCGTTCCGCTGTGCATTTTTTACTGCACCTTTGGGGATGTCCTCTCCAATCTGCTCTGGTGCGGCATGATGATCGTTATTTCCCATCATTCCATCCGTGGGCTTGCTTACGCCTATACACAGACGGGAACGGCACGGGAGTTGCGACATTTCCACATCGGGGTGCTGTGCTATACGGCGGTGGAGTATGCCCTTTGGACTTCAGGTTGCTTCTGGTCGGGGGCTTCCATTTCCAGCCCCTACTGCTGGTTTGACTTTCTGCTGACGCTCTGCCTGCTCGCTCTGTTGCCAGCCACGGAAAAGGCGGTGGTGAGATGACCTATATTGAAAATGTTTTGATCTGTATGGCCTCGCCTCTGCTGATTGCTGCTCTGTGTATGGGAAAGCGGCAGACAAAATTTTTCCTGTTCTGCTTTGCGGGAATGGGTGCATGTCTGCTCTCCGCTTATATCAACACCTTTCTTACCGCGCTTTACGAGGCGGATGCCTTTGCCGCCACCTCGGAGATCGCTCCCGTGGTGGAGGAGGTGATGAAGCTCCTGCCACTGCTCTTTTATCTGTTGGTATTCGAGCCAAAAGCGGAGCAGATCAAAATTGCCGCCGTGATCGTCGCCCTTTCCTTTGCTACTTTTGAAAATGTCTGCTATCTGATTCAGAATGGAGCCGAACATTTTTCCTTTATTTTCTTCCGGGGCATTGGGACGGGAGCCATGCACGTCATCTGTGGGGCCATAGTGGGCGGAGGGCTTGTCTATGTGTGGCGGCGGACATGGTTAAAAATTGCCGGAACCTGCGGCCTGCTTGGGGCGGCAATTACCATTCATGCAATCTATAACCTGCTGATCGCCTACGGCAGCGCGGCACAGTATATCGCTTATCTCCTGCCCGTTCTGATTTTGACAGTGGGAAAGCTTATCTCCCGCCGTCTCATACCGTGATACAACTGAATTTTTCTTCTTTGGGAGTTGCTTTTGTGCAGCTCCCAAATTTTTTGAAAAAATTCGATTTTGAGGTGAGAGTTTTTCCGAGTTTTTGTACCTATATAAGTGAAAGGCTTTTTTAAGCTGTGCTTTTGAGGAGGTTGGAAGGTATGTACGATACAGAAAAGCGTGTTGAGCTGGTAAAAAAGCGAATGTATGAATATCGCCGCCGAAAGGAGCGGCATAGAGTCTATCACCTGTCTGCTCTGTGTGCTCTGCTGTTTTTGTCCCTTGCGGGAGCTTTAAGGACGGTGCAGATCCAGCCGATGGATGCCGCAGGAATGTACGGCGCGATCCTGTTGCATGAAGGGGTGGGTGGATATGTGCTGGTGGCTATGACTGCATTCGTGCTGGCCGTAGTGATAACGGTCGTCTGTATGAGGCTGCATGAACGAGAGAAGAAACAACAAAAACAAAAAAAAGAACAAAAGGAGAACACAATATGAAAAAATTCCTATCTATGCTATTGATTCTCTGCCTGTTTTTAGGCGCACTGCCCGCACAAGCGCTGGCTTATGTTGCTGACAACATTCAACGGGCAGACACTGTAGAGCAGGTTTCGGTGGGCAACAGCTCACTCGTCCTGCAAAACGATTATATCCGCATAACGCTGAACAAGCAGGACGGCTCCCTCACAACTTCCCCTGCCGCAACGTCGAGCAGTGTCAATCAAACAGACAAGCAAAAACCATTCTGTGAGTTTGTTACATGGAAAGGCTACGGCTATAACAAACAGGAGCTTGTGTATCCCTCAACGCTCCGCCTGAAAAATGTGTCTTTTGTAAATAAAACGCCAAATGGCGATGCAAAAGCCATCAAAGTGGAGTATGACCTGACGACCAAGCTGCCCGACAGCACGCTTACCGCCACGACCGCGGTCTACTATGAGCTGGTGCAGTGCAAGGAAGACGAATCGTCAGAAGATACCTGGGGCGTACTGACAACCGTCAGCAGTATCTATATCACAGGCGGATATGTCCCTCCTACGACTGATAGTGATGCTTATGTGCCAAGGTGGGGTTATACCCTCGACGACTTTACCGGCATGGGGCACGCAAACGCCACAGACGGTCCTGCAATTAAGATGAGACGCACTGTCTACAATACGGATCAGCATACGGAATCGACCGAAAGCTCTGTTCTTACCAGCAAGGTGGAAAATCTGTCTACCTGGGACGCCTTCTTTCAGGGAAGCGACTATTGCGGGGTCGATATCCGCGATGTTTATGTGGACGGCTACCCTTGGGCAAATCCCTTTGTAGGACTGACGCAAGCCTCTGATGTGCAGGGCATTGATATTATTCTTCCGGAAAGATTCAGCGTAACGCCGGACAGTAGTCCTGCCAACACCTATGTGGAGTGTAAGGGCGACGTCGCTTACCATTTCGACAGTAATGAACCAGGTGGGAATGTGCACTTCCTCTGGGGCTTCCGCGAATTGAAGAAAGGTGTTGAGAATGTTCCGACAGAAGCGGACAAAGTAGAAATCTCCATTGAGGCCAAGCGGCTGGCCGCCTTTGCCAACGGGGACAGTGTGACGGTGGAATATGTGGCCGACGATGCGGCATTGAACGCCCTGAAACAGCAATACGGCGATCCTATTGCCCTCATCAGCGGCGACTATGAGAGCAGAAACGGCACGGAATTTACCTTTACCGGTGGGGCGGCACTGCTCTCGCCCTCCGTGACGGCGACATGGGATACCTCCAACAAAAACAACAAGCTCGTCATCCACAAGGACGGAACGATCACTCATAGCGGTCTGAGCCTGAACGCACCGAGCTTTAAGTTCTACCAACCGAAAAGCGGTGCAGGCAAGGACTTGAAAATCAAGCTCACACAGGACGGTTTCACATTTGACATTAATCCAACGAAAAATGAGGCTGTGATTTACGTTGATATCCCATATGCCAATGCAAAGCTGGAAAAGGCTGTTGCCGATGCGGCGGGAAATCTTGTGTTCAGCGGTGATATTAGCTTCCAAACCATCTTTGAGGGGGCAAGCTTCACTCTGGAAGAACTGGGCTACGGCCTAAATGAGAAGAACGAGTTTAAGGTCAACGGCGTTCACGCAACGGGTAGCTTTGACACGGCCAAAACGCTGTCGCTGGAGCTGGCCAGCGTCGAGGGCGAGGTCAATACCTTCAAGGGCAAAGAAAAATATGCTTTCAATCTGGAATTGAACGCTTTTGATCTCTTTGAAACCGAGGCCGAGTTGGAGCTGACACGCAGCAAACAAGACGGCAGCCTGCTCCCCAACACGCTGTACTTCTATGTCGCGTCAAGCCCCGGAATCCCCCTCATTCCTCCGGTGCCGATCGGACAGCTCAACGGCGGCGGCGCGGGATTCAGCAATCTGGCTGATACAGTGAACGGCGACTATTTCGCCATCCCACCCCTCAAGCTACGGGGCACATTGAAGGGCACCTATCTCCATCTCATCGAGGGCAAGGGGGACGTAGTCATCGGACCGAGTGAGATTTCCCTTACGGCCAGCGAGGTGGGTATCGTCGGCACGAACGCATCCATTATTGACAGCTTTGGCTATGCTCTCAAGCTCAACGGACAGGAGCGGACTTATAAAGGAACCACCTACAAGGGGATCTATTTCGTCGGCTCCGAGGCCCTTAACCTGCATCTGCCGAATACTGAGTTCAATGTTATTGTCCTGAACTCCTCCGTCGAGCTGGGTGCGTTCGGCGGTACTGATGAGAACAAAACAAACCTTTATCTTGGCGTAGGCGCAAATGGCAGCGTCAGAGGCAGAGTGCAGTTCCCGGACAATATTCGCGTCCTCGGCGGTCTTGGTGTAGATGTTGCGAATATCAATCTCGTCATAGGAGGACAGACTGTTTTCCCAATCAGGAATGCCAGCGTCAGCGAGGGCATGAAGCAGGCGTTTAGCAATATGGACGTGTATCTCGGTGCGATGACCGAGGTGGGCGGCTGGCTTGCCAGTGCCCGGGCATGGGTACTCTTGCCGAATATCGTTGAGACCAACTTCCGCATGGGCGGCGGTTGGGATATTGAGGTTAACGCGTTCGGCTATTTGCCCGAATGGGACTGGTCGGACAAGGGCATCGATCCAATCGTGCAGGCCATGCCGTCGGAGGACAGCGGCGAGGCTGTCCCTATGCTGCTTGCGGAAGAATCAGGTGTACCTGTAGCTAGCGGTGGGAACACAGAGGAAATCACAGTGACTGCCGGTGCAGACGAAACGCCGTATATCTTGCTGGCCTTTGAGAACACGGTCACCGAACAGGAAATCAAGGATGCTTTGAAGATTCAGAAAGACAACCAAGAGATTAGTGTCAACTGGGTGGGTGAGGATGGTCTGATTGATGCCGACGCGGACATCAATGCGGACATCGACATCATACATAACACGACGGACAACAAGGACTACAACGTGGCGCTCCTGCGGCTGAATGAAGGCGGGACCTATACGGTCAACACGGGCTCGCTTGAACTAAAAAAACACCAGGAAGCCGCTGTAACACCATTTGAGGAACTGGACTTGTCTCTGAACAATCAGCAGGTGACTGGCCAAATCAAGTACGCCGAAACTGGTACAAAGTATGTACTTCGCACCTATTTTGCAAATGAAAAGGGCGGAGCAGATTATCTGATTGATGAGCAGGAGGTAACGGACGCAAGTAATATCTCAGTCGAGATTCCGCAGAGCGGTGCGCTGGCACCCACGGGCAGCTACTATGTGACCTCTTTCCTCATGACGGAAAAGAGCGTTGAAAGTACCAACGAGAACGGCGAGGTGGAAACCCTGACCGGTCTCGTCGCCATCGACAATCAGCAGTTCGACACTCAGGTGAGCTACACGAACAACAACCATCCGATTGCGCCTGACAACGTTGCATTGAACCTTGCTGGAAACGAAGTCATGACGGCATCGTGGGGTAAGGTAGACAGTGCCGATGGTTACGCCGTGACAATCTATCAGAAGCAAGACGACGGCACATACAAGGACACCGGTTTCGGCTATGACCTTGATAAAAACGCCACCTCTATCAATATGGCACTTACTGTTGGCGGGCAAGCGGTTGAGGTGAACGAAGAAGGAGAAATTTCTTCCACCACGGCGGCAGAAAACCTTGAAGCAAACAAGACCTACAAGGTGGGCGTGAGGGCATACAGAACCATCGAGGGCGGCAAATACTACAGTACGGAAGTCGAATCTTCCGAGCAATATCTGCCACAATATGCGCCGTTGAATTTGATGCTCTCCATGAATGATACGCCTTGTATAGCAGACGAAAACGGCGTGTACCATGCCTATGTGGACGGTACCGACGATGTGCTAACGGTAAGCTGTGAAACAACCGGTGTCACCTACAAGGTCACACGGATGGATACGAATGCCGAGATTCGTGAGAATACCGCAGGATCAGGGTATATGCTTCCCGATTTTGAGGGCAGCCTGATGTTCAGAATCGACGGTATTTCAGGTGTTGCGGGCAATACGACCGCCAAGGATATGACCAGTGTGTTCTTGCTGGTTAGTGTGGATAAAACGCCGCCTGTGCTGACTCTTTCTGCTCCGATATTCTACGCTGACAAGATGACGGGCGAATATCAAATCACAGGCACGGCGGACGCGGGTAGCAAGATTTTCTACGGAAATGATGGTAAATCTGTCGATGCGGCTAACGATGGCTCCTTCACCGTACCCGGTACGCTGGAGAGCAACGGTGGTGTTCTTTCCCTTTACGCACAGGATAGTGCGGGGAACGAATCCGCTTTACAGCTTGCACTGATTACAAAGCAGCCGCAGTATGCTGTCACAGTGAACGGAAGCTACGCACAAGATTCGGGCGATGGAGAGTATTCAGAGGGCGAAACAATAACGATTAAGGCTGGTGAGCGCAGCGGTTATCAGTTCGGTGGTTGGACCTCCAATCGTGATGTTGCCTTTGCGGATGCAAGCAGCGCGACAACGACCTTTACCATGCCAAACGCCGACGTAACCGTTACAGCTAACTGGAAAAAATCTGTTTCCCCTACGCCAATCACTCCTGGCGATACGGTAAAATATATCGTGGAGCATTATAAGGCTAGTAACGATGGTTATACGCTGGAAGAAACGGAATATCTTGGAGGTGCTATCGGTTCGAATGTTATCGCTGAGCCAAAAAACTACACAGGCTACACTTATAATCCTGATGCAGAAGGAAGTATTACCAAAGGGACATTAAAAAAGATTAGCAGTGCATCGGATATATTGACCTTAAAACTCTACTATGACTTAACTGTTTATGCTGTGACCGTAGAAAATGATGGAAATGGCTCTGCAACTGCTGTTCCCGGATCCGCAACGATGGGAGAGACAATATCACTAACTGCTACGCCGGACAGTGGCTACCACTTCAAGTCGTGGGAAGTTGTTTCCGGCGATGTGACGATCAGCGAAGGTAAGTTTACCATGCCCGCAGGAAATGTGACTGTAAAGGCTCTTTTTGAAAGAAAATCAAACAACGACGAAGGAACCACTTACTACACATTGACCTTTGATACCAACGGTGGTAGCAGTATTCATGCAATCCGCACGACTTCTGGTAAGACGATTAACCTTTCCGACTACATCCCGACCCGCAACGGCTATGACTTTACCGGCTGGTATTCCGATAAGACGCTGATGCAGAAAATCACGGAAATCAAGCTGAACGAAAACAAAACAGTTTATGCTAGTTGGACAAAACTGACAAGTGATGGTTCATCTACCCAAAAGCCTCCGACTGGTGATAGCAACGAATTGCTCCTCTGGTCTGTTTTGCTCCTTATTTCTAGTTTCAGCATAATAAACATTGTACTGCTTGTTAAAAAGAAAAAGGGTGCAAAATAATCAACATATAAATAAGCTAATGTAGAAAGGAGGTAACGGACATAGTTTCGTTATCTCCTCGTATTGTAAATACCATTCACCTTAAAATAAGGCTTTTCTCTATTTTTTAATTCCTAGAAAACTGCTGCCAGATAAGAAAAAAGGCCCTGACAGTCTGGAAATCCCAGACCATCAAGTTCATTCTTTATTCTAAATTGCATTTCATGTTTTCACATGATTTTTCTAGCATTATCATTGTTAAAATCTAATGCAGCCTACTGGACAGGATTTTGCACATTTCCCGCATCCTACACACAATGTTTCTTCTACTACCGCATAGCATCCACGATGAACTTTAACCGCTGCCAGCGGACAAGTATTTTCACATACTCCGCAGGCAACACATCTTTTCTATCGACACTTGCCACTCTTTTTTCCAATGCTTTGTTCCCCTTTCAAATTTAGTATCTCTATTACACCCGAAAAAGGTAAACTCTTCTGTGATATTATTACATAAGAATTTACCTTGAACGCTAATAACTGAAGTGACATATTTTTATTTATGGCATATGTCAATTATGTAATTGACGCATCTTAAAAAAGCAAGTATACTATGTTCATAAAGGAGATAACTGTTATGAGCTTCGAAAATTATTTTCCAGTATGGAATGAGTTAAATACAGCACAAAAAAAACTAATTTCAGATAATTTAATCACACAGCATGTAAAAAAAGGAACAGTCATTCACAACGGAAACCTGGATTGTACTGGATTATTACTGGTTAAATCCGGGCAGCTTCGAACTTACATACTTTCAGATGAAGGACGGGAGATTACACTTTACCGTCTGTTCGATATGGATATGTGTCTTTTATCCGCCTCATGTATCATGCGCTCCATTCAATTTGAAGTAACCATTGAAGCAGAAAAAGATACTGATCTTTGGATCATCCCTGCTGAAATCTATAAAGGCATCATGAAGGATTCTGCTCCTGTCGCAAACTATACCAATGAGTTAATGGCTACCCGTTTTTCTGATGTCATGTGGCTGATTGAACAAATCATGTGGAAGAGTTTGGATAAGCGTGTTGCTTCATTTCTTTTAGAAGAGACCTCTATCGAAGGAACAAACGAGCTGAAAATCACTCATGAGACGATTGCTAATCATCTTGGTTCCCACAGGGAAGTTATCACTCGAATGCTTCGATACTTTCAAGGCGAGGGTCTCGTCAAACTCTCCCGCGGCAAAATCACAATCCTTGATTCAAAAAGACTGGAAACACTCCAAAGGTCATAAAACTGTTTTTCTGTAACATATAAAGAAGAATCCTCCATTTATCAGAATTATGAAAGTCATTCTAATAAATGGGGGATCTTTTTATGCTACGAGAAAATTATAAAAATATTGTGATTATTTTTTAATAATCCATACCACATGCATATGCCCTTTCTATCAGCGCACGGTCATTAACCACTGTATCATAGAAGCGGAATCCACCGGAAAAATTGTATGTTTCATAACCGTTTCCTTCCAGAATACGGCTGGCAATGTAACTGCGCAGACCACTTTGGCATATTAGATACACAGGCTTTCCTTTCTCAATTTCACTAATTCGTTCCCTTAGTTCATCTACAGGAATATTGTTGAATCCCTTCATATGCCCCCTGTTAAATTCACCTACAGTCCTCACATCCAGCAACACCACATTTTTATCTTTAGAAATCTTATCCATATCTTCCAAATGCCATTGTTTTAAGGTACCTTTTGCTATATTGTCTATCATGAAGCCGGCCATATTTACAGGATCCTTTGCAGAGGAATAAGGCGGTGCATATGCAAGATCCAGATCTTTCAACTGGGTTGCCTTCAGCCCTGCATGGATCGCTGTTGCCAACACATCAATACGTTTATCAACTCCTTCATATCCAATAATCTGAGCGCCAAGCAAACGATAAGTCTCTTTTTCAAAAACCACCTTCATGGTCATCACTTTTCCACCAGGATAGTAACC
>OFMV01002363.1_pt1 | contig 12557 bp, 9 predicted proteins | sample 1541881 | NCBI WGS metagenome assembly OFMV01 (sample SAMN04209220, study PRJEB22552) | human gut metagenome | biome: gut; material: feces | host: Homo sapiens | place: USA: Oklahoma
AGTACGCCACCTTGCCAAGGTGGAGGTCGCGGGTTCGAGTCCCGTCTGTCGCTCTGAATTGACTATTTGTAACGTCTTTTTTTGTGTTGATCAATTATGGGGGTGCGGATTTGTTACTGTGCAGAAAGGAGATTAAACTGTACTAATTTCCGAGCATGGGAAGAATCGGATTGAAATTATATGTAGCACTATGCTATACTAAAGTCTGTATAAACAAAGCTGCAGAATCTGCCGCTGGCAGAATATCTGTAGATACGAAAAGAGAGTGAACAAAAAACGAGGATGTGAGAAGATGAATCAGGAAAGAGTAGTAAAAGCAGGTCTTCTGGGACTTGGAACGGTCGGCAGCGGGGTGTATAAACTTGTGGAACGCCAGAAGGATGAAATGGCATTGAAAGCCGGTGCAGGTCTTGAAATTCAGAAGATACTGGTACATAACATGAATAAGAAGAGAGAGGGTGTAGACCAGTCTCTTTTAACCGATAAGTGGGAAGATATCATGAATGATGATGAGATAGAAATCGTAATCGAAGTGATGGGTGGTATCGAACCTGCAAGAACTATGATTCTGGAAGCACTGCATGCAGGAAAGAATGTCGTGACAGCGAACAAAGATCTGGTAGCGACACATGGACACGAACTTTTGGAGGCGGCAGAAGAAAGTGGAGTGGATTTCTTATTTGAGGCAGCTGTGGCAGGAGCAATCCCGATTATCCGTCCGCTGAAGCAGTGTCTGGCGACGAATGAGATTCAGGAAGTTATCGGTATTGTCAATGGTACGACGAACTTTATTCTGACCAAGATGATCGAAGAAGGGATGGATTTTGACGATGCACTGGCACTGGCAACAGAGCTTGGTTATGCAGAGGCAGATCCGACGGCCGATATTGAAGGACTGGATGCAGGACGTAAGGTAGCGATCATGGCATCGATTGCATTTCATTCCAGAGTTACATTCGATGATGTATATACAGAAGGAATTACAAAAATTACTGCGAAAGATGTGGAATACGCAGAAGAATTCGGTGATGTGATTAAATTACTCGGTGTTGCGCATAATACGGAAGAAGGAATTGAGGTTGCTGTTCATCCGATGATGATTCCGAAGGAACATCCGCTTGCATCCGTGAGAGATTCGTTTAATGCAGTATTTGTCCGCTCTGATGCTGCCGGTGATACGATGTTCTACGGAAGAGGAGCAGGGGAACTCCCGACGGCCAGTGCGATCATGGGTGATGTGATCGATGTGATCCGTGATATACAATACCATTGTACAGGAAGAATCAGTTGTACCTGTTATCGTGAGACACCGGTAAAGAACTTTAAAGAAGTAAAGAACAAGTTCTATATCCGTATGCTGGTGGATAATAAACCAGGTGTACTTGCTGCAATTGCAAGTGTATTCGGAGTGCATAAAGTAAGTATTGCAAGAGTGATTCAGAATACAAAAGAAGATGATGTAGCAGAGCTTGTTATTGTTACAGAAGCAGTAAAAGAAAAGCATCTGGAAGATGCACTGGCTCATCTGGTGGATATGGATACGACACGGGAGATTGGAACCGTGATCCGTGAATATTAAATAATAAATAGCAGAATATTTTCAGAGGACGGAGGCCGTAACAAGCTCCGTCTTTTATAATCGCCGTATGGTGAAAATCAAATAAGAATCCATGAATAATTGGTGAGAAAATAAGGAGTGAAAGAAAGTTGAAAGAACAGAAAAAAGTGAATCCTCTGGCAACAGAAAGCGAGGGAAAACTGATCGCGAAATTCGCAATTCCGGCAATTATCAGTATGCTGGTGAGCTCATTATATAATATTGTAGATCAGATCTTTATCGGACAGGGAGTCGGACTTCTGGGAAATGCAGCGACTAATATTGCATTTCCTGTGTCGATCATCTGTACGGCAACAGCACTTCTTCTTGGAATCGGAAGTGCGTCGAATTTTAATCTGTGTTCCGGAGCGGGAGATCATGAGAAAGCAAGCAGGATTGCGGGGACCGGGCTTTCCATGCTGGTGATCTGTGGTGTGATCATTGCAGCAGTGGTACTGGTGTTCCTGGATCCTCTGCTGCATCTTTTCGGTGTGACGACAAAGATCCTGCCATATGCACAGGATTATACAGGAATTACGGCATTTGGAATTCCGTTCCTGATTTTGACAACCGGAGGGAATCATCTGATCCGCGCGGACAGAAGTCCTACGTACTCTATGACTTGTATGCTGACAGGGGCAATTATTAATACGGTGTTAGATCCGCTGTTTATCTTTGGATTCCACTGGGGGATCAAAGGCGCTGCGTGGGCGACCGTGATCGGACAGATCGTATCCGGAATTATGGTAATTGTATATTTTGGAAGATTTCGTAAAATGGAGCTGAAAAAAGAGATGTTCCGTCCGAGAGGCCATCTCCTGAAAATGATCCTGTCATTGGGAATGGCTTCCTGTATCAATCAGATTGCCATGGCTGTGGTACAGATTACAATGAATAATACACTGCGCTATTATGGTGCGGCTTCTGTATATGGAACAGATATTCCACTGGCGTGTGTGGGCGTTATCTCAAAGGTAAATATGGTGTTCATGGCTATTGCGATCGGGATTTCCCAGGGATGTCAGCCAATCTGGGGATATAATTATGGAGCGGGATCGTATGACAGAGTAAAACGCACTTATTGGAAAGCATTCCGCGTTGCTATGACGGTTGGAATTGTGTTCTTCTTGTGTTTCCAGTTTTTCCCGACGCAGCTTGTGAGTATCTTTGGTACGGGAAGCAAAGAATATTATGAATTTGCGGCAAGATATTTCAGGATTTTTATGTTTATGACATTTGTTAATGGAATCCAGCCAATGTCATCCGGATTCTTTACATCAATTGGTAAAGCGAAGCTGGGTATTGTAGTGTCGCTTACAAGACAGGTAATCTTTTTACTTCCGCTGATACTTATATTCCCGATTTTTATGGGAATTGACGGGGTGATGTATGCGGGACCGATCGCAGATGCGGCAGCGGGAATTGTCGCAATTGGATTCGCTGTAAAAGAGATTCGCGCGATGGATAAGATTGCATAGCCTGTTGGAATATGGTAAAATAAATTGAAATAGTCCGGGTATTTGTGAATACCCGGACTGATGACGGTATTACAGGGAAATGGGAGAATACAAGGGATGAAAGAACGATTACCCGTTGGATTTATGTTCAAACAGATCAATAATATTTATGAAAAGGAATTCAATAACCTGCTTCGGGGGATAGGGATCACATCATCGCAGTGCGCAGTGCTGGATTATCTTCTTGGCAGCAGTAAGGAGTTTGTGAATCAGAAAGACATTGAAAAGGCGTTAAGTCTTAAGAATCCGACGGTAACGGGAATCTTAAAAAGGTTAGATGAAAAAGGATTCATTCTGGCAGTTCCAAGTAATCAGGACAAAAGATGCAAGAACATTTACCCGACGGAAAAAGCATATGATATTCAGAAAAAGATGGACAATTACCGGAAGAAGATAGATCGGAGGCTGACGATCGGGATGAGTAAAAAGGAAATCGCGGCATTGGAAAAGATGCTGGACCGGGTTCTTTATAATATCAGTGATCCGTAAAGAGAACAGGAAAAGGACAGGAGAAACAAAAAATGAGTTATGCAGACAAAGTATTTATCAATATGTGCCGTGACATTATCGATAACGGTACCGATACCAGAGGCGAAAAAGTAAGACCGGTATGGGAAGATGGAACACCGGCATATACGATCAAGAAATTCGGAGTTGTGAACAGGTATGATCTGTCGAAAGAATTTCCGGCACTGACACTTCGAAGAACAGCAATCAAAAGCTGTACGGATGAGCTTTTGTGGATCTGGCAGCAGAAATCGAATAATATCAATGATCTTCACAGTCATATCTGGGACAGTTGGGCGGATGAAAACGGTTCGATCGGAAAGGCTTATGGATATCAGATGGGCGTAAAGCACCAGTATAAAGAAGGCATGTTTGATCAGGTGGACCGTGTAATCTATGACCTTAAGAATAATCCATACAGCAGAAGAATCATGACGAATATTTATGTGCATGAAGATCTGCATGAGATGAATCTCTATCCGTGTGCATACAGTATGACATTTAATGTAACCAAGAAACCGGGACATGATAAACTGACATTGAATGCAATCCTGAATCAGAGATCGAATGATGTCCTTGCGGCAAATAACTGGAATGTATGTCAGTATGCCGTATTGATCCATATGCTGGCGCAGGTATGTGATATGGAAGTCGGAGAGTTCGTACATGTGATCGCAGATGCACATATTTACGACAGACATGTGCCGATGATAGAGGAACTGATCAGCCGCAAGCCGCTTCCGGCACCGAAGTTCTGGCTGAATCCGGAGATCAAAGACTTTTATCAGTTTACAAGAGATGATGTAAAATTGATCGATTATCAGACACATGATCAGATTAAGAATATTCCGGTGGCAGTGTAGAAGAAATATTATTAGCCGGTGGCAGTCAGAGATAAGAATATATCATACGTAAAGAGGAGATGTAGATTATGAATTTGATCGTTGCAGTAGATTCAAACTGGGCAATAGGAAAAGAAAATAAGTTACTGGTGAGTATTCCGCAGGATATGAAGTTTTTCAGAGAGACAACGAAAGGGAAAGTTGTAGCGATGGGAAGAAAGACACTGGAAAGCTTTCCGGGCGGACAGCCGCTTAAGAATCGTGTGAATGTAGTACTTACAACAGACAAGAACTATAAAGTAAAAGATACAGTTATTGTACATACCATAGAAGAGATGTTGGATGAACTGAAAAAATATGATTCGGAAGATATATTTGTGATCGGTGGAGAGAGTATTTACCGCCAGCTGCTTCCGTATTGTACAAAAGCATATATTACAAAAATAGACCATGCATATGATGCAGATACATATTTCCCGAATCTGGATGAGGATCCGGAGTGGGAGATGACGAAGATCAGTGACGAACAGACTTATTTTGATCTGGAATATGTGTTTACAATCTACGAGAGGAGATAACAGATCGAAAATGAGAGTGCTTAGTGTCACGGCGCAGAAGCCATGCAGTACGGGAAGCGGCGTCTATCTGACCGAGGTGGTGAGATCTCTGGCCAAGATGGGTGTTTCGCAGGCCGTGGTGGCGGGCGTCACAAGAGAGGATCGGGTGGATATGCCGGAAGGGGTAACGGTATATCCGGTATATTTTTCGTCAGAAAAGCTTCCGTATCCGGTAGTAGGAATGTCGGATGATATGCCTTATACCAGTACAAGATATCGGGATATGACAGAAGAGATGGCCGGACAATTTAAAGCTGCATTTCTTGAAGTTCTGGATGAAGCAATAGAAAAAGAAAATCCGGATATTATCTTATGCCATCATTTGTATTACCTGACGGCGCTGATAAGAGCACATTATCCTGCTAAAAAAGTATATGGATTTTGCCATAATACGGATCTGAGACAGATGGAGAGTATTTTATTTGAAAGAAATTTTATCAGGCAGGAGATTCCGAAACTTGACAGGATATTTGCACTTCAGGAAGCGCAGAAAGAAAAAATAAAAAAAATATATCCGGTATCAGAAAAACAGATGACTGTGATAGGAACCGGATATAACAGTGAGGTCTTTAAAAAGACAGGCATAAAATCAAGCAGGAAAGACGGAAAAATCCGTATGATTTTTGCGGGGAAGATTACACAGAAGAAAGGTGTAAAAAGTCTTCTGAGAGCATTGAATCTTCTGGATTATGAAAAAGAAAAAATACAACTTATTCTTGCCGGAGGTGCCGGAAACCTCGTTGAATATGAAGAGATTAAAGAACTGGCAGATGGATGCAGATATCCGGTAGTGTTTGCTGGATGTGTAACGCAATCAAGGCTTGCAGAGCTATACAATGACTGTGATATTTTTGTGCTTCCGTCTATGTATGAGGGCCTTCCGTTGACTGTGATTGAGAGCCTGGCCTGTGGTGACAGGGTAGTAATGACGAAATTGGAAGGAATTGCAGAGTGGCTTGCTGATATGGTCCCGGACGCAGATATCCGGTACGTGTTACCTCCGGGGATGAAAGGAACGGATGAACCGCTGGAGGAAGAATTACCGGCATTTGAAAGCAGACTTGCAGAAGCTTTACGGGAAGCAATTGAGGAAAAAGATACAAAAGAATGTGATGTCAGCAGGATTTCCTGGCAAAAAATCGCACGGGAAGTAATCCGGTAAAATGCCAAAGAGCCTGCCGATGCCAACGTTGTTTCCATACTATGGTATTATAAAAAGTGGGAAGATGATTGATTTCATCTTCCCGCATTTTTTATGCTGTACGTTCTACAGTGTATCATTTCTTCTTACATATCCAGGACGATCCTCGGAAGATGTAAGCTCTTTTACATGTGTGATCTTGGCGTGTTTGTCAACAACCTGATTTTCAATATGTACATTCTCACCGATGTATGCGCCAGAAAGAACTACGCAGTTCTTAATAACAGCCCCTTTTTTGATGATACATCCACGTCCTACAACAGAATGTTCCAGAGAACCTTCAATCAGACATCCGTTTGATACAACAGAATTTTTAGCATTTCCTGTTTCAAAATACTGTGTTGGGCAGGAATCATTTGTTCTTGTGTAGATTGGCCAGTTTGGATCAAACAGATTCTGAGCAGTTTTAATATCTGTCAGAGAAAGGTTTGAATCATAATAACTCTTGAAATCAGAGATTGCAGCGAAATAACCTTTGTGAGAAACACCGCGGATATCGAGTTCATCACAGGATGCATTCACGATATCTAATAAAGTGTATACAGAAGAAGTCTTTTTTGCTTTGTGGATCAGTTCGATGAACAGATCTTTCTTCATAACATAAGTATCCATGAAGATATTTTTATTCTTTGCATTTCCGTGATTCTGTTCCAGAGAAAGAACTCCTTTCTGCTTGTTCAGGTTCAATGCGTAACAGTTCAGGAAATATTCTTTTGCAGTATCTACAGAATGATACAGTAATGTAATATCAGCACCGGATTCGATATGATCGTTTAACAGTTTCTTGTAATCCTGTGTGTAGACCATGTAACTTGGTGCAATAACAACATATTCGGCCAGTTCTTGTTCGATATATTCCAGGTTTTCAATATAAGAAGCAATGTCATTGTTATACAGACTCATGTTCATTCCGAGACCGGAATAGAGAATCTGAAGATTACCGCTCTTTGAGTTGATATTGTAGTGGCGTCCTGTTCCAAGATGCGCAGTCAAAGACTGTGGATTTCTGCGGATATAGACCTGAATGTGGTCGATACCACTGTTACTCATATTTGAGATAGGGAAGTCAATAACACGATAACGTCCAAGAAAAGAGAATGCACCTACCGGACGATATTCCTGCATGCCTTCCACTCTGATGTGATTTCCGGCAAAGTTTACGATTCCAAATGCTTTAGCCATATTATTCTACCCCCTTTACACGTTTGGAAATGAGCTCGATATGTTCGCTCTTTGCGTCGCCGACAACAGCGCCTGCACCAATTTTAACATTATCAGCAACCAGTGCACGTGTAACGACAGCATTTTCATCTACTACTACACCAGGCATCAGTACACTGTCGATAATCTTAGCACCTTTTCCTACTTTTGCACCTGTGAAAAGTACGGAATTTGTAATTTCACCTTCGATTACGCAGCCCTGATTGACGAATGCATGGTTAATTTCAGCATCCGGTCCGATATACTGAGGAAGAGCAGTAGCATCCTCTGTGTAAATTTTCCAGGTAGGATCGTTCAGATCCAGCTCGTTGTTCTTACTGAGCAGATCCATGTTGGCTTCCCAGAGAGAATCAATCGTTCCTACATCTTTCCAGTATCCTTTGAATTTGTATGCATATAATTTCTTTCCGTCATTCAGAAGAGTTGGTATGATATCTTTTCCAAAATCATGGTTGGAATCAGGATCTTTCATATCGGCAATCAGTTTTTTGCGTAACAGTTTCCAGTTGAAGATATAGATTCCCATAGATGCAAGATTACTCTTTGGATGTTCTGGTTTTTCTTCAAATTCTATGATACGGTTCTCATCATCTGTATTCATGATACCGAAACGGCTTGCTTCTTTCATCGGAACTTCGATAACTGCAATTGTTGCATCTGCTCCGTTATCTTTATGTTCCTGCAACATCTTATCATAATTCATCTTGTAGATATGATCTCCGGAAAGTACCAGAAGATATTCCGGTGAGTATGTATCGATAAAGTCGATATTCTGTGAGATTGCGTCAGCAGTACCTCTGTATACATCCAGATTGGCATCTGCTTTCTCACGTGGTGGAAGAACAAAAACACCACTTTCTTTTGCGTCTAATCCCCAGCGTCTGCCTGCAGCAACATAACTGTTTAACAGAATGGATTCATACTGGGTTAATACTCCTACAACATTGATGCCGCTGTTGGCACAGTTACTGAGTGGAAAATCAATGATTCTGTATTTTCCACCATAAGAAACAGCTGGTTTTGCAACTTTATTTGTCAGTTCGTGAAGACGTGAGCCTCTACCGCCGGCCAATATCATCGCTAACATATTATTTTGTTTCATAATATATCCTCCTTATTGCTTATGAATATATTGTATAATTTTTTGCAAATATTTGCCATATGATTTTTGAAAAAAATGGGAAAAATCACAAATTTTTTTGAAAAATACACTTAAATTTGTGGAAAGGATGAAAAATTTGACAGATTATGGTAAAAAAAGCATGACAAGAAATTAACGAAATGAAAAGAGTTGACAATATTGTAGAATATCACATATAATATTTTATAAATATTCAGTGAATGCTATGACAAGGAGGAGTACATAGATTCCCGAAGCAAAGAGAGAAGACGGAAGGTGCAAGTCTTCGTGAAGGATTTATGGAAGTAGCCTTTGAGCTGTGAACCGAAAGGATATAGATAAAGTGTAAGAATATCTGAGTAGACTTCAACGCAGTCCCAGCGTTATCAGGGAGGCAGTATCGGAAAGTGAAACCAGGATAAGGAAAACGTTCCTGTACTGAACAGAGAGCAGAAAGTAATTTCTGAATTTAGGTGGTAACACGGATGTAATATTCGCCCTGAGCTGACAGCTTGGGGTGTTTTTTTATTATATCCGGTATGAAAATGATCAGATTTCAAGGAGGTAGTATATGAAGAAGATCAGTGGCAATAAATTACTGGTAAAAGCACTGAGTGAAGAGCAGGTGGATACAATATTCGGTTATCCGGGAGCCTGTACAATTGACATCAGTGACGAACTTTATAAACAGGATTATACAAAGGTGATCCTTCCAAGGCAGGAAGTGGCATTGGTGCATGAAGCAGATGCTTATGCAAGATCAACGGGAAAAGTAGGTGTATGTCTTGTTACGAGCGGACCTGGAGCAACGAATCTTGTAACAGGACTTGCAACAGCATATTACGACAGTGTACCGCTTGTATGCTTTACAGGTCAGGTATCCAGACACCTGATCGGTAATGATGCATTTCAGGAAGTTGATATCGTAGGAATTACCAGAAGTATCACAAAGTATGGTGTAACAGTAAGAAACAGAGAAGATCTGGGACGTATTATTAAAGAAGCTTTTTATATTGCAAGAACAGGAAGGCCGGGCCCGGTACTGATCGATCTTCCAAAAGATGTGATGGGCGAACTTGGAAATGCCGAATATCCGAAGGAGGTAAATATCCGGGGATATAAACCGAATACACATGTTCATGTAGGACAGTTAAAACGTGCGATCAAGATGCTTTCAAAAGCAAAGAAACCATTATTCCTTGCCGGAGGAGGCGTTAATATCGCACATGCCAATGAAGAATTTACAAAACTGGTTGACATGACGAACGTTCCGGTAGTTACAACTGTTATGGGACGTGGAGCGATTCCGACGACACATCCTTTATATATTGGTAATCTTGGAATGCATGGCGCATATGCGTGTAATATGGCGGTAAATGAGTGTGATCTGTTATTCTCGATAGGAACCAGATTCAATGACAGAATTACCGGAAAGCTTCATTCATTTGCACCAAATGCACAGATTGTACATATTGATATTGATACAGCTGCAATTTCAAAAAACGTACAGGTAGATGTACCTATCGTGGCAGATGCAAAAGAGGCAGTATCAAAAATGCTGGAATATGTATCTGAGTGTGAGACGAAGAAGTGGCTTGCGACGATCAAAGAGTGGAAAGAGGAACATCCACTGATGATGAAGAAGAAACCAATCATGACACCACAGGATGTGATAGAAACGATCAACCGTATCTTTGATGAGGCAATTATTGTAACAGATGTTGGACAGCATCAGATGTTTACGGCACAGTTTATCGAGATCACGGAAAAGAAAAAACTTCTGATGTCCGGCGGTCTTGGAACTATGGGATATGGTATGCCGGGAGCTATCGGTGCGAAGATTGGTAATCCGGATGTGCCTGTTATTTCAATTTCGGGAGACGGAGGATTTCAGATGAACAGTCAGGAGCTCGCTACAGCGGTGCTTGAAGAACTCCCGATCATCAGTTGTATCTTCAATAATAATAATCTGGGTATGGTACGCCAGTGGCAGAAATTGTTCTATGGAAAGCGTTATTCGATGACCTGTCTTCGTTCCGGAGCAGCCTGCAGGGGAAAATGCGGAGAGGTAGAGTGTCCGACGTATACACCGGATTTCATGAAGCTGGCTGACAGCTATGGCGCAAAAGGAATTCATATTACAAAGAAAGAAGATATCGAACCTGCATTCAGAGAGGCAATGAAGAGTACAAAGACCCCATATATCCTTGAGTTCGACATTGATCCGGAGGATCTGGTGTATCCGATGGTAAAACCAGGTGGAACACTGGAAGACCTGATCATGGATTGTTAAGAATAAGAGACGAAAGGAGATAAAATAATGAATAATAATGGTATGAAAAAGCGCTGGATTTCATTATATGTAGAGAACCAGGTGGGAGTTCTGTCAAAGATTTCCGGTCTGTTTTCCGGAAAATCTTATAATCTGGACAGTCTGACTGTCGGTACGACAGAAGATCCGACTGTATCCAGAATGACGATCGCGACAGTCAGCGATGATGAAACATTTGAACAGATCAAAAAGCAGCTGAACCGTCTGGTTGAAGTGATCAAAGTAATTGATTTTACGGATGTCTTTGTACGTATGAAAGAAATCTTATATGTAAAAGTACGTAAATGCACGAAAGATGATAAAGTGGAATGCTTTCAGATCGCAGAGACGTTCAAGGCGAAGGTGATTGACTATGGGAAAGACAGTGTTCTCATGGAATTTGTTCAGACGGCGACCAAGAATGATGCAGTTATCAAACTGATGAAAGAAGAGTTTGAAAGTATCGAAGTTGTGCGCGGAGGAAGTGTTGGTATCGAATCGATCAGCATGATGGAAAGATAGAGATTCACGGTCGAAATAAATCGAAAATTAAAATGTATAATAAAAAAACAGAGTGCACTCTTGAATTTTGAAAACAGTAGTATTATAATAGGACAAGATGATAAATCAAACAGTTGTTAAAAGGACGGAGGAGTCAAAATGGAGAAGAAAAATATTGACTGGTCAAACATTGGATTTGGCTATATGAGGACAGACAAGAGATATGTTTCCAATTTTAAAAATGGAGCATGGGATGAAGGTACACTTACCTCCGATGACCAGATTACGATCAGTGAATGTGCAGGCGTACTTCAGTATGCACAGACATGTTTTGAAGGAATGAAAGCGTATACCACAGAAGATGGTCATATCGTAACATTCCGCCCGGATCTGAATGCAGCAAGAATGGCAAATTCAGCAGCAAGACTTGAAATGCCTGTATTCCCGGAAGATAGATTTGTAGATGCAATCAAACAGGTTGTAAAAGCGAATGCAGCTTATGTACCGCCATACGGATCAGGAGCAACATTATATGTAAGACCATATATGTTCGGTTCCAGTGCCGTTATCGGTGTAAAACCTGCAGAAGAATATCAGTTCCGTGTATTTGCTACACCAGTTGGACCATACTTCAAAGGTGGAGCAAAACCAATTACTATTAAAGTTTCTGATTTTGACCGTGCAGCACCGCATGGAACAGGTCATGTAAAAGCCGGACTGAACTATGCAATGAGCCTTCATGCAATCGTAACAGCACATGAAGAAGGATACGATGAGAACATGTATCTGGATGCAGCAACAAGAACGAAAGTAGAAGAGACTGGTGGAGCTAACTTCATCTTTGTAACAAAAGATAACAAAGTTGTAACACCAAAATCATCTACCATTCTTCCATCTATTACAAGACGTTCTCTGATGTATGTTGCAGAGCATTATCTTGGACTGGAAGTAGAAGAAAGAGAAGTTTACTTAGATGAACTTGGTGATTTTGCAGAGTGTGGACTTTGCGGTACAGCAGCAGTTATCTCTCCTGTAGGAAAGATCGTTGACCACGGCAAAGAGATCTGCTTCCCAAGCGGAATGGAAGAGATGGGACCTGTTACAAAGAAACTGTATGAGACAT
>OFMV01002388.1_pt1 | contig 12461 bp, 9 predicted proteins | sample 1541881 | NCBI WGS metagenome assembly OFMV01 (sample SAMN04209220, study PRJEB22552) | human gut metagenome | biome: gut; material: feces | host: Homo sapiens | place: USA: Oklahoma
TGAAGTGACCCATGGCGTACATCTCGGCGGTCTTGGCGATATCGCCGCGCTTGATGTCCGCGATCACCGGCACACCGGCCTCGCGCACAGCCTTCAGGGTGTCGGCGTAGGCCTTCATGCCCTCCATGCCCAGCGACTCATAGTAAGCGATCTGCACCTTGTAGCAGCCGGCCACAGCCTTGGTGGCATCAATGAGCTTCTTGTTGAAGCGCACGATGTTCTCGCCCTTGGTCAGGGTGCTGTCCACAAAATCGGCAGGCAGGTAGCTGAAATCGGTGTCCAGACCCACGCACACCGGGCCGCGGGCTTCCACAGCTTCGTACAGTTTGTCCATGTTCGTCATTTGGGTGTCCTCCTGTAAGTCGTATTGTAGAACCCTCTCAGGCGCTTGCGCGCCAGCTCCCCCGAAGGGGGAGCTTTTTCTCTTGAGGGCAACTGTTTCTTTTCGTGATATGCGAACTGCTTTCCGTACTCTCTGAAGCTCCCCCTCGGGGGAACTTCAGAGAGGGTTTCGTTTTTTACTCCTCAGCCTGATAGGTGATCTTACCGGCCTTGATGGTGGCAAATACCTTGCCGTAGAGCCGTGCACCGTCAAAGGGAGTGTTGTGGCTCTTGGAGTGCAGCTTTTCCTTTTCCACCGTGTAGGGGGTGTCCAAATCCACCAGCACAAAGTCGGCATCGAAGCCCGGCTCCAGCTGACCCTTGGCAAGACCCAGGATCTCGGCGGGGCGGGTGCTCATCAGGTGCACCAGCAGCTCCAGCGGCAGACCCTCCTGCTTGCACAGCTTAGTGTAGCACACGCCGAAGGCGGTCTCGCTGCCCACCATACCGGCCATGCCCTTCAGCTTATCTTCCTCAGAGTGAGGTGCGTGGTCGGTGGCAATGGCGTCCACGATGCCGGTACGAATGCCCTCCACCAGCGCCTCCACATCGTCGGCGGTGCGGATGGGCGGGTTGACCCGGTAGTCGCAGGTGTCGTTGGTGAACCACAGGTGGTGGGGGGTCACCTCACAGGTGACGGGTGCGCCCCGCAGCTTTGCCATGCGGATGGCGTCCAGCGCACCCCGGGTGGACACATGGCACATGTGCAGCCGGGTCTGGTAGTACTCGCTCAGCCAGCAGTTGCGCACCGTCTCGATATCCTCGGCCAGACGGTAGTCCCACGGGCTGATCTCCATATCCTCAGCGTGGCTCATGACCGTGATGTCCTTCTGGGTGCAGATGGCAAAAGCCCGTGCCATGGTGGCGTTGTCCTGCACGCCGTGGCCGTCCTCAGTAATGAACTTCACGCTGGCGGGCAGGGTCTTGAGGTGGTCGATGCTCACGCCATCAAAGTTCTCGGTGATGGAGACGGTCTGGTTTGCATCGCACAGCCCCACCTCGGCAGCTTTCTGCTCCACCATCATGGCCTGTGCGGCAGAGGAGCAGACGGGCTTGGTGTTGGGCATCAGGTTTACAAAGGTGTAGCCGCCGGCGGCAGCGGCGCGGCTGCCGGTCTCGATGTCCTCCTTGTACTCAAAGCCCGGGGTGCGCCAGTGGCAGTGCAGATCCACAAATGCGGGCAGCACAGTCAGCCCACCGGCATCCACCACCGTCTCGTTCTCGGCGGCAAGGGCGGAAAGATCCTGCCCTACGGCAGCGATTTTGCCATCCTTTACATAGATCTCGAGCGGCCGTCCCTCGGTGTTCACAGCGTTTGTCAGCAGCATCGCGGTTCCCTCCTGTAATGATATTTTTGTGTGTCAGGCGCCCGAAAACGGGCAAAAAAAAACTTTTCCCCGCAAAGGGAAAAGCTCATTGCGCAAAAAAAGGAAACAACGAAGCCACGGCAAAACCGGACGCGAACTGCTTGTTCAGTTTCGGGTTCTGGGCGCTGCACAGCATGGTGTTTCTCCTTTTCTTGATGGTTGCGTTTTCATTCGTATTATTTTATCATAGAACCGCAAAATGTGTCAATGGCTGTGCGCAAAAACAGGTGCTAAAAGGTTTCTGGTATCTCTCGCCGAATTTTGGACACTCTACCCAAAACCCGAGTCACGCGGCAAAATAACTGCCATTTTGTTCCACAATCCCTAGTGCAGCACTGTACTTTCGTCTCCTGCTGTGCTATTATAATACGGTAAAAGGGAGAGCCCCGCCGCGTGGGCGGGTGTTTATGGGAAAGAGAGGTTTTCCGCATGGGTTTACTTGAGGACGCGCGGAACATCCAGCGCAAGGACCCCGCCGCACGCAGCGTGCTGGAGGTAATGCTGCTGTACCCGGGATTCCACATTCTGGTGTACCACCGCATTGCGCACTGGCTGTACCAGCACAAGCACTTTTTTCTGGCACGATGGGTCAGCCAGCATGGCCGCCACCGCACCGGCATCGAGATCCACCCGGGTGCCACCATCGGCAAGTGTCTGTTTATCGACCACGGCATGGGCATCGTGTTCGGCGAGACCTGCGAGATCGGGGATAACTGCACCATCTACCACGGGGTAACGCTGGGCGGTACCGGCAAGGATACCGGCAAACGCCACCCCACCTTGGGCAACAACGTGCTTATCGGCGCGGGCACCAAGGTGCTGGGCCCGGTGTTCATCGGGGATAACGCCCGCATCGGTGCGGGCAGCGTGGTGCTGCGCAACCTGCCCGCTAACTGCACCGCCGTGGGCGTACCCGCCGAGGTAGTGCGTATCAACAACAAGGCGGTGAACCCCGCCGACGATCTGGACCAGCAGGATCTGCCGGACATCGTCTCGCAGCGGCTCACCGATCTGGACCGCCGCCTGAGCCAGCTGGAAAAGGCCGCGCAGGGCGATATCCCGCCCACTGCCGCACAGATCGCCGCCCGGCAGCGGAAATAAAAGATTTCTTTGAAAAAAAGAGGAGACAGGCTTCCCGGAAAGGTCGCCTGTCTCTTTTTTTGTTGTCAGCTGCGGTTATAACACCGGCTCACCGTTTTCTTTATTGCAATACATCCGGGCATCGGCCTGCCGGATGGCCTCGGTCAAGGGCTGCACATTGCACACGCCGCCAATGCTTACCGAAAGCCGGAGCTCCGGGTGGCTGGGCACCCGCGCTGCCTGCACAGCGTTCTGCACTCGTCGGATGACGCTTTCTACGCCGTCAGGGCAGTTCTGGGGCATCAGCAGCAGAAATTCATCGCCGCCATAGCGGATCAGGATATCAGTCTGACGCAGACAGCTCTGCATGGCTGCGGCCACGGTCTGCAATGCTTCGTCTCCCACCAGATGTCCAAAGCTGTCGTTGACCGACTTGAACTGGTTCACATCGATCATCGCCACACCGCCGTGCATCTCGCCCCCGGCAAGGAACTTATCAAAATAGCGGCGGGTGTAGGCTCCGGTCAGGGGGTCTACGAAGGCGCTGCGCTCCATGCCGTTGCAGCGGTCCAGCAGCAGCCGGTGGCCGCCCATATCCAGCCAGCGGCCATCCGTCAGCCGGGTGACCAGTTCCAGCATACAGCCCCTGCCGCCTACCTCGATATACTTGGAAATGACAAAATAGGCTTCCTCGTCCTTGAACTCGATCTTATTCAGGATGGTCTTGCGGGCATAGGCCTTGGCGGAAATGCAGTTTTCGCACCGGGTATCCTTGTTCCATACCATGTGGCAATTGCCGGGCTTTTCGGTCAGGATGCCGTCACTGTCCAGCGCAAGCACCTTGCGGTGCTCCGGGTCTACCAGACGCACCACATCAAAGATGCCCTGCAGCCGCCGTAGGAACCGGGCGGGATCTTCCTCCGGGTCGATGGCGGTCAGCAGCTCTGCCTGATGCTCCACGCGGTGCTGTTCATCGGTGAGGTGCCCCAGCACGTTCACGCAGCGGCGCACCCCGGCACCGCTCCAGATGGTATGCAGCGCCATCCGGTGCAGGTGCGGCTTCCCATCTCGCTGCACCATGACCGGCAGCACCACGTCCGGCGCTTCCGGCGTGGCGCGGCTGATGGCCTTGGAAAGCTTGCGCCGATCCTGCTCGTTCAAAAAGCCAAGTCCCTTGCCCTGCGCAAAATCGGTTACCGTTTTTTGCTGCAAGGGCTCGGCATGGTAGTCATACACGGTCACGCTGCCAGCCAGCAGGTCGTAGTCGAACCGGATGCCGCCGCACTGGGCGGCGTAGAAATCCGTGCGTTCCTTTTCCTGCTCCAGCAGCAGCTGGGAGTGGTTCTCCCGGGGCAGCGCCTCCCGGTGCAAAATCTCCTCGGAAAGGCGGTGGGTCTCCTGCCGGAAGCCCCTGTCCCACTCCGAGCGGGTCAGCTCGGTGCGCAGCTGTTCCGAGGACTCTCGCAGGCAGTCCAGCAGCAGCGGGTTGAACGCGCCGCACTCGCCGTTCAGGATCATGCGCAGCGCGGTGTCGTGGTCGTAGGCGTGCTTATAGCAGCGCTCGCTGGTCAGGGCGTCGTACACGTCCGCCAGTGCCACCACCTGCGCCGCAATGGGAATCTCATCCCCTTTCAGCCGGTCGGGGTAGCCATTGCCGTCCCAGCGCTCGTGGTGCCAGCGACAGATGGCGTGCGCCACCTGCAAAAGCGGCTCGTCCCGCGCAATCGCCTGTCCCAGATCCTGCAACATCTGTGCGCCCGCCACGGTATGGTTCTTGATAATGGCAAACTCCTCGGCAGTCAGGCGGCCGGGCTTGTTCAGGATCTCCTCCGGGATGACGATCTTGCCGATATCATGCAGCGCCGAAGCGGTGCTGATGAGGGCGATATCGCTTTCGTCCAGCTGATAACGATCAGTCTTTTGCACCAGCTGATGCAAAAGCAGGTCGGTCAGGGTGCGGATGTGCAGGACATGCAGCCCGCTTTCGCTGTTGCGGAACTCCACCACATGGCTCAGGATGCTGATCATCAGCACGCTGTTGTGCTCTTTTTCGTACACCTGATCGGTAACAAGGCGGGTGAGCCGCTTTTGCTTGGCGTACAGCATGAGGATATTCTTCACCCGGCGCAGGATCATAATCCGCTCGAAGGGGCGGCGGATATAGTCTGCCACACCCAGATCATAGGCACGCTCAATGTTGGCGGTATCCTCTGCCGCCGAAATGACGATGACCGGGATCTCGTCCAGCCATGTGTGATACTTCATCACCCGCAGCACGTCAAAGCCATCCATGCCCGGCATCATCAGGTCCAGCAGCAGCAGGGAGATATCCGTGCGCTGCCGCATCAGTTCCACTGCCGCTGCGCCATCCTCCGCCTCCAGATAGTCATAGCCATCGCCCAGTATCTCCTTGAGCAGGGCACGGTTGATCTCGGAATCATCCGCGATCAGGATCTTCGGTTTCTCGTTCATGGCCATGTTTCTCCTTTTGCGGCGCATCCATCTGCTCCGGCTTTGTTCCGGGTACGCTGCTTGCACTGACCGGATACAGCGGGCTTTCCCCGGCATCCGCTTTTTTTACATTCATTTATACTTTACTGGATTTTACAGCAAAATGCAAGGCTGCGTGCAACATTTCTGCCTTTTCCGGTATTTTCTGCAAACGTTTTCATTCCCGGTTGTATAAATGCAATCCAATTTTTACAGTACCCTTTGCAAACGTTGTTCGAAAGCAAGCCGTTTGTCGTTACAGCCCTTCCTGTGAAAATGCGGTTGCCGCGCTCCGCAGAGCGCGGCAACCGCGAAATATAAACCTTATTTCCGCTGATGATGCGCAGAGCAAAGCGGAGCGCATTTCAAATCGTCCCACGCAGAAAGAAAAAGGACTGCTGCGCAAAACACGCAGCAGTCCTTTTAAGATTCATTCTTGGGGCATCATGGCATCGAACCAGCCCATCAGCTCCGCAGCCATCTGTTCCAGCCGGGTCTCCGGCTGCCATGCAGGCTGTGCAGGCTCCGGGGGCAGTGCCTGTTCCGGGGCGCAGAGGCTTTCTTCCGTTTCCGGTGCAGGCTGTTCCGGTGCAGCCTCGCACTGCGGCACAGCCTCGGGGGCTGTATCCGGCTGCGCAGGTGTTTCCGGGGCGGTCTGCTGCATGGCGGCAAGAGCAGCCTCGGCTCTGCGGCAGGCGGCTTCGGCCTTTTCTGCCCGGGCATTGGCCTGTTCCAGCTGCTCCCACGCCTGCTCACAGGCGGCTTCCAGCTCTGCATTATCGTGCTTGAGGGCAAGCAGGGTGCGCTCAAAGGCGAACATCCGGGTCTGATACCGGCGCACCTCGGCGCGTGCCGCAGCCAGCTTGCGGCTCAGCTGCTCTGCCTGTGCCCGGGCGCTTTCCGCCTGTGCTGCGGCAGATGCCTGTACAGCGGCCTGCCGGGCAAATTGTCCGCGCAGGGCACCGGTCTCCCGCTCTGTCTGCACCATGATGCCCTCCCATGCACACCTTGCACGGGGCTTTCGCTGACCGCATGGGCGCAGCTGCCAGCCCCATTGTAGCCTGTAATTACTTCCGCTTGTTCAGAATAGCCAGCAGCTCGTCGTAGTAACGATTGTCGCTGCTTTCCTCTTCCACGGCCTTCTTTTCAGCCGGAGCAGCAGCCGGGGCGGCATTGGATGCCGGGGCTGCGCTTGCGCCGGTATCGCTGCTGAACACCGCAGACGGCACAGACTGTGCACCGCCCATGGCGTTGTTGATGCTGTTGCGCAGGTCGCTGGCGCTCTTGTTGTCAAAGCCGGTGGCCACAACGGTCACGCGCATCTCGTCGGACAGGTTCTCATCAAAGGCAGTACCCCAGATGATGTTTGCATCGGGATGTGCGCTCTGGGTGATGAGGCCTGCGGCGGTCTCCACATCCTCCAGACCGATGTCCGGGCTGGAAGTGATGTTGATGATAACGCCGTGCGCACCGGCAATGCTGGTCTCCAGCAGCGGGCTGGAGATAGCAGCCTTGGCGGCGTTCTCGGCCTTGCCTGCACCCTTGGCGCTGCCCACGCCCATGTGGGCGTAGCCGGCATCCTTCATGATGGAGCGCACGTCGGCGAAGTCCAGGTTGATGAAGGCGGGCACGTTGATCAGGGCAGAGATGGACTCAACGCCCTGACGCAGCACGTTATCGGCGGCCTGGAAGGCATTCATCAGGGTGATCTTTTCCTGACTGATCATCTTCAGGCGCTCGTTGGGGATGACGATCAGGCTGTCAACGTGCATCAGCAGGTTGGCAATGCCCTGCTCGGCCAGACCCATCTTGCGCTTGCCCTCAAAGGAGAAGGGCTTGGTAACGATGCCAACGGTCAGGATGCCCAGATCGTGTGCCACCTCGGCCACAACGGGTGCCGCACCGGTGCCGGTGCCGCCGCCCATACCGGCAGTGATAAAGACCATCTGGGAGCCCTTGAGGGCATTGGCGATCTCGTCCTTGCTTTCTTCAGCGGCGCGCTGGCCGATTTCCGGGTCTGCACCCGCACCGCGACCCTTGGTCAGCTTGGAACCCAGCTGCACCTTGACCGAGGCATGGTTCTTAGCCAGTGCCTGCTGGTCAGTATTCATTGCGATGAACTCCACGCCCTGCAGGCCATCGCTCACCATGCGGTTCACGGCGTTGCCGCCGCCGCCGCCCACACCGATCACCTTGATCGTCGTAACGTTTTCGTCCAGTTCTTCATCGAGCATCAATGCCATAACTTTGTCCTCCATCGGATTTTTATGTGGAACTGCGCAAATGCCGCACAGAAATTATCATACGATATTTATATAACTGTATCGTATCATTTTTTTGCTCCGATTGCAAGACAAAATTGCTTTTTCGTGGGTGTTTTTTTCACAACCCCACTCCGGGCGGGTATTTCCTGCCAAATCTGTGCGCCCAGCCCCGCCAAAAGCCGGTCAAGGTCTGCATATCCGCGCCGGACAAACTCCACCCCGCCAAGGCGGCTGCTGCCCCGGGCAGCCAGCGCCGCAAGCGCCAGCGCCGCCCCGCCCCGCAGGTCCGGTGCAGTCAGCTTTGCCCCGCGCAGCGTCCCGCCCGGCTGCACATACAACGTGCGCTCTGCCACCCGGACGTTCGCACCCAGCGCCGCAAAGCCCTCGGCACAGGCAAAACGATTTTCAAACACCCTGTCCTGCAGGCGGCTTTCCCCCTGTGCGTAGAGCATCACCGCCGCCAGCAGCGGGGCGGCGTCCGTGGCAAGGCCCGGGTAGGGTGCTGTGTGCACGTTTCCCGCGCCACGCAGTGCCCCGAACCGCGAAATGGCGGCAGCATCGCGTGCCCGCTCTACGGTGCAGCCCATTTGTTCCAGAATTTCCAGCAGCGGGGCATACAGCCCGGGTGCGCAGCCCGCCAGTTCTACCCTGCCGCCCGCCGCTGCTGCCGCGCAAGCCAGCGTAGAGGCGATGATGCGGTCTGCCACCGGCATGAAGGTGCAGCCCGCAAGGCAGCGCCTTCCCTGCACCCGGATGGTGTCGGTGCCCGCCCCCTCCACGCAGCCGCCGCAGGCGTTGAGGAAGGCGGCAAGATCCGCGATCTCCGGCTCTTTTGCAGCGCCATGCAGCACGGTCTGTCCCTGCGCCGTGGCGGCGGCCAGCAGCAGCGTCTCGGTAGCGCCCACGCTGGGGAAACTAAGACAAATTTCTGCGCCCCGCAGCCCCGCCGGGGCGTACAGCGTAAGCTGTCCGGGCGCTGCGGGCAGCTGCCGCACGCCCATCTGCGCCAGCCCCTGCAAATGCAGGTCGATGGGTCTTGCCCCGATACGGCAGCCCCCGGGCAGTACAGTGCTCACCCGCCCAAGCCGCGCCAGCAGCGGCGCACAGAACAGGATGGATGCCCGCATCCGGCCTGCGGCCTCCGGTGCAAGGTCGGTGCGCATAGGCTGTCCCTGCACCGCCAGTTCTGCGCCCTGCCAGCCTGCCGTGCAGCCCACGCCCCGCAGCAGGGCAAGACAGTCCTCTACGTCCGTCAGGCGCGGCACATTTTGCAGCCGCACCGGCCCGCTGCACAGCAGCGAAGCTGCCAGCAGCGGCAGCACACTGTTTTTGGCCGCAGGCACTTCCACCCTGCCCTGCAAAGGCCGCCCGCCCGTAATGATCCAATCCCCAGCCATGCCAAGACCCCCGTTCTGCAAAAGATACCCCATGGTATGCAAAACGAGGGTCTTTGGTCAACAAAACGCACGGAAACGGCTTTCCCGCCGTCTGCGGGATTTGTCCGGTCATTTGTCCGCTTTTTTCCGCATTTCCGCGCCGGTTTTGTCCCGCTGCGGCAGGAAATATCGCCTTTTATCAGCTTTCGCCCCGGGACACCGAAAGCACGATGCCCATCTCGCCCAGAAGCATCATCAGGCTGGTGCCGCCGGAGGAGAAAAAGGGCAGGCTGATGCCGGTGTTTGGGATGGTGTTGGTGACCACCGCGATGTTCAGCACCGCCTGCAGCGCCACCTGCACCACAAAGCCCACCACCAGCAGTGCCCCGAAACGGTCCGGTGCATAGGCCGCCAGTGTGATGCCCCGCCACAGCAGCGCGCTGAACAGCAGAATGACCGCACACGCGCCCAGAAAGCCCAGTTCCTCGCAGAGGATGGAAAAGATGAAGTCGTTCTGCGGCTCAGGCACGAACAGATGCTTCTGGCGGCTGTTGCCCAGTCCCAGTCCTGCCGCCCCGCCAGAGCCGATGGCGTACAGGCTCTGGATGGTCTGGTGTCCGTCCCCCAGCGGGTCGGCAAAGGGGTCGAGCCATGAGTTGAGACGATCGGCGGCGTAGGGCACCAGCTCCGGCATGAGCACGATGGCCGTGCCGATGGCGGCAGCGCCGCCCGCCCCTGCCAGCATAAACCACCGCAGCCCGGTGCCGCCCACGAACATGAGCACCGCGCCGATGCTCAAAATCAGCACCGTGCCGGAAAGGTGGGGCTCCAGCAGCATGAGCACCGCCACCACCCCCAGCACCAGCGCAAAGGGCACCACCCCCACCGCAAAGCTGCCCATGCGGTCGTGGTTCAAAGCGATAATGTGGGCAAACACCAACACCACCGCAAATTTTGCGATCTCGCTGGGCTGTAATGTGCCAAGCCCCGGCAGCACAAGCCAGCGCTTGCAGCCGTTATATTCCGGCATGAACAGCACCGCCGTCAGCAGCACCAGCGAGAGCGCCAACAGCGGCCACGCAAGCTTATGATAGATGTGGTAGTCCACCCGGCTGGCCGTCCACATGGCCACCAGTCCCATGGCGGCGTACAGCAGCTGCGGCCGCACATAGGCAAAGGCGTCCTGCCGCCGGCACAGTGCCACCGCGCTGCTGGCGCTGCACAGCATCACCAGCCCAAAGGCTACCAGTGTGAGCACCAGCACCAGAAAGGGCAGGTCCATGGGCGGCAGCGGCCGCAGCAGCCCTTTGCGGGCAGCAGTTCTGTGCAATCCCTGTCACCTCCGTTTCTGTTATTGTACGCGGATGCGGGGGCGGTTAGTCATACGCACCGCCCCCGGGCGCATAAACTGCCCGCAAAGGGGGTGCTGCCATGTGCGGCTCAAAACCCACAGACGCCCTGCGCACTTTGCCGGAGCGGGCGTTCCGTCTGCGGGCACGGCTCATTGCAGTGGGCCTGTGCGCCGTCTGCTTTGCAGGGCTCATCGGGCGGCTGTTCTGGCTGCAATTATGCACCGGCGGCTGGTACACCCAGCGGGCGCTGGGGCAGCAGCTGCGAGACACCGTTGTGCCCGCCGACCGGGGCAAGATATACAGCGCCGATGGTGCGCTGCTTGCCGCCAACAGCAGCTGCTGGACCCTGCGCGCCAGCCCCCGGGAGATGCCGGAGGAAAAGCTTGCCCTTGCCGCCAAGGGGCTTGCGGAGATTCTGGAGCTGGACGAGGCCAAGCTGCTGGAAAAGTTCAACGACCGGCGCTCCAACGACTGCCTTCTGCGCTACCGGGTGGAGCGGGAAATTGCTGATGCCGTGCGGGATTTCTGCGCGGCGAACGGCATTACCGGCGTGCGCATCAATCAGGACTCCAAGCGCTGGTACCCGCAGGGGGAGCTGCTGGTCTCGGTGCTGGGGTTTACCAATGTGGACAACGCCGGGGTCAGCGGGCTGGAGCTGAAATATAACGACACCCTTACCGGGCAGAATGGGGTGGTGCTGACTGCGGTGAATGCTTGGGGCTACACGCTGGCGCAGAGCTACGAGACGGAACTTACGCCCGTGGAGGGCAGCGGGCTGCGGCTGACCATCGATGCAAATATTCAACATTACCTTGAAAATGCGTTGAATTATGCGGTGCAGGAGCATCATGTAGCCGCCCGCAGCGTGGGCATCGTGATGGAGGTGAACACCGGGGCAGTACTGGCCATGGCCACCACCCCGGCCTACGACCCCAACCAGCCCCGGGTGATCGCCGACAAAGCCGCACGCGCCGCCGTGGACGCTCTTTCCGGTAAAGAGCGCGCCGCCGCCCTGCAGCTGGCACAGCAGACCCAGTGGCGCAACAAGGCGGTAAGCGACTTATACGAGCCGGGCAGTGTGTTCAAACTCATCACCTGTGCGGCGGCGCTGGACGCCGGTGCTATCACCCGGCACTCCACCTTTTACTGCGGAGACTCCATCTCGGTGGCAGGCACGCGTTTCCACTGCGCCAACCACAAACGCCACGGCAGCCAGACCGTGACGCAGGCGCTGGAAAACTCCTGCAATCAGAGCTTCATCCAGATCGGGGCGCGGCTGGGCAAGCAGGCTTTCTGCGATTATTTTGCCGCTTTCGGTCTGCGGGAGCCCACCGGCATCGACCTGCCCGCCGAGCCAAAAAAGAGCCTGTACTACACCGCCGACCGCATGGGGCCGGTAGAGCTGGCGTCCTGTGCCTTCGGGCAGAGCAGCAAAATTTCCTATCTGGAAATGGCTGCTGCCGTCTGTGCGGTGGTAAACGGCGGGCGTCTGATGCAGCCGTATCTGGTATCGGACATCCTAGCGCCGGACGGCAGCGTTTTGCAGCACAACCAACCGGTCTGCAAGCGGCAGGTGATCCAGCCCGCCACCTCCGCCGCCATGCGGGAGATGATGGAGGCGGTGGTGCTGTACGGCGGTGGGCGCAACGCGCAGATCGCGGGCTACCGGGTGGGCGGCAAAAGCGGCACCAGCCAAAAGCTGGACAGCGCCGACGAGAAGGCGCGCATTGCCAGCTTTGTGGCTGTAGCACCCATCGATGACCCGCAGTTTTTGTGTCTGGTCTGTCTGGATGAGCCACACAGCTGGACCACTGCCGGCGGCAGTCTTTCGGCACCGGTCTGTGCCGAGGTGCTGGAGCAGACGCTGGTGTACAAAGGAGTCCCCCGGGCAGCAGACACCGGCAGCGCAGACGCGCAAGCCGCTGCCCTGCCCGCTGATGGAGACAGCTTTGATGGGGCGTGATGATTTGGAATGCGCGCCGCGTTCGCTTTGCGCATAAACAGCGGAAGAATGATTTTTAATTTGCAATTCTGGAAAATCTGCGGATTTTCCAGAATTGCCTTTTCACGGGAGGGGTCGTGGCGGGAAGCAGCATTTGCAGCGCCGCTTTCTACGAAAGCGCGGCGCTGCGGGCGAGCGCTTGCTCCCCC
>OFMV01002390.1_pt1 | contig 12424 bp, 8 predicted proteins | sample 1541881 | NCBI WGS metagenome assembly OFMV01 (sample SAMN04209220, study PRJEB22552) | human gut metagenome | biome: gut; material: feces | host: Homo sapiens | place: USA: Oklahoma
ATAAAAACAATATTATTCATATCAATGATAACGGACTATAATAAAACAGTCAAGGGATATTATAATAAGTAGATAACGATGACTTATTAGTTATCGGAAAAAGGAATGGAGTGAAAGAAATGAAGCGTCTTGAGAAGTTTCTGAGACCTTACCGCAGAGAGAGTATTCTGGCACCGCTATTCAAATTATTAGAAGTCGTGTTCGACCTTATGGTTCCGGTTGTGGTAGCTCAGATTATTGATGTGGGCGTTGCGAAGAATGACTATGGATATATTGTGGAAATGTTTTTCGTGTTACTGCTCATGGCAGCAGTCGGACTGTTGTGCAGTTTTACCGCACAGTTCTTTGCCGCAAAGGCAAGTGTTGGATTTGCGACCAGCGTCAGACAGGCAATGTTCGACCATATCCAGGGATTGTCATTTACAGAACTGGATACGCTCGGAACAGACACACTGATCACGAGACTGACGGACGATGTGAACCAGGTGCAGAACGGAATTAACATGGGACTGCGTCTGTTACTTAGAAGTCCGTTTGTCGTAATCGGTGCGATGGTGATGGCATTTACCATCAATGTGCGCTGTGCACTGATCTTTGTAGTGACAGTACCGATCCTGTTTGTCGTTGTATTTTCGATTATGCTGATCAGTATTCCGCTGTTCAAGAAAGTACAGGCAGGTCTGGACCGTGTGACAGGACTTACGAGAGAGAATCTGACAGGTGTCCGTGTCATCCGTGCATTCTGCAGGGAAGAACAGGCGGTGGAAGAATTCGAAGAAGGAAACAGAGAACTTACAAGATTGAATGAGTTCGTAGGAAGAATTTCTGCCCTTTTGAATCCGCTCACGTATGTATTGATTAACGGAGCAACTGTGTTACTGATCGCACGTGCCGGAGTGCAGGTCAATATCGGGAATCTGCAGCAGGGACAGGTAGTAGCGCTGTATAACTATATGGCACAGATTATCGTAGAACTGATCAAGCTGGCATCCCTGATCATTACGTTGAACAAATCAATGGCTTGCGCAGACCGTGTGTCCGGTATTCTGGATGTGAAGTCCAGCATGGAATACAAAGTGGCGGCTGAGCAGATGAAGAATGAACAGATAAATGTTGATCAAAGAAAATATGGGACAGACGGCGAGAATGAACAGGCCGACAGTAATCTGGCAGTTGAATTCAACCACGTCACCTTCACATACGAAGGTGCCGGAGCATCCAGCTTATCGGACATCACCTTCCGTGCGAAGAAAGGACAGACGATCGGAATCATCGGAGGAACCGGAAGTGGTAAGAGTACACTGGTCAGCCTGATCCCGAGATTCTATGATCCACAGGAAGGAACGGTAAAAGTAAATGGTATCAATGCAAAGGACTATCCGCAGGGAGAACTTTGCAGTGAGATCGGAGTGGTACAGCAACGTTCCATCCTGTTCAAAGGAAGTATCCGCGATAATCTGAAGTGGGGCAATGATCAGGCTTCAGATGAAGATCTGTGGAAAGCAATCACAATCGCTCAGGCAAAAGATATTGTAGAAGCTAAGCTTGGAAAGCTTGATTCTGAAGTAGAACAGAACGGACGTAACCTGTCCGGCGGACAGAAGCAGCGTCTGACGATCGCACGTGCACTGGTCAGCAAGCCTGAGATATTGATTCTGGACGACAGCTTAAGTGCGCTGGATTTTGCGACAGACGCAGCGCTTCGTAAAGCAATCGGTGAACTGGAAGGCAATGTGACAACCTTCCTGGTATCTCAGAGAATTTCCGGTATCCGTCAGGCAGACAAGATCCTGGTTATGGAGGACGGTGAGCTGGCAGGACAGGGAACCCATGAAGAACTGATGGAGACTTGCGAGACCTATCAGGAGATCTATTATTCACAGTTCCCGGAAGAACGTCCGGCTGCAGTTAAATCTTCAAAGGAAACCGGAAAAGATTTGGACAAAGCGGATAAAATGACAGAGAAAGCAGAGAAAGGAGCGGCAGAGTAATGAAGAAATTATTAAAGCTCATAGGAAAGTATAAGATTTTCCTTGTATTCAGTGTAATCTTTGCTGCAATCTCTGTAGTATTGCAGTTATATGTGCCGGTTTTATTCGGTGATGCAATTGATGAAGTTGTATCAGCACATCAGGTGAACTTTGATATGATGTGGTATTATCTGAAGCAGATTCTGATTTTTATCGTGATATCAGCATTTGCTACGTGGTTCATGAATCTGTTGAACAACCGGATGACTTACCGGATCGTGCAGGATATCCGTTCACAGGCAATCCGTCATATCCAGGTACTGCCGTTGTCTTATCTGGATCAGCACAGCACCGGAGATATTGTAAGCCGTGTCATTGCAGATACAGATATCTTATCCGATGGTCTGTTGTTGGGATTTACACAGTTGTTTTCAGGAATCGTGACGATTGTTGTGACACTGATTTTCATGTTCTCTAAGAATGTGTGGGTAACACTGCTGGTGATCGTACTGACACCATTTAGTTTCGTAGTGGCGAAATTCATTTCTTCCAGATCTTATACGATGTTCCGGAAGCAGAGTGAGACCAGAGGACGGCAGACCGCACTGATTGAAGAAATGATCGGCGGACAGAAAGTAGTAAAAGCATTTGGGTACGAGAAAGAATCATCCAGAAGATTTGATGAGATTAATAAAGAACTGCAGAACTACAGCCAGAAAGCAGTGTTCTACAGCAGTTTAACGAACCCGTCCACACGATTCGTCAATAATATCATTTACGCCGGAGTGGCTTTACTTGGAGCATTTCTGATACCGGGCGGCACGTTGACGGTCGGAGGACTTTCTGTACTGTTAGCGTATGCGAACCAGTATATGAAGCCGTTCAACGATATCAGTTCGGTAGTCACAGAGATGCAGAATGCGCTGGCATGTGCGGACCGTATCTTTGATCTGTTAGAGCAGAAAGAAGAGACATTGGATGCGGAAGGAGCATTTGCTACAGTTGATGGCAATGTTACAATCGACGATGTGGCATTTAGTTATGATAAAGAAAAAGAACTGATCGAGAACTTCAATCTGGATGTAAAACCGGGTATGCGTATTGCAATCGTTGGTCCGACAGGATGCGGTAAGACGACATTTATCAACCTGCTGATGCGTTTCTATGATGTAGATGAAGGAAAGATCCTGGTGGATGGAAAGGACATCCGGGAGGTATCCAGACATGCCCTTAGAAGCAGCTTTGGTATGGTGTTGCAGGATACCTGGATCAAGAGCGGAACCGTAAGAGACAACATCTGCTTTGGAAAACCGGATGCAACCGATGAAGAGATCATTCGTGCAGCGAAGGAAGCAAGAAGCTGGGAATTCATCCGGAGACTTCCAAAAGGTCTGGACACGGTGCTTCACGAAGACAGTATCAGCCAGGGTCAGAAGCAGCTTCTGTGTATCACAAGAGTCATGCTCTGTCTGCCGCCGATGTTGATTCTTGATGAGGCGACATCAAGTATCGATACCCGTACCGAACTGCAGGTACAGGAAGCATTCGATAAGCTGATGAAAGGAAGAACAAGCTTTATCGTGGCACACAGACTTTCGACGATACGGAATGCTTCGTTAATCTTAGTTATGAAAGACGGTAAGATCATCGAGCAGGGCAATCATGAAGAATTGCTGAAAAAAGGTGGATTTTACCATAAGTTATACCATAGTCAGTTTGAAGGTTAATACGCAATCTGGCAAAAAGCTCGCTTAGGCGGGCTTTTTCAGTTATAATACAGATAAATACTAATCAGTAAGAATGGAGAAAATCTGTAGAAGGAATGTGCTATAATATTCTGCAGTGAAGAAGAACAGAGGGAGTAACAGTATATGACGATCAAAGAAATTGCCAAACTGGCAGGAGTATCCAGCGCAGCGGTGTCGAGATACCTGAACGGCGGATACGTCAGTGACGAGAAGAAAGAACAGATTAAGAAAGTAATTGATGAGACCGGCTATCAGCCATCGGCGCAGGCGCGTATGCTTAGAACCAAGAAAGCGTGTCTGATCGGGGTGGTTGTACCAAAGATTAATTCAGAATCCATCAGCCGGATCACGGCAGGAATCGAAAAGGTTCTTTCGGAGCGGAATTACCAGATGCTGCTTGCCGGAACGGATAATACACCGGCGAAGGAAATAGAGTATATGCGTCTGTTCGAGAATTATCCGGTAGACGGGATTATTCTTGTGGGAACGATGATCACGGCGGAATACCGGAGATTTCTGAAAGAATCGAAAGTACCGGTGGTTGTGATTGGTCAGCATACGAAATATGCGAACTGTATTTATCATGATGATTACGGCGCAGGGGAGGCCATGGGATGTGCGGTTGCGGCAAAGAGCCGGAAAGAGATTGCATATATCGGAGTATCAAGAGAAGATAAAGCAGCTGGAGCGGCCAGAGAAGATGGATTCCGGGAAGGTCTGAAAAGGTCGGGAAAAGAATTAAAAGACGGATATTATAAGGTGGCGGAGTTCACGACAGAATCCGGATATGAAAAGGTTCTGGAATTATTGAATGAAAAACATGACATCGATATCATATCATGCGCCACTGATACAATCGCAGCCGGGGCAATCGAAGCGATTCATACTTATGCCGGAAGTCAGATTCCGAAGAATGTAGAAGACACAGGATCCAGATTCCGTTATATATTAGAAAATACATCGATTCAGGTTACCGGATTTGGCGATAATCAGCTTTTAAAGGCGGTAACAGGTGGAATACCAACAGTGCATTTTGGCTATAAGACCAGTGGAATCCGGGGCGCAGAACTCCTGTTGGATGTAATAGAAAGGGATGAAAGCATTCCGGTAGAGATCAAACTTGGATTCCGGCTCGCTAACATTGATGATCCGGAAGAAAATATAGAAGACTAAGAGATGCCGGAGCAGAAAATCAGTGTGCAAAATGTGTAAATAGATTCCGAATCAGTCAAAAACAACAGAATTCGTGCAAACCGCACAAAATCGAATAGCAAATATCAGTAAAAATGCCATCTTTACAAATGGCATTTTTTTTCTTATTATAAAATTATAAAATGTGAAAACGATTACATATAGAACGAGGAAGGAGAGTTAATATGGATTACAGAAAGACCGCACAGGACATCCTGGATCATGTCGGCGGAAGTAAGAACATTGCATCTGCAGCACATTGTGCAACGAGACTGCGTCTTGTCATTGCAGATAATAAGAAAGTAAGTAAAGAAGCACTTGAAAATGTTGATGGGGTAAAAGGAGTCTTCGAAGCATCGGGACAGCTTCAGATTATCCTCGGAACCGGTACGGTAAATAAAGTATTTGCCGAGTTCATCGACATTGCAGGTATCACGGCAAGCTCAAAAGCAGAGGCAAAAGAGGCAGCTGCAGAGAAGCAGAACTGGTTCATGCGTGCGATCAAGCTGCTTGGTGATATCTTCGTACCGATCATTCCGGCCATCGTAGCCAGCGGTTTCTTAATGGGAATCATGAACTCACTTGATTTTATGAATAGCAACGGATTCCTCCATATTAATACACACAGTTCGATTTATGTATTTGCGAATCTGTTCAGTAACATTGCTTACACATTCCTGCAGATCCTGATCGCATTCTCAGCTGCAAAAGCATTCGGTGCGAACCAGTATCTTGGCGCAGTTATCGGTATGATCATGATCCATCCGTCACTGCAGAATGCTTATACTGTAGCAACAGAGGGTGTACAGCAGACACAGAGCGTCTTCTTCGGACTGTTCAAGATCGATATGGTCGGATATCAGGGACACGTCATTCCGGTTATCATCGCCGTATGGATTCTGGCAGTGATCGAGAAGAAGTTACATAAGATCGTTCCGGAAGTTCTTGACTTGTTCGTAACACCTCTGGTCAGCGTATTTGTAACAGGTTATCTTACATTATCAATTGTAGGACCGATCTTCGTATGGGCTGAAAATGCAATTCTCGGAGCAATCCAGTGGATGCTAACGCTTCCTCTCGGAATCGGAAGTCTGATCATGGGAGGTTTATATGCACCAACCGTAGTAACCGGTATTCATCAGATGTATACAGCCATTGACATCGGACAGCTTGCAAAATACGGTGTTACATACTGGCTTCCACTTGCAAGTGCAGCCAACGTAGCACAGGGAGCTGCAGCACTTGCAGTAGGTATTAAGTCTAAAGATAAGAAGATCAAATCTCTGGCGCTTCCATCATCACTCAGTGCATTTATGGGAATTACAGAGCCTGCAATCTTCGGTGTAAACTTAAGATTCTTCAAACCATTCATCGCCGGATGTATCGGTGGAGGATGTGGGGCATTATATGCATCACTGGTGCACCTCGGAGCTAAGGGGACTGGTGTAACAGGTATCTTCGGTATCCTGCTCTGCCTGAACCAGCCGCTTCAGTACCTGATCGAGATGGTGATCGCAGTCGGTGTTGCATTCGTGATCTCATTCCTGATCTATAAGGATGCAGAACCAAAGGCAGCAACCGCAGATGCAGCAGAGACAGCAGCAGTAGAAAATATGGAAACAACAGACGCAGTAGCAACAGCAGACACAACTGCAGAGACAGCAGAAGAGACATTAACAAGCCCGGTAAATGGAACACAGATTCCGTTAGCAGAAGTAGCAGATGAGACATTCGCATCAGAGATGCTCGGAGCTACCGTTGCAGTAGAGCCTGCAGACGGAAAAATCGTAGCGCCATGCGACGGAGAAGTATCGAATATCTTCGAGACAGGTCATGCCGTATGTATCACAACAGAATCGGGTGGCGAACTTCTGATCCATATCGGTATTGATACTGTAAAAATGGATGGAAAAGGATTTACAAAGAAAGTTTCTGATGGCGACAAAGTACATGCAGGAGATATTCTGGTAGAAGCGGACCTTGAGGAAATTAAGAATGCAGGATATCAGACGACAACAATGATGATTCTGACAAATACAGATGAATTCGGAAATGTAACAAAGGCAGAACCTACTGAAGTTAAGACAACAAGTAAAGTTATGACACTTACAAAATAATGTGTATAGAAATAATGCTTATAGATAGATGGAGACGATTGACTTATGAACGCATTAACAAGAGATCTTGTAAAATTAGTAGAGACAGCAGAACAAAGCCAGAAAACCAGAGAAGAGTTATCCGTATCAGATAGAAAATTCCGTGAAAAACTACACCTGATGCCGCCGGTCGGCTGGCTGAATGATCCAAATGGACTCTGCCAGTTCCAGGGTATCTATCACGCGTTTTTCCAGTATTCGCCGTTTAATGCAGAAGGCGGTGTGAAGATGTGGGGTCACTATACCAGCAAGGATATGATTAAGTGGGAATATCAGGGTACCGCACTTTATCCAGATCAGCCATTTGACTGTCACGGAGTATATTCCGGATCCGCATTTATTGAAGATGGAAAAATGTATCTGTACTATACAGGAAATGTCAAATTAGAAGACGGGGAATATGATTACATCCGCACCGGACGTGAGGGCAATACCGTTCTGGTTATAACGGAAGATGGCAAGACGTTCGGAAAGAAAAAAGAACTGATGAGAAATTCAGATTATCCGGACGATCTGACCTGTCATGTAAGAGATCCAAAGGTATGGAAAGAAAATGGTACTTATTATATGGTACAGGGTGCAAGAACGAACGAAGATGTAGGTCAGGTACTTGTATTTGAATCTGAAGATAAAGAAAACTGGAAGTTCAGAAACCGGGTGGAATCCGAAAAGCCATTCGGGTATATGTGGGAATGCCCGGATTATTTCAAAATCGGAGATAAGAAACTTCTTTCCACGTCTGTTCAGGGACTGGAAGGTGGTATCTGGGAGGATCGTAATGTATATCAGTCCGGATACTTTGAGATAGAAGGAGATATTCTTGGAGAATACAAGTTGTCAGAGTATCATTTGTGGGATTATGGGTTTGATTATTATGCCCCGCAGAGTTTTGAGACGGAAGACGGAAGAAGGATCCACATCAGCTGGATGGGAATGCCGGACTGCGAAGAATACAGCAATCTGACCATTCAGACAGGATGGCAGCATTGCTTTACATTTCCAAGAGAAATCTTTGAAAAAGACGGCAAGATCTGTCAACGTCCGATAAGAGAACTAGAAGAGAAGAAACATCTGGTAAGTGATGTGAAAGGTATGCTGGCAGGAGAGGGATATCCGGTATATGAAATGACGATTTCGGATATTACAAAGAACCGCTTTAAAGTTATCCTTTCAGAGAAGCTGATCCTGGATTATGCTGATGGAAAATTCCGGATGCATTTTACAGATCAGGATAAAACTTCGGTATCTTCAGGAAGAAGCATGAGATATGTAGAAGTGGAAGAAGTGGAGAATCTGAAGATTCTGGCCGATACATCCTCTGTTGAAGTATTTGTAAATGATGGGGAATATGTATTTTCGACAAGATATTATCCGGAAGTTTATAAATTACAGGCAGAAGCTGTGGGAGCACAGATTACGTTGTCAGAAATTATGTAACGAAATATCAATCTGAGATACCAATAATAGAAAGAAGATCACCATATATCAAAAGAAAGAGTTTCAGTAGAGAAATTTTCAAAAGATATATGGTGATTTTTAATACCAATGTATGCAATAGAAGCTGCCAGTGGCAGGTTCTATGTATGCAAGAGATACAAATATTTTTCAAAATTAACGCCTTCGTTTACCGGAACATGTTCTTCTACAGAATCAATTAATGATTTTTCAAGAAAAGAACCTGCGGTCTGCATCATTTCCGTAAGGGAAATATCTCTGGCAAGTCCGCCTGTGATGCAGGAAGCAAAGAGATCACCCGTACCGGAATAACTTCCGTTGCAACAGGGATATGCCGAAAGAAAATGTGAAGAGCCATCTAGCAGAAGATTTCCAATCTTATGAACTCCGTCATCTGCAGTAAAATGAATACCAGTGATGAGGACCTTTTTTTCATGATCCTTTGTCAAAGTCTGCCCTGCATCCTTAAGTCGTGAAATGAGCTGCTGTATAGACAGAGACGAATCCTGCAGGCTGTTATAATCTATATCCGTCAGCAGACAGAATTCGGTAAGGTTAGGAGTGATAACATCTGCACGTGCGGCAAGTTCTTTCATAGCAGTCAGAAGCCCGGAAGTATACATATCATAGGTAACGCCATCGTCTCCCATTACAGGATCGACCAGAAGAAAGGTGTCTGCTGTCTGGAAAGTATCCAGAAAGTGCATGATCTGTTCAATCTGGCAGACACTGGAAACATAACCGGTATAGATTCCGGAAAAAGAAGTGCCTAGTTTCTTCCATTCCTGGCGGAAATAATCCATCTTATCGGTAAAATCATAACAGTAGTAGCTGGGGTATTCTGTTTGTGAACTTAAAATGGCGGTAGGGAGTGGACAGGCCTGGATTCCCATCGCAGATAATACGGAGATGGCAGCAGTCAGGGAACAGCGTCCAAGTCCGGACAGATCATTGATTACAGCAACTTTTTTTGTCATAAAGAAATCCTCATTTTCTAATGTATTGTAAATATGTAATAATTATACCATTATAAAAAGAAGAAAGAAACGGCCAGAGAAAAGGAAGACTTGCAGGCCACCAGAGCTTAAAAAAATAATTTGAAAAATTTTAAAAAAGTTGTTGACAGATAGAAAACGTTGCGCTATAATTAATTTCGTTGCTGAGGTACATAAATAACTGAAGCAAACAAATATAATATGTGCGCGTAGCTCAGCTGGATAGAGCGTCTGGCTACGGACCAGAAGGTCGGGAGTTCGAATCTTCTCGCGCACGTAGGAGAAACCCTTGTTTGATATAAAGTCAAACGAGGGTTTTTTGCTGTTACATGTCCGGTGAGTCATATTTTTTATACATGGTTTCGTACACGGTAGACCGGGCAGTATTGACACAGATTGGGCAACTGTGGTAAGGTTACAAGGTAAATTAAATCATGATTGTGTGAGGTGTCAGTCAGGATATCAAGGATAATTTATGGGAATTATTTTATAGAAAGAATGATCTGACTGGTGAAAAGGGAAACAGGTGAGAATCCTGTACGAACTCGTCACCGTATTTTGCGAGCGGAAGCTGCATACCCACTGGGATGACCGGGAAGGGAGCTGAAGCGCCAGAGCAATAAGCCGGGAGACCTGCCTTTCGCAGTACAGGAACGTAAAAGTTCAGGCCACGAGGAATTGGCAGTACGAAATAAGTCACAGAACTGTATGTGATATGTAGATATTATGTAATACAGTTTTATTTTCGTTGTCTTCGTTTCCTGGCGGAGGCTTTTTTTGATATTATGTGTCCAGAAGGAACCGCCGGTGGCAGAGATCTTGTATCTCATGTATTGACAATCAAAAAACAGGAGGTAGAAAGAAATGAAAAAGAAACTGGTAGTATTATTATTATCAGCAGCTATGTGTGTAGCGGCATTTGGCGGATGTGGAGCAAAATCAGACAGCTCCGACAGCAGCAGTAACAAGAAGACAGAGACTTCTTCAAAAAAGGAAGATCAGAAAGCAGCGGATGCAGTTGCAAAAAAGATTGATGCGATCTACGTTCAGGAAAGAACAGACAAGACGGATGAACAGTGTAAAGCAGCAAAAGAAGCGTGGGATAAATTGACAGATGCGCAGAAAGAACTGGTAGAAGGAGACAATGCAGATCCGGATTACTTCGGAAGAGATACAGGAGATGCTTCTCAGGATGACCCGTTAAATGGAGATGATATCGGAGAAAAGGAACTTCTGGTAGTAAGTTTCGGTACTTCCTTTAATGCGAGCCGTGCAGCCGATATCGGTGGAGTAGAGAAAGCACTCCAGGCAGCAAATCCGGACTGGTCTGTAAGAAGAGCATTTACAGCTCAGATCATCATCAACCATGTACAGGCAAGAGATGGCGAGAAGATTGATAATGTGGATCAGGCTTTAGAGCGTGCCGTAAAAAACGGTGTCAAGCAACTGATTATACAGCCAACACACTTAATGCATGGCGCAGAATATAAAGAGTTAACAGAAGCAGTGGAGAGTTACAAAGATAAATTTGAATCTGTCAAGATCGCAGAACCGCTTCTCGGAGAAGTCGGATCGGATGCGACAGTGATCAATGCAGATAAAGCAGCAGTAGCAGAAGCAATTACAGCAGAAGCTGTTAAGACAGCAGAATATGACAGCCTTGATGCAGTTGCAGCAGACAGTACAGCATTTGTATTCATGGGACACGGAACATCAGATGAAGCAAAGATCAGCTATTCCCAGATGCAGACACAGATGGAAAAGCTGGGATATAAGAATGTATTTATCGGAACAGTAGAAGGAGAACCGGAGGAAACTTCGTGTGAATCTGTTATCGCAAAAGTAAAAGATGCCGGATATAAGAATGTCATTCTTCGTCCACTGATGGTTGTGGCAGGTGATCATGCGAACAATGACATGGCCGGAGATGATGATGATTCATGGCTGAGCCAGTTCGAGGCATCTAAGAACTTTGACAGTGTGAAGACACAGATCGCAGGTCTTGGAGAAATCGATGCAATCCAGCAGTTATATGCAGCTCATACAAAAGCAGCCATGGATGCACAGTAAAAAATATTAAAGGGAGAGAACAATGTTAAGAAAAAGACTGATGACGCTTGCATTAGCGGTTGTGATGACCGTGTCTGTATTTACAGGATGCGGCAGTAAAGATGACAGTAAGACATCTAGGTCAGAGAGCAAAAAGACAGAACAGCAGAAGTCTGATGCGAAAAAAGAGAAAGCAGCAGAAAAGGAAGAGACAAAAGCTCCGATTGAAGATGGAACCTATACAGCAGAGTTTAAAACGGACAGTTCCATGTTTCATGTAAATGATGCATATGATGATAAGGGGACATTGACGGTAAAAGACGGAAAGATGACGATTCATATCAGTCTTGTATCAAAAAATATTGTAAATCTGTTTCCTGGTACAATAAAAGACGCCAAGAAAAAGGGAGCAAAACTTCTGCAGCCGACGACAGATACTATAACAGATGAAAATGGTAATGTCGTAACAGATATAGAGGGTAAGCCGAAAGAAGTATACGGTTTTGATGTTCCGGTGCCGGCACTGGACAAAGAATTTGATCTGGCACTGATCGGAACAAAAGGAAAGTGGTATAATCATAAAGTAAGTGTTTCCAATCCTGTAAAAGCTGAATAAATATCAATTGATCATAAAATCTCTTGTCTTTCATATTATTATACAAAGTGTATATGTGAAGGATAAGAGATTTTTTTATTTATTTGCAATGGTGAAAATGCATAAAAAATATAATATTTACTAGACTTTTATGTTAAAATATACTAATATTAAATCAACAGCAAAATGTAATAAAAACAGGAAGGAAGCAAGCGAATGAAAGGAAATGTAATTGTAGGACAATCTGGGGGACCAACTGCAGCGA
>OFMV01002420.1_pt1 | contig 12287 bp, 10 predicted proteins | sample 1541881 | NCBI WGS metagenome assembly OFMV01 (sample SAMN04209220, study PRJEB22552) | human gut metagenome | biome: gut; material: feces | host: Homo sapiens | place: USA: Oklahoma
AAAGCCGTTTTCTGACCGTCAATTTTCTCAACCTTACAGCTGAAAATTCTTGCCGTCTGATTTTTTGCACTCGGATTGTGGTCAATAATTCCCGTCTTGCCGACAAAAAGCTTTTCAAGCTCATAAAGCGAATCTGTTGTAAAGCGTTCGCCGTCACGGTCAACATCGTTGTCACACAGCACAACCGAAAACGCATACACCTCATTTTTTGCAAGATTTCGCCTTGTAAAGCGGTTAATCAGTTCGAGTTCATCATCGCCGACAGTCTGATTTTCACCGTCAACAACGCCCGAAACACCGCTTTTAATAAGTTTGTTATCCTTCATTCTGCACCTCCGCTCCAATCTGTCTTTCAATGTTCATCGCATTTGCATTGTTAAGTCTTGCCTGAGAAAGCTCAACCGCATCCTGAAGATTGATCTTGTCCCACTCAATCTTAAAGCTGTCGTTATAACCGCACATTTTAAGATGAGCCGACACAATTTTTGTAATCACGGGTTCAAGCACTGTGCGGTAGTAGGCAAGCTCGCTTGTGAGAATATCCGCCTGCTGTTCGCTCATTCTCTCCGTACTCGACCACGAAATGCCGAGCAGAAACGGCGGAATACCAAGCTTTGCAATAATCTGCTCAAGAATATGCCTTACGGGAATGTCGCAGTCGGGCATATCGCTTTCAGCGCCGATAACTTTAATGCTGACATCGCCGACCGACACAAAATCACACACGCTGTCGCTTCTCATCGCCTTTTTCCACTCATCGGCAACCGCCTGTGCATTTTCTCTGCTCACAGCCGAACCGTTTGAATCGGGATTGAGAGTAACCGCAAAACGGATATCGCCAACCCTCTCCCAGTTTGTTTTTACCGACTCAAAAATCCTCAAAAGTATTGAGCTGACAAACGGCAGACCGCTGAGTATGGAAGTACCGCACACCGTACCCGGCTTGGGATTAAGCAGTGTTGCAAAAATCCTTTCCGGATGCTTAGGTTCTTCGGCTGTACCGTTGCCGAGTGTGTAAACCGCAAGCTTCAGCGGAGAAGAATCCGCTCTGATTTCCACATCGTCAAGGCTTGCATTGTACAATGCGCAAATCCCTTCACCGTCACTATCGGGAACAATCTCACCGACCGCCTGTCCGTAGGTGAGAAGCGAATCAAGATAGCAAAGCACAAAGCTTTCAAGTCCCGTCATTTCACCGTTTGTGCGGACATTTTTAACAAAGCTGTCGGCAATCTTCTGACTTTCAGCCGATGAAGTCACAATTTTGAATCCGCCGATAAGTCTGATAATTTTGCAGAGTGCCGCATCAATAATCGGCACAGACTCACGCAAAGTTGTGTACAGCTGCCTTTCCGTTCTCGTCTGAACGGCAAATCGTGAGAAAATCGGCGAATTATTTCTCGTTTCTCTCAAAACGGTCTGCACCGTCTTTATGCTCTCGGTCTTTTTATTTTTTCTGCCAAGCCTCAAGCTGTTTCCTCCTGTCTTTTGGCTGCAACGGCAAAAAATCCGTCACAACCGTAAATTTTCGTAGCGACAAAATATCTTATGTCGTCCATTGCATGGTCGTTTTTCTTAACAGGTGCGTCACTGCGCCCCGAACCGTCCCAACGGTAAAGCGAAAACTCCCGTCTTGCGGCTCTGCAATTTTTGCAGATTCTGATTTTTCTGTCCTTCAAAGCCTGCGAAGTCTGTCTTATGCCGTTGATAACATTGTTTTCAGCCGACACAACCATGTATTTTCCGTGCCGTCTTATAACCTCAATAAAGCTTGCGGCAGACGGATCGACAATCACACATTCGATTTTCCGCCCGTCAATCAGCTTTTCAAGTCCGTCATAATGCTCCTCGTCGGTCTTTTGAAAGCCCTGAGTGCGTGAGTTGAAGTAGTATTCGTCAACCCTGTACCACACACCGTTTTTTCTGCCCCACAAACCGAATGATGCGGGATTCACAGTACCGTAATCGCACGATACCGCCCAGCTTTCAATATCTGACGGAATATCGCAGTACATCCTTTCATTGTCCATAAACGGATAAACCGCACCGAAAACGGCTACCCATCTGCCTTTTACGAACCTCTCGTAAAACACACCCGAATACAGACTTTCATACCTCTTGATAACCTCGGGCTTCAAAGACGGGTTGTCCTGCATTGTAAAGTGCAGATATAACGCATTTTTGTCACCGCACTTTTTAATCCACTCACGGTAGAACCAATGCTCAGGAAATTCGGGATTGCAGTTAAACCAAAATCTTGAACCCGACACTGAACATCTCGCCAATGCCTGTTCAACGAACGACCTCGGCATCAACGCAACCTCGTCAAAAAGCACACCCGAAAGCGTCATGCCCTGAATGAGCGATGCGGATGACTCGTCCTTGCCTCCGAAAAGATAAAACCTGTTCATCACTCCGTTAACGCTCACGGTCAAAATATTCTGCGACAACTTTTCTTCACACTTAAAACCGAGTGATTTCAAAATCGGAATCACGGGCGTAATCATATTTCGCCTTAAAGAACGGATTGTCTTTCCGCAAAGTGCAAAGTCCGAATTTGCAAAATCGTAAAAGCTCCACAGAATAAAAGACAGCGACATACAAAATGTCTTTCCGCTGCGCACAGCACCGTCACAGATGATTGCGTCCCTGTCACGAAAAGCCGACTCCCTGTTCCACCACGAAAGCACGGTAAGCTGTTTTTTAGAAAAAGCTTTAATTTCCATTTTCCTTGTCATTCACCGCCCTTGCGCTGTTTGAAATGGCGTCAAAAAGCTGTTTTGCGCCTGTTTCATGCTCACCGCCTGCACCGAGTTTTTCAAGTGCCTTTAGCCTGTCAAAAAACTTGATTTCCATTGAACCGTCCTTCGGTCTTTTAATCTCTGACACAAGGAACAGGTCCATGCCTTCAAGATCCTCCTTGCTCGGATCACTTTTGTAAAGCAAAGAAATTGCATCGCAAATGCTCCCGAAAGCCAACCGCTGATACCCTGCCGCCGCCATGTTGGCAAGGGATTTTTCTCTTAGCCGTGACAGCCGTTCAAGCTCGGCTGAAATTTCGGGACGGCAGATAAGCTCTTCCCCCTTCTGCTCACAATCCCCCGTGTAGCCTGCCTTCTCTGCGGCAAGCTCGGAATTTCCCGAACCGAGAAATAAACTGCAAAACTTCTTTTCCCTACCTGTCAATTTTCTGATATCTCGTCACCTCCGTTTTTCGAGAGGCTTTATCAACGCCCCTCACTTATACCTGCAAAATTCAAAAAAATTGCATACTTTAATGCAATTTTCAAAAATATTTTTAAAAATAATTATTCACAACCAAAAATCAATAGTCAAAGATATCCGCCTGATCCCCCTCAAAAAAGCCGTCTTTTCCAAATCAGGTAATAAAAAAACCGTGTGTACTTTTTTGTACACACGGTTTTGTGTTATAGTCGGTATATTTACTTGAGCATTTTAAGAATTTCGTCCTTTTCACGATAGCCTACTGCCTTGTTGACAAGCTGACCGTTTTTGAACACCATAAGAGTCGGGATACTCGACACATTATACTGCATTGTAAGGTCGGGTTCTTCGTCAACATTAACCTTGCCGACAAGAATTTTGCCGTCATATTCGTCAGCGATTTCTTTCACAATCGGTGCAATCATCTTGCACGGACCGCACCATGTTGCCCAAAAGTCTACAAGCACGGGGATATCCGACTGCAAAACCTCCTGCTCAAAAGTTTCTTTGTAAAGCTCTATTTCCATAACAATCCTCCTGTTCGGTTATTTTAATCTTTAGATTTGTAGTAAAGCATACAATGACAAAAGCCTTCAAAATCGGGATCGGCAATTTGCTCCTTGAATTCCTTGCACATACACTTGTATTCCTCTGTACGCTGAATTCTGCACGGGCAGTAACCGCCTGTCCTCTTCAAGCCCTCTTTAACTGTCTTTACTGTTTCTTTGTCGGGATTAAGTGTTATTTTCATCTGCTCACCCCACAATTTTTACGGCGTTTGCCGTTAATCTCTTCCCTTGACTATACTATATATCGCAACCCTAAAATTGTCAAGCATGCGAGTGCCTCGCACCCTGTTCGTGTAGACAGTTTAATATAACCAAAGTTACGACTCCCGAGATTTGCTTTGTGCTAATCGCTCTCTGTTCGTGAAGATAGGTTCTGTAATGCAAAACATATTATGCCCGAGCGTAACATTGCCACCGTCTGCACCATTCAATGTAGCGGCGAACCGTGTTCGCCCTTTGTTTTATGTGCAAACATAAAACAAGCCGTAGGGGTAACCTTGCAACTATATTTCTAACGGGAAAACACGGTTCGCCGCTACATATTACACACAACACCCATCACAGCAAAACATTTTTATAAAACAAACCCATTCATCAAGCTGGCGGATAATATCCGCCCCTACGGGTTTGTAGCATTTATATAATTTGTACCGTTACTTGCGAGTGTTCATCGGATCACCTACTGAATTGTGAAAACAATAACTAAAATTATCTTTATTATTTGCCGTATAAAAAAACTATGATAAATTTTTCAAAAATTGCATTAAAATATACATTTTTTCGCCTTTTGTGCTTATAAGCGGAGGCGATTTTATGACAAACTTTTTTATAGTACCAAACGAGGTGTTTGACCTCAACCTAAAACCGCAACAGTTCGCTGTTTTATGCTACATACTCAAATGCTGTGACGAATCGAACACCTGTTATCCGTCCATACACACCATTGCAGAGGCCTGTGCAATCTCCGACAACACCGTTAGGGAAAGCATAAAATTCCTTTGCAAAAGAAAAATCATTACCAAATCGGGCGGTTTTACGGTCGGCAAATACGGCAAGATTCAGTCATCTTCCTATCTGTTCTCGATCAACCCGAATTTTTATGACGAAGGTTTCGGCAGGGACAACCTTGTCGAATATTACAAAAACGAAAACTCTGCCACCTCATAATCTGCAACGACACACTCTGCGAATATCACTTCATACCCCATGTAAAATACTGCACCCCCCTACTTCAAATATTACACCCATGGGGTTCAGAATTTACACCTCCCCCCTTCAAAATTTGAACCCGTCCCCTTCAGAATTTGAAGCCTAATAATACCCATAGAAAAAGACTAAGAGAAAAATACCCAAGGAACAATACCAAATGAATAACTGTAATGAGTGGAATTGAGAGCGAATACTGACGAATTGCATCCTTGTAATCGCAGAAATTTGTGTTATACTTAAGTTGAAAATAATTTGATGAGGTGATAACATGGTAATAAGAGAGGTTCAGGACAGAGATTTCGTTCAGCTTGCGGAAATGAGATGGACCCATGCTGTTGAGGACGACGAAACTTACGGTGAACACAACACAGACGGTGTAACAAAATCGGTATTTATCGAGGAGTTCGTTGCCTTTTTATACACAAACAAGGAATATAAAATCTTCGTTGTGGAAGATGAGAATGCGAAAATTCTTTCGGCAATGTTTGTATATCTTATTCCGACAATTCCCACCCCGAATGCAAAGCGTGAATTTATTGCGTATCTCACAAATGTGTTCACGCTTGAAGAGTATCGTGGCAAGGGCATCGGCACTCGACTGCTCGATTATGTAAAGAACTACCTTTCGTCAATCAACTGCGAACTTGTCTTTGCATGGCCAAGCGAAAATTCGGCAGAATGGTATAAATCTCATGGGTTTTCCGACACCAACGAAATTTTTGAGTGCAGATTATAACAATAAAAAATATAAGAGAACAATCGGGTAACAGATTTACTGAATGTAAACTTCTGCTACCCGATTGTTATTCTATACCGAGAATATCATGGAAATATTTAAGCGTGGAATATTTGATTTTCGTTCAAAAGATTTTTTGTCAGCGTTTTCAAAATTTGAAACCGATTTGACATAGCCCTCTATGTATTTTGAAATCTGTTTTTCAATTTTATAAATACTCATTCTGTCAGCCTTATATTTATTGTATCTACGACTGCATTTTCAATTAAATATTTATCATAAACCTCAGGTCTGATAAGAATCGGTTTTTGACCTTTCTGTATTTTTAAACAGGAACGCATTTTTATGATGAATATGCGACCTAAACGGAACACAAATATAAATAATAATCTTTAATATAATTTTTTGTCAAGCATTTTTAAGCTGACATAACACTTCGGATACACTTTTATTATAAGCATATTTTTTTAAAATATTACGAACAAATAAAATAACAAAAAAACGGCACCCCGATTTTACTCGGAGTGCCGTAATTAATTTTGATTACAGAATCAGAATCGTGTTGAGTGTGGAATATTCCGCATTATTTAGCGTAAGCAGAATCTCCGCCGATCTGACCGTCGATACCTGTAAATCCGCTTGCGCAGCATACATAAACTCTCATGTTAGCCTTAGCAAGTTCCGGAACTGTAAGTGTACCGTCAGTAACATACTTAACATCACCTGTAACAGCATCAACATATTTGCCGTTAGGAATGTTCTTGAATGTTGCACCTGAAGAAATTGAAACGAGTGCAAGGCTGTCTGTGTTGTCGTCAGTATAACGGCGAACATAAGACATATCGCCACCTGTTACATATGTGCTTGATGCTGTGTACTGTCCCTTCTGGAGAGCGGGGATAGCACGACGAATAGCATTAACCTTTGAAAGGTGCTTACTGAGCGGGCTTGCAAGAGTGTCAGCAACAGTGCCTGATGCTGTGTACTCACTGAAGTCAGTAGCGTTTACAGTACCCTCAAGATAATCACCGAAGTATGCACGACCTGAGTTTTCAAGAGAAATAAGTGTACCCTTATCAATAAGCTCACCCTTCTTGAACTCAACTTCTGAACCATAGTATACGCAAGGAATACCACGGAATGTGAACATAAGATCCATATTCTCTGCCCATGTCTGTGTACCGCCTGTGAAACGAGTTGTTTCATCCGGCTGTTCAGGAGCATAGTCGTGTGAATCAACATACATTACGCTGTATGTTGCATCATTGTAATACTGGTCGTTGTTAACAGCGAAGTTATAAGCGTTCTTAGCGCTACCGAACATTCTGTGCATCTGGAAGTCAATTGCATCCATGCCTGATGCCATAGAACGGTCGGAACCGTGATATGTAATACCGTCAAGGTAAGCGTTGTCGCTCTTTGGCTGTGTAGAATCCATATCACCGTTGTAATTATCTTCTTCAAGATAATGCTGAAGAACGAGGTTCATGTTGTCGTTGATTTCTGAAGCTGATGTGCCCCAGTTCCAGCTGTCTGCCCACTTAGAGTTAGACTCTTTCCATGTGTAGTAAGGAGTTGACTCCTCGGCATGGCCACGATACCAAACTGATGTGTATCTTGTGCAGATTTCGCCGAACATATAGAAGTTAGGCTTGCCTGCTGCCTTAGCAGCGTCCATAAGCTGGTCATTGAACATAATGTTGAGAGATACTCTCGGAATGTGACGAACGGTATCAACACGGAAGCCGTCAACGCCCATATCCATATACTTTGAATATGAATCTACAACATATTCTGCAACTGCAGGGTTCTCTGTGTTAAGGTCAACGCAGTCACCTGCAATCTGGCTGAACTTTGTTGTCCAGTCATCATAGTTAGGACTCTGGAAATAGCCTGTATGATAGTAGTTGTTCGGGTTGTAAGTATCACTCTGTGAAATCTTATCCATAGAGAAGTCCTTAGCTGCGGGCTGAGGTCCTGTTGAGTTACCGTTGTCGCCTGAGTAAGTAACATTCTTCATAAGGTTAAGTCTCTGCTGATACTGAACACCCGGCTTCTGAGCCCAGTATTCCTCAGGTGACTTAAGGCCGTATGTATCAAGAAGATACTGTGTAGGAATCAATGACTCCTGAAGGTTGCCAAGGTCTTTAGTTGTATCCTTTGTGAAAAGATCACAGAAGTGTGCTTCACCAAAGTTACCTGTGTGCTGAAGAACTACGTCCTGAATAATCTTCATGCCCTTCTGGTGAGCATCATGAATAAGATCCTCGTATGTGTAGTCTGAGCTTTCATAACGAGCATCAACTGTTGACAAATCCATAGCATGATAGCCGTGGTAGTCATAGCCTGATCCGTTTGTAACAACAGGTGTTACCCAGATTGCGCTGAAGCCGAGAGCCTTGATGTAGTCGAGCTTTTCGCCAAGACCCTTGAAGTCACCACGCCATGCAGGGTCGTCATCACCGTTGCCGGCTGTGCCGTCATCCCAGCAGTGAACATCGTTGCCTGTATCGCCGTCATAGAAACGGGTTGTCATAACGAAGTAAATTGTTTCTTCACGCATATCAACGCTGCCAATCGGATCCGGCTCGTCAGGGTTGTATTTTGACCATTTACCGTTTTCACAGTACCAGTCTGTGCTTGCAGCAGATTCAAGTTTTTTCTCCGAAGAATACTGCTTGCCGTTAGCGTCTGTAACAATGGCATTTACCTTTGTAACATCTGCTACATGGTAGTTATACCACTTGTCACCCTTTGTCATTTTCTCACCGGGGTAAGACTTTGACATGGCGCTGTTTGTGGGGAGCGAGTTCCACAAATATACATATGGCTGTGTACCGTCACTCATTCTTACATGAATTGTGATGCCTGTTTCTGTTGTATCCGCAGATACAGCGTCAGAGTCGGAACTCTGAGCTGCATTTACAGAAATTACTCCTGCGGTTACAACCATCATCACAGCAAGAACAAGTGCGCACAGCTTCTTTATTCTTGTCATAGGTATATCTCCAATCTTTCTTTTACTTAATGTTTGGATTATTCAAGGTTTACAACGATTTTCTGAATGATTGTTGCATCCTTAACACTGATTGTACCGTCACCGTCAAGGTCGCAAATTTTGAGGTCAAGTGTTTCGAGAGCCGGAACACCCGAAATTCCTACAATTGACTTCTGAAGATATGTTGAGTCCATAACAGTTACTTCTCCGTCACCGTCAACATCGCCACGGAGTCTTTCGGGAGCTGTTGTAGGCTGAACTGTTGTTGGCTGAGGAGTTGTAGGTTTAACAGTTGTTGGCTGTGGAGTTGTAGGCTTAACAGTTGTAGGCTGAACTGTTGTTGGCTGAGGAGCAGTTGTAGGAACAACAACTGTTGTAGGCTCAGTAACATCGTCTGCAGCTGTGTAAGTATAAGTCTTGTTTATTGTGCTGTTGTCAGAACTCTGTACATAAACATTAACCTTGTATTCACCCTTCATTGTAGGAACGAATGTGTAAATGTTGTTGAGTGTGTAGTAAGGTGTGTTCTGAACACCGTTAGGATCAGTTACAACATACTTGTAGAAAAGAAGGTTAGTACCTGTCTTACCGCCGCCTGCCTTAACTGTTACAGTAGCAGTTGAGTTAACCTTGATAAGGTTAAGGTTTGCAGGAGTAACGCTCTTGATGATTGGCTTAACAAGTGCTGAGTCGTCCTTAACTTCAAGAGTCATTGTACGGTTGTTTGTGTTACCGTCTGTGTCCTTAAAGTCAAATGTAATTGTGTATTCACCTGCAACTGTAGGAGTCCATGTTACTGACTTAGCAGAAGAGAAGTCGGAAAGTGTTGATGTTCCGCCCTGTGCGTTAGTAACAGAGAACTTGTAGCTTACTGCTGCGCCGCTCTTATTGGCAGCAGTTGCAGAAAGCTGTACATCTGTACCTGTGTAGATGTTTGATGCAGGATCAGCAGTGAATTCCTTAACCTGGAGAGGGCTTGTATCGTAAACAGACCATTGATTAGTCTTGTTGTTGTATATATAGCCGTCCTTTGCAGTAAGGTCTGATGTCTGTGACTGACCGCTGTTGCTGAAGATGCATTTTGCATATGACTTTGATGCGGTGTACTGATAGATGTTGCCGCCGATGCTTGTCATCTTTACGCCCGGCCATGAGCCGTTGCTGTCAGTACTGCCGTTCCACATATAAACTACCGGTGTTGCCCAACCTGCCTCGTTGTTGAGGTAAACAGTTGTGCCTTCACCGCTGGGAGTTGTTGCTGTTGTAGCAGTTGTTGCTGTTGTTGCGCTTGTAGGTGTCTGAACAGTTGGACCCTGTGAAGGAGCACCTGCATAATCCGACCATGTACCCTTTGAAAGGTCATAGATTTTGCCGTGACCCGGGTATGTAAGGTCTTTTGTCTGATTTGAGCCGTCGTTGAAGATTACCTTTGTATAATCCTTGTCAAGAGTGTAGGAATATACGCCGTCTTCAACCTTTGTCATTGCCTTGCCCGGCCAAGATGCGTTGTTGCCGAGGCCGTCAGTCCACATATAGCAGTTAACTTTTGACCAGCCGTTGTTTACTCTAACGTAAACAGTATCGCCTGTTGCAGCAGAAGCACTGACTACACCGACGAATACGGTTGAAACCGCCAGCATAAGGCAAAGCACAAGGCACATGATTTTGTGTTGTCTTTTTACCATTTTGATTTCCTCCAGAATTATTTTTTTGTTGCACGTGTGAAGCTACTCAACACTACTCCACAATTACTCTTTAATTCTACAATATTGAACCGCTAATAATTTTCCTTTAAAGAATAATAAAATTTCTTGCGTCACAAATTATTCACATTCAAATTGTGCATAATAGACAATGAAACAATAATTAGCAAAAAAACAGGATAATAAAAGCAAATAGTCAGATGTTTGGTTAGCAACATCTGACTTTATTTGCAGTTTCATGTCAAAAAATTTTCATTTGATTACTTCTTTTTGATTTTGTCCCAATAGGCTTTGAACGCCTGCTCGTTTTTATTTCTGCCGTATTCGTAATACTTCTTGTCCTTTAGGGCATCGGGCAGATATTGTTGCTCAACATAATGGTTCGGAAAATCGTGGGGATAAAGATAGAACTGTCCCTTGTTTGGATTGTCATCTCCGTCACAGTGCCTGTTCTGCAATTGTCTGGGTACAGGACCCGAGTTACCCGTTCTTATGTCAGCCAAAGCTCTGTTTATACCCATATATGCCGAGTTGGATTTTGGGGCATTGCACACCATAACCACTGCATCGGCAAGCGGAATTCTCGCCTCGGGAAGTCCGACAGCCTGCGCTATATCAACGCACGACTTTACAATCGGCAAAAGCTGTGGATAAGCAAGTCCCACATCCTCGCTCGCACACACCATAAGTCTGCGACACGCACTCGGCAGATCGCCTGCCTCAAGCAGTCTTGCAAGATAGTGAAGTGCGGCATCGGGATCGCTTCCACGCATACTTTTCTGATAAGCCGAAATAATATCGTAATGCTCATCGCCCTCACGGTCATATCTGACCGCACTTTTCTGCACAAGCTGTTCAACGGTTTCAAGTCTTACAACCTTTTTTCCGTCAATTTCATCTGTTGCAATCACGGAAAGCTCAACGGCATTCATAGCCTTGCGAACATCTCCTCCGCAACCCGATGCTATTTTCTTTGCACATTCTTCGGGCATTTCAATATCCGTACCGCTCTCCTCGGCAAGAAAATCACTTGCACGGTAAACCGCCTTTTCAACCTCATCTGGATCAACCGGCTTAAATTCAAAAACGGTCGAACGGCTCAAAATTGCATTATATACATAAAAATACGGATTTTCGGTTGTTGATGCAATCAGCGTGATACTGCCGTTTTCAATGTATTCGAGCAAAGTCTGCTGTTGCTTTTTATTAAAATACTGAATTTCGTCAAGATAGAGCAGAATTCCGTTAAGCCCCGAAAAAGTGTTAAGCTGTGCAACAATCTCCTTTATGTCGGCAGTTGAAGCCGTTGTGCCGTTAAGCTTTTTGAGGGTACGGTTTGTCTTTTTGGCAATATATGTGGCAAGCGTAGTTTTTCCAACCCCCGAAGGACCGTAGAAAATAAGATTCGGAATATCTCCGCTTTCAATAATTTTACGCAAAGGTCTGTCGGGTGCAATAAGATGCTTTTGTCCCACAATGTCATCAATTGTCTTTGGACGAATCCTGTCCGCAAGCGGTTTGTTCATAATTTTTCTCCCATGACTTCAAGTTGCGTATTTAATGTCAAGCCTCGTTGTTCTCCGCTTTCCTTAAAATAACTCCCACTCGTCTAATCCGTTCCAATCACTTCCGTGATTTCCTCGGCTTACTCCTCGCCGGTCGTTATTTTAAGGCTCCGAACCTCGGCCCTTCTTGATGTCAAGCCTCGTTGTTCTCGGCTCCTCTAATATAGTACATTTGTTCGGGTGATTTGTCAAGCAAAAGTTACCGCTATTTTGTATGGGAGAACCGTGTTCTCCCGTTCGTGTGCAATGCACACGATTGCACGCATTGCGTGCAAAATTGAA
>OFMV01002422.1_pt1 | contig 12286 bp, 10 predicted proteins | sample 1541881 | NCBI WGS metagenome assembly OFMV01 (sample SAMN04209220, study PRJEB22552) | human gut metagenome | biome: gut; material: feces | host: Homo sapiens | place: USA: Oklahoma
AAATTCTCCTTTACAGCCTTCGGGCTTCCCGGGAAATTAATGATCAGCGTCTGATTGCGGATCACTGATGCACCACGGCTCAGCATTGCTCTTGGTGTTACCTGAAGTGAAGCCAGTCTCATCGCCTCTGCGATTCCAGGTGCATTCTTTGTTGCCACGGCAAGTGTCGCTTCCGGTGTGCAGTCACGCGGTGCAAAACCTGTTCCTCCGGTTGTTGCGATCAGATCCACTTTTTTCTCATCTGCAAGTTCGCAGAGACACTGTTCGATCATCTTCTGCTCATCCGGAAGAAGTCTTACTTCTGTCACTTCATATCCTGCCTCTTCTAACATACCGCAAAGAAGTGGTCCACTCTTGTCCTCCCGCTCTCCTGCATATCCTTTATCACTCAGTGTCACTACCGCTGCTTTCCATCTTTGTTCTTTCTTTTCCACTTTACTTTTCGCCTTCTTTTCTTTCCTTCTTATATCCATTGTTGATCAGCCCACTCTTACCGCCGCTCTTTCTGACCAGATAGATTTCCCCAATCTCCATCTTTTTATCCATCGCTTTGCACATATCGTAAACTGTCAAAAGTGCTACACTTGCTCCTGTCAGAGCTTCCATCTCAACGCCTGTCTTCCCGGTCACACGTACCGTACAATTACAATAAATTGCAAGTTCACTCTCAACCATCTCGAACTCTACCTTGCACTTTGTGATCGGAAGAATGTGACACATCGGAATCAGATCCGATGTCCTCTTTGCTCCCATAATCCCTGCTGTTGTCGCAACTCCAAGTACATCCCCTTTGCCTGCAGTTCCTTCTTTGACAGCACGGAACACTTCTTCATTCACCGTGATCTTTCCCGTGGCGGTTGCTTCCCGGACTGTGTCCTGCTTCTCCGTCACATCCACCATAATGGCTTTTCCTTTTTCATCAAAATGTGTAAATCCCATTTTTTCACCTCTCAATCTGAAAATGCTGTTGTTATCCACATTCCCCTTGCGAATACCAACAAGACGATTACTTTTTTTATACCAAACGATTGTACCACAGAATAGTACTAAAATTCAATGTTTTGGCAAAAAGAAAGGACAACTATAATAGCTGCCCTTTTACCATTATCCCATCTTTTTCTTTAATTCTTGTATCGTTTCCAGAGTTTCTTTCGTGATTTCTGCAATCTGTTCCAGTGGCAGTCCCGCTTCAATCATTGATAAAATAATTTCTTTACGTCCACGGTTTTCTCCCGTCTTGATCAATATATCACGATCTCTGATTGCTTTCTGTCTTGCTTCATATTCAAGACGTTTTTTCTCGTCCGCACTTAATTTGTCCAATTCTTTATACGCTTCTTCAAAACAAGAATTCTTCTTAGCCATTTTCTCAAAATCCTCCCTGCGTTTACCATTCAAAAAGCGCATCCACTGCATTAAATCTGTTTCACTCTTTTGTTCCGGCGGTAATTTAGGCAGTTCCAAAATATGCATTTCCATCAGATCTGTATATTCCTTTCCCGTCTTTACATCACAAAACGAAATACGTCGATAACACTCATCATCTTCTTGAAATAATACATGAGCAAGAATACTTACTTGAATACATTTCTGTAATCTATCATAGCTATCACCTTCTCGTATCTGTTCCGTATACATCTTACTCAAATAATAAATTGTACGATTCGCCCAATAATCATAATAAACCACCTGCATCTCAAAATCAATCTGTACTTCATTATCTAACTGCACCCGAACATCTAGAATTCCATACTGAGCTTCTCCCCACAATCCTTTCTTAGGATTGTGGGGAGAAGCTCAGTATTTACAATTTCATCTGGACGCCTGTTTAATATAGCTGCAATAATTCCTTTTCTCACATTTTCATTTTGCATCAACTCTTTAAAGCAAAAATCAACTGTTGGCAACATAATGAAATCTTCTTTTTCATTTAATGCATTTTCGCTTTTAATTGCACTTTTAGATACTTTTCTTGGGTTTTCTTTCATAAGAATTCTCCTTTTCGTTTTTGTAAGACAAACACTTATATGAAGGAAAGAATTCTTTATCCAAATTTATTGTAACATAGGTTTTTTTTCAGAAAAGCAGAACTTTTAAACCTGATCCTTTAATAAACTTTCAGTTATCATTCATACAATATTCGTCTTATGTTTTGTTATCGGATTATTTGTTCGAATACTGAACTATGAAAATAATTACCGATTGGTTAATAGATATCTTTGCTGTTCATAAGAATAAGAACTGCGTGAATTTAGGCTAACATATATTTTCGAAAATTACAACCTCTTTTTGATTTTCCGTTTAATAGAAATAAGGACAACTATAATAGTTGCCCTTAAAATCTAATTATTAAAATTCAATATTCCGCATCTCATCTGACTTCTCCGGAATCTTATGTCTTTCCGCATATCCTGTAAGAATCAGCGTAAGCGCTCCGTCCCCGGTCACATTACAAGCTGTTCCAAAACTATCCTGAAGTGCGAAAATTGTAAGCATCAGTGCTGTTCCCGCATCATCAAACAGAAGGACTCCTGTGATAAGTCCAAGGGATGCCATAACTGTTCCTCCTGGAACTCCCGGTGCACCGATTGCAAATACTCCAAGAAGTATACAAAACAGAAGCATTGTTGGAATTGACGGAAGTTTTCCATACAGAATCTGTGAGATTGTCATACAGAAGAACACTTCTGTGAGTACAGATCCACACAGATGGATATTAGCAAATAACGGAATTCCAAACTGTACCATATCTTTTCTTAATGGTTTCGCCTTTCCTGCACACTGCAGAGCAACTCCAAGTGTTGCTGCGGAAGACATTGTTCCAACGGCTGTCAGATATGCCGGTCCGTAATGCTTCACAACCTCCAGTGGATTCTTTCCTGAATAAGCACCGGCGATTGTATAAAGAAGTGCCATCCAGATATAATGTCCGATCATAACAATAATGATAACCTTAAGGAATACCGGAAGCTGTTTTGTGATGGATCCTTCATATGCCAGAGAACAAAATGTGAATCCAATAAATAACGGAAGGATTGGAATCAAAATCCTTGACACAATGGAAAGCACGATCTTCTGGAATTCTTCCAACATTCCTGTGATTAATTTTGCCTTATTCCATGCCGCTGCAAGTCCGATCATAATAGAAAATACAAGTGCACTCATAACCGGCATGATCTGTGGGATAGAAAGTTCAAACACCATCTCCGGCAGTTCTTTCAGTCCATCTACATCTGTCACAATAGAAAGATGCGGGATCAGCGCATATCCTGCTGCTGTAGAGAATAACGCAGCCCCAACAGAAGATACATATGCAATACATACTGCAAGCAGAAGTAATCTCGATGCATTATTTCCCATCTTTGTAATGGACGGTGCGATAAATCCAATGATGATCAGCGGAACGCAGAATGAAATAATCTGTCCCAGAACATATTTCAAAGTTACAATAATGTTCAGAATTGCATTTGTCAAACCTGTCCCGTCATTTGCATTAAGAGCAAGTCCGGCAAGAATTCCGATCACAACACCTACCAGAAGTTTAAATGGCAGACTTTTGAAAAAACTCGATTTTTTCATAAAAAGAATCCTCCAATACTATTTTTCGGTCCTAATTCACAGATGTCTGTAATCTCCAACCTTTCTCAGACCTGTTTAGTCGATATGCAATATTATAATACACGAAGGATAAATCTACAACTGTCTGTTTACAGCTTACCGATTTGCACCTATAGGACTTTTATATTTTATTGTCCTGCAAGGCAGAAGAATATTATAAGTCCATGCGCTTTTTTTCTTGTTTTTAATTTCTCGAAAAACAAATCCTGAGGTTAGTGTGCAGACCATAGCTGATTATTTTGCTGCTCAGCTATACGGATGTAAGTTTTGCTTTGAAAAATTCAAAGTTGTCTATAAGATGTATGAAATTAATTGACAAATAAAGTTGTCAATGTTATCATCATAAATGACAAGAAAAGTTGTCAAATCAAAACGAAAGGGGACTGGAAATTGCCTTTATTAAATCGATTAAAAGAATATAGATCAAAACTGGGAATCAATCAGACAGAGCTTGGAAAGCGGGCAGGAGTTTCCCGCCAGACGATCAGTCTGATCGAGCGTGGGGACTATTCCCCATCTGTGACACTGGCATTAAAAATTGCAAAGATCTGTCAGGTTACAGTAGAAGATATCTTTGAGTATAAGGAGGATGAAAACAATGAAGAGTGATACAAAGACGAGAAACACAAAGAAAACCATTGTAAGGATGTTAGCGGCAATGCTGATAGGCGGAGTAATAGGAGGCGTAAGTACTGTAGTTTATGAAATTGTTTTTGGGGAAGATTTTAGTGGAAGATCGCTGAGCCTTCTGACGGAAGTGACACGGAGGCTTATGGTTCCAGGGCTCCTGTCAGTGCTTGTCGTTTCAATTGCAGCATATGAGATCTGCTTCAAAAAGCTAAGAAACGTCTGTGATCAGATTGAAGATGCAGAAGATGAGGAATTTCATCGACTGGATTATGAAGAAGAAAGGTACGGAGCAATTCTGCAGTGTATCAATGTAGTGGCACAGGTGCTTTGCATTGCTTTGTTGGGAAGTGGATATTCTATGAGATATATTCATGATGGAAGAACTTCGCTGGTAAAATTTCTTACAGCATGTGTCCTGTTTTTAATCTGTTTCTTTTACTGTGGCATGGCTCAGGCCCGTTATGTAAAACTGCTTCAGAAAGTACATCCAGAGAAAAAGGGCGATATTGCTTCCAAAGATTTTCATAAACAATGGCTGGAAAGCTGTGATGAGGCAGAAAAGGAAGCTGTTTATCAAAGTTCCTACAGTACTTACATATTCTCAGGAAAATTAATCGGAATATTGTTAGTTGTGACGATGATCGCGCATTTATTTTTCAATACAGGAGTGTTCGCGATTGTTGTGGTCGGTGTAATCTATTTATGTATAACTGTAAAATACTGTGTTTCCTGTGTTAAATTAAAGAATAAATCATAGCGGTTAACTATAGAAATTTCAGTAAATAATGCAAGTAATTCGTGCTCTGCCTTTTTTGCGTTAACATGGGAATGAACAATAATCGAGTAGGAGGCTAACCATTAGTTGATTAGCCGACCTCTCACACCACCGTGCGTACCGTTCGGTACACGGCGGTTCTTTAGTTTTCGTAGACTACTAGATAATAGTCAAGCATGGATGTATATCCTAACTTGGCTATTATTTTATTCGAAAAGATTTGGTTCAAGACTTTCGCCATTCTCCAATAGCCTTTTCTACTGTTGGCTAATTCCTTGGCTTTCCAATCCTCTAATCCTAGTGCTTTCAGCATTCGGCACTTTGTTTTGATTTTCTTCCACTGTTTCCAATAGACCGCTCTGATTCTGCGTCTTGCCCATTCGTCCGTTTTCTGGAGAAGTTTCTTCATGTCTGCAAGTCTAAAATATTCTACCCATCCTCGCACATACTCTTGATACTTCTTTTCTCGCACTTCATTGCTTATCCCTTTGTTCCTGTCAGTAAGTTCTCTGATTCTATTCTTCATCTTTGCTACTGACTTCGGGTGTACTCTAAATCTGCATTTACCTTTATGTCTATAAAAGCTATATCCGAGGTATTTGACTGTGCTGATATGAGCCACCTCTGTTTTCTTCCGATTTACTTTAAGAAATAGTTTCTTTTCAATAAATGGAATGATGTTCTTCAAGGTTCTTTCTGCGCTTTTTCTGCTCTTGCAGAAAATCATACAATCGTCTGCGTATCGGACAAATCTATGTCCTCTATTCTCCAGTTCCTTATCCAACTCATTTAGCATTACATTACTAAGCAATGGGCTAAGCGGACCGCCTTGTGGCATTCCAACCTCTGTACGTTCAAACATTCCTTTTGCGATTACTCCCGCATTCAGATATTTGTGTATTAAGGATATAACTCTGCCATCTTTGATGGTTCTTGACAATACTTCTATCAGCTTATTCTGGCATACTGTGTCGAAGAACTTTTCCAAGTCCATATCTACCACATATACATAGCCATCATTTACGTTCTTTTGGCATTGTCTGAGAGCATCGTGTGCTCCTCGCTTTGGTCTGAAACCGAAACTATTTTCTGAGAATTGCTCCTCATAGATTGGCGATAATTCCTGTGCTATTGCCTGTTGAATAACTCTATCAACAACAGTAGGAACTCCTAACTTTCGAAATTCGCCTTTTGTTTCCTTGGGTATTTCTACCCTTCGAACTGGGTTAGGCTTATACTTTCCTTCCCTTATCTCTTGGATTAAGGAATCTTGGTTTTCTCTAAGGAAGGGCAGAAGTTCATCCACCTGCATACCATCGATTCCACCTTTTCCTTTGTTTTTCTTGACTTGTTTATAGGCATTGTTTAGATTGCCTTTTCGCAAAATCAAATCCAAAAGATTGTTCGTCCAATAGTCTGTGATGACACCGCTCTTTTCAGTAATCTTAGAGTAGTCGAACACTTCTGCATAGTTTGTATTGCAACCTTATCCTTAGCTATAGCCTGATGTGATTTCTGTTCGTCAGACCAGAGATTTGCCGCCACCTTCCTTCAGATTCCCCTCACGTTAATCATAATCGCTGCTATGAATAGGACACCCTTGGTCTTGGCTGTATCCTTCCCACTACTAGGGCGGATTAAGGACTTTCACCCATTAGAAACGTGCACCGCAAGGCGCACAATTAAAGAAAGAGAGCCGCGAAACGCGACTCTCTTTTTTACCTATTCATCAAACCAAAATTATTTGATTGTGATTGCTCCTGGTACAGAAACTTCCATGTTTGTATAAACATTTCCGTCAACCTTTACAGTTACAGCAAGCTTAGTAATTGTGAAGTATTCACCAGATACAACAGTCTGAGTTCCAGATGTGAACTTAACACCGTTGTTCTTGATACCTTCAACAGCTGCAATAACTAATGGCTGATCAGCTGCGGCCTTGTCAGAACGGCTGCTATATGTTGTCTCACCGTATGTTACAGTAAGTGCATTCTTTACAGCATCAGCTACAGTAGCACCAGCTACAGTGTTATCCTTTACATCAACAGAAGCCTTATCCTGAGTATCCTTTACAGTAAATGTAGTAGAAAGCTCAATATCTTTTCCTTCGTTGTTTGTGATTGTAGCCTTTACAGAGTATGTTCCTGTAGCAAGCTTCTTATCAGCAACGATTGCGGAACCACTTGTTGCTGTTGTAATAGCCTTTACTAATACAGCAGAACCACTTGTTGTTGTTACAACAGCATTTCCCTTAGCATCCTTTACAGAAATGGACTTAATTGTCTCATACTTAACATCAATGCCATCTTTCATACCAACAACCTGGATTGCGATATTCTTATCAGCTGTTGTATCCTTGTCAACCTTCAGATCGAAATTGTTGTTATCAACATCAATTCTCCAAGCATCAGGTACGGTAGTCTTAGCATCCTTTACAGCTACAGAAACAGTCTTAGCAACTACTTCTTTGTTATCACTGTTCTTGTAAGAAATCTTGTAAACATAGTTTCCAGCAGCAACATTTTCACTATTGAAAGTTACTTTCTTTCCGTTGATTGTGTAATATGTGCTTCCAGCTACAGCAGATGTGCTTAAGTTAGAAACATCTGTAGATAAGCACTCTACGCTTAAATTAGCGGCAATATCATCACCGTACTGATCCTTTACAGTTGCAGTAACAGTCTTTGTATTTTTTAACTGCTTAGAAAGAGTTACATTGTAAGAATCTAACTCAAGTGTTGCAACAGTTCTTTCTGCTACGATTTCAACAGCTACAGAACCAACAATCTTGTTATCCTTCTTAATAAGGATGTAAGCAGTACCAGCCTTAACAGCAGTTACGTTTACACTGTGCTTAGAATCAAGAGTAGATGCTCCAAGCATTAATGTAGCCTTGTCAGAAGACTCTACTTTATAGTTGTTGTAATCTTTGATCTCGTTACCGTTTGCATCTTTAATCTTAAGGAATGCAGCGTACTGTGTTGGATCCTTTACAGCAAGCTTCTTAGAATCCTTAGCCTTATCGAACTTAGTTGTCGTAGCCTTGTCAATTCTTACATCAAATCCGTTTACAACAGCCTGATCTACAGCAGTAATTGTAACCTTGTTTGGTCCGATGTTTCCTTCTGCCTTACCATTCTGGTCATACTTTCCTGTCTTGTACTCGATCGTTGCTTCAGCAGTATCGTTTACCTTATTTAAGTATAACTTAGAACCGTTTGTATAACCATTTCCCTTTGTATCAATTGTAAAATTATAGTTTGCATCAGATGCAGCATCGGTTGTAGTAAGTTCTTTTAATACAACGCCGTTAACATCCTTAGAAACAAGTTTTACTTCTGTCTCTGTTGCATATGGGATTGTTGCCTGGTCAAGTGCGATAGAAGCAACCTTTCCATCAGAAGCCTTGAAAGACTTTGTTGTTCCGTCAAGTGTTACATCATAATTAGCAGCATCATTTAACTCGCTGAACAGTGTCAATGTAACCTTTGTTGCATCCTTAGAATCAACAGATACCTTGGATACTGGATAAACAACGTTTGTTGTCTCATTCTTTACTGTAAAATCAGAAGCCTTAAGGTTCTTTGTATCACCAGTAACAGTAGCTGTAAGCTCTGTTAACTTGCTTTGTCCTACAGTAGAAAGAACATAGTTCTTTACTTCTACTTCATGAGTAGCTGTAGCTGTATCTTTACCAATTGTAAGCTTAGCTGTGATTGTAGCCTTAACACCAGTTACTGTACCGTCAGCAGCTACTGTAGCTACTGTTTCATCACTGGATGTGTAAGTAATCTTAGCTCTGTCAGAAGCCTTCTTTGTAGTTGTCAGCTTAGTTGTGTTTCCAACTGCAACTGCTGAATCGCCAGATAAAGCAACGCTTGCCTTAGCTACTGTGAATATGTAATTCAGTTTCTTTGTCTGTGTCTTAGCAGTCTTCTTTGTAGAAGTCTTGTAAGTTACCTTAACCGGAAGTATCGCTGGTATTTTCCACGGAAGTGTTGGAAATACTGGATTTACAAATAGTTTTTTAGGCGAAATTATCGCTACAAGTAACAAACAATCAATCAATAGATAAGCGACAGACAAGTGACAAATTGTTTCAGTTGTGATCTCTGTGTCATATGCTATAATGTAGGTAGATAAACAAAGGATTTTAAAGAAAGGAATCCCTGCATTTGATGACAAAACAAATGATGACATTCATGTAAATAAAAAAAATAAGGACACCGTATTTTGAAAACTGTTTGGTGAAAACAGAGAAAATGCGCTGAGTCTGTATAATGCGGTAAACGGTACCGCATATACGAATCCGGATGATCTGGAGTATACGACCCTGGAAGATGTTATTTACATGAAATACAAAAATGATGTTTCATTTCTAATCGACAAAACCTTGAGTCTTTACGAACATCAGAGTTCCTATAACCCCAATATGCCACTCCGGGGATTTTTGTATTATGCGGATCTGTACCGGAAACTGATTCACCGATCCGAGCGGCTGTATAGCAAGCATCTGTTGAAAATTCCGCGTCCTCATTATATTGTATTTTACAACGGAAGCGAAAAGGAGCTTGCAGAAGAAAGAAGGATTCTACGGTTATCAGATGCTTTTGAAACAGATACCGGAGCTGGTGAATATGAATGGACCGCCACAATGATTAACATAAACAGTGGAAAAATCAGTCCATCATGGACAGCTGCCATGTTTTATATGAATATGCGGTCTTTGTTGCAAAGATCAAAAAATACCGGGATTCCATGGAATTAAAAGAAGCCATTGATCTTACCGTCAGGGAATGCATAGAGGAAAATATTCTTAGAGATTTTTTGGAACAGCATCGCAGGGAGGTGTGTGATATGTGTCTTACTGAATTTGATGAAAAGAAATATGAAGATGTTCTCCGAGAGGAAGGCCGGGAGGAAGGACTTGCGGAAGGTCGTTCAGAAGAAAGGAAAACCTTGCTCGAGATCGTTCAGAAACTGAAAGAAGGAAAAACTCCGGAACAGTTAGTTGCAGATGGAATGGAGAAAGAATCTGTGGATTCTGCTATCATGCTAAGAAAACTTCTGTAATCCGTAATAACCCATGTTTAAGACGCAAGGGGGTGACACAATAAAGTCAGTGTTTATTGTGTCACCCCTTGTTCATTTTGTTCAATTTACAAAGATTTTTTCACAGGCGAGGAGTTCAAAAACTAAATCTTTCCGTGAAAGAATTTGAAAAAGAAATGCCAATATCAAGCTTATGTTAGCATTTCTTTTTTATAGGAGATAGTTATTTTTGACACAATCTTTAGAGTTTTTCACAAACGACTTTACAGCGTTTTTTACAAAAAGCTATGCCATATGCCAGAATATTTTCCCTGCCATCATTCCGCAGGGCTTCGTCATATCTGCGGTCTCTGATCTGCTGCATTGCTTTTTCGCAGGCACTGTCCAGTTCCCGGAATATCGCAGCATATTTCAATTCGATGACCATTCCCGCATCCGGATCTTCCGGCTCAATCAGGATATCGCAGAAACCGTCTCCAGATTCTACGTTGGAGCGGATCAGCCAGTCACGTTCACTCCGCAGCAGACCAAGCAACAGGCCGTGATAAAAGTTTTCCTTCTGTTCATCACGAGCTTTGGTATCTAAAATACTGATCATCCGGCCAAGAATCTGCGTCAGGTGTTTTTGTATTTTTTCTGCATCCCCATCTAAAAATGCCAGGCACAGTTCCTGCATTGGTTTTGCGTCTTCTACAATCGTCTGACGGAACCATTCCTGTATCTGGAATACAAACACTTCCCGCACTTCTTTGTTTGGGATGACCAGCCGGTAAACACCATCAACCGCTTTCCCAACTTGTGTCAGGTATCCTGTGGTAAACAGGACACTCCAGAGATTATCTATGCTGTTGTCTATCTCATCATAGGTCAGTTCCAGACGAATTCTTTTTTCGATGGGATTTCCTGCAATCAATTGTTCAATCTCATCGCGTGTCGTCTTGTCTGCCTTGTCGACAAAACGTTTGACCAATCCATTACCACTGGTATTGATCCAAAAGGCCTGTGGATCTGCCTGAGGATCGATGAGTAACTTTTTTACGTGATTAATCACATCCCACGGGCAGTAAATGTCAGCATTTCCAAAACGATAACCGTCATACCATTCTTTCATTTCAGAAAAATGCTGGTTTAACTTATAATCATCCAAAATTTGATGAACTTCTGTGTCTGTAAATCCAAACTGCTCGTCATGTTCCACATCTACCACTGAGTTAACAGCAAAGTTGTTAAGCCCAGTAAAAATACTTTCTTTTGAAATACGTAAACAACCAGTTAAAACTGCAAACTGAAGGGAGGTATTGGTTTTTAATGCCTGGCCTAAAAGTCCGCGGATCAGCGAAATCATTTCTCTATAGTAACCATTCTGAAATGCCTTATCCAGTGGTACATCATACTCATCAATCAGTATCACGGTCTTGTGACCATAGTGTTTATGCAATAACCTGGATAGAAACTGCAAACTGAATGTAAGTGTACTGTCTGCAAATACATATCGTCCTTCTTTGAAAGTGGTCAGTGCAAGATATTGTTGTTTTTCTTCGTCTGACAGTTCAGGACTTTCTTTCAAAAAAGGAAAACGTCCTGCTTCATTTCCGATTAACTGTTGCAGATTTTCTTTAGCTTCTTCAAACGTCAGCCCTTCAACACCTTTCAGTGAAAGAAAAATAACCGGATATTTCCCCATATAGGTATCACACAGTTCTTTGTTGCCTGAAATATAAAGTCCGTCAAACAGAGCAGGGGCAGTTCCGATCTCAAAAAAGCATTTCGGCATGCTCATGTTCAGTGTTTTCCCGAAACGGCGCGGGCGTGTGAACAAGCTGACTTCTCCCCAGTTCTGTAAAAGCTGTTCAATCAGCTTTGTCTTATCCACATAATAAAATTCATTTCTGCGGATTTTTTCAAAATCATCAATACCCACCGGTAATTTCAATCGCTGCTCCATAAAAGCCTCCCCTTCAGCTATCACGTTTAATCATACCCATAGTATAGCGGATTCCTTTCTAAAATACAATTTGTTTCGCATGTCTTATTTTGTTACTTGCCTGCCACTTATGTGTGTATTATATGTTACTTGCCGCAATATTTTTTCGTTAAATCTTTTCCGCAAGTCCAGTATTTTCAGCCTGTTTTTTCAACAATACCAGCGGTATTTCCGGTTAAGGTAACTGCAAAGAAGAATGGCAAGAAAGTTTCTAAGACTCTTGCATC
>OFMV01002445.1_pt1 | contig 12226 bp, 9 predicted proteins | sample 1541881 | NCBI WGS metagenome assembly OFMV01 (sample SAMN04209220, study PRJEB22552) | human gut metagenome | biome: gut; material: feces | host: Homo sapiens | place: USA: Oklahoma
CCTGCAATCACGAACAGTTTTATAAATAAGCTGTCCTACAATTTCAGGAGGAAACAATTTATGGCAAAATGCAAAAGAAACCGTAACAAGACAAAAAGAAATTTTACAGTCAAAACACCGACGGCAAACCGGAATTATAAAGACACCGTTTTTCGGATGTTGTTTTCTGACCGGAAGAACCTGCTGTCCCTCTATAATGCAGTAAACCAGAGCGATTATAATAATCCAGATGATCTAGAAATCGTCACATTAGAGAATGCTATTTATATGGGGATGAAAAATGATCTGGCATTTATTATGGATACTAATTTGTATCTGTATGAGCATCAGTCAACCTACAATCCAAATATGCCTCTTCGTGATCTGTTTTATATTTGCAGTGAATATCAGAAACTCGTGGATAAGAAATCTCTTTATTCTTCGACTCTGCAAAAAATTCCTGCACCAAATTTTATCGAGTTTTACAATGGCTCGACGGCAGCTCCCGACTGCACAGAACTTCGGCTTTCCTCGGCATTTGAACATTTGTCAGGTGAACCAAAGCTTGAATTGATTGTCACGGTTTTAAATGTCAATGTGGGACACAATGCAGAGTTAATGCAGCATTGCAATACATTAAACGAATATGCACAGTATGTTGCCAAAGTACGACACTATGCAGCGGATATGTCTTTAGATCAGGCCGTGGAACGTGCCGTAGACGAGTGTATCAGGGAGGGGATTTTAGCCGAATTTCTTACCTGCAACCGAAATGAGGTCATCAGTATGAGTATCTTTGAGTATGATAAAGAATTGGAAGAGAAGAAATTACGGAAAGCAGAATATGAAGCTGGTTTCTCTGAAGGCGAAAAGCATGGACATGAGACTGGTTTCTCCGAGGGCGAAAAGTATGGTATAGAACTAAATTCTATTGAAACTGCTAGGCGCATGCTTCAATTTCAGGAATTTTCACTCGAAAAAATTGCTGCTATTTCCGGGTTGCCTTTAGATGAGGTGAAAAAACTACAATAAACGTACCTAAAACAATTTTCAGAACTGTGGCATTTCAATGCATGCAGTCTGCCGAATCTGGAACCGTTGAAAAGAAAATTTAAAATTGTCTAATAACGGATGATCTATCCAGAAGCTTATATTTCTCTATACAAGGCGGGAGTATCAACATCCCGCCATAAATTTTTCTACTCGTTTTAAAGTTCTTTAAACTCCTTTTTCAATATTTCTCCTAATAACTTTGAATGTATTGTCGACAAACCTTCTAATACCCATTCTGGTTTAGCACGATAATTCTTCTTTGCTATCAAATAAATTTTTTCTCCCTCAAACGAAAGTAAGTGTGTGTCAAAACAGATTCTATTAATTTCTGATACATTATTTTTAAAAATTCTTTTCTGATTTTTTGCTCGATAATAGCTAAAAGCTATAATATCCAACCATCCCTGCATAGTAAAATCATAATTCTTAGTCATTTTACTAAGAAAAGCTGCTGTAACTTCTCTTTTGGTATACCAAAAAATATCATCTTCAAATTCCATTGTCCATTTTTTTCTATCCACAAATCCATATGTAAAATAATCAATAATTGCATTGCATGATACATCGTTTTCTTTGTGTATTTCTTTTTCATCTTCTATTGGATTTTGTATACATTCTATCAACATTTGTGTTGGTGAAACATAAGAAACCTGATAATATTCAGAAAGATCCATAAACAGTTCCTTTAAACTTCCATAACCAAGTTGTGTATAAAAAAACTTATTTGCATTTAATAATGGCGCTAACTTGACTGCTTCAATAGGAAATTCTTTTCCATGTTCTATTACCAACTTGTAAATTTGAAATGCATATTTTTGTTTTTCGTTATCTGATTTTTCACTTATCTGTTTCGTACTTTTTTCTGTTGTCGGTATGTTTTCCATTACAAACGACAACTCATGCCAATCATGCTCTTCAAAAGTTTCTAAAAAATTTTTTTCTTCCCATTCATTATTATCATAGCTATATTCAAATCCTTTTAAATCGCTAAAAAGATTTTTTTCTATGTGATGATCTAATAATTTTAAATCATACGTATAATAAATATTCATTTTTCGAATATCTGAATATAACTGCTCGTTTTCTAAAGCATAGCGCACATTAACAGCTTCTATAACATGATCCTCAGATTCCGCGCAAACAATAAGATAATATTTATTTAACTTCTGAGTATCTTCCAAACTTTTTAAATAATTTTCATAACGTATTAATTTTTCCTGATATTCTTCTTTCCATCCCTGGTACATTCGTAACACTTCTACCATCAAAATAGTTTTTCCTATCTTGTCTGATGTTTGAAATGTCATTTGTAACGTTGGAATAACTGTTTTAGTTGTACTCTTTTCATTCCACACAAGTCTTGGCTGCAATTCATACTTAAAATCATAATGTTTTAAAAAGGCAATTAGGAACTGATTTTTTGCGAAACTTTTTTTCATAATATATACAGGCTGTATAACATCTGTTTTTTTCCATGAAAATTTTTTTCCATACAATGCACTATATAATCTAGCTCCATTATAATCAACACAATAACAATGATATTTTGCATTTCCTTTGGCACTTTCCGTCTCATACACAGCAATGAGTCCTTGTTCCGACATATGCTTTAATAGTTTATTCAAGTGCTGATATTTTATAAATTTCTTTAACAAAAGTAAATATAGCTGCCAGATTTGTCTTGTTGTAATATAACGATGATCTATAATAATCTTCAATATATTCATTACTCGCTCATCAATTGTTCCCGACCGATATTCCTGCACAACTCTGTTAAAATCAGGAATATTTTCTACCGGCAAATCTTTTCTTCTATCATCCGGGTATATGCTAAATGGTGATTTTTCAGCTTTAATATACGAATCATCAAATACCAATTTTAAGATTTCATCCTCATTTTTTACTTCGATGTAACTTTCTGGTTCATCACATAAATCTTCTGATACAAGATTCTTGTCTAATACGCTATTATTCAATTGGGCTAATATACTATTCATTTGTACAACTTCCTTTCTTTATTAAATCCTTGGGAGGTGGTGGAACCGGTGTAGTCTTTTGTCTCAATTCTTCATTTTCCTTTATAATAGTATCCATCAGTTTTTTAATCATTCCAAGTTCTCTTGCAACATAAGAATCATCGTATATATCACTTTTCTTTTCTCCCATTCGTTTCATCCTCATATTGGCATAAGTTACATATTTTTCTCTGATTTCCCTTATAAAACTGTCAAAATCATTTATTTTCACGAAATATCCATTAGTCGAATTTTCGATTAAATTTTTTACTCTCCAATGTATTTCATTGTTCTCAATTTTTCCTTTCAATTCACACCAAAATAACGGAAATGAGTATTTTTCAGTTAATTTTTCCAGCGCATACATAATTGAATTATCTGCACCAGAATAGCCAATCACAATCAAGCCACCTTTGCTTAAAACATCTTCTAACTGATGCCATAAAGGCAATACTAATTTTCTGGTCTCCCCTGAAAGATTCTTTGTATTATTGTACATGTAGTCTCCATGCAATTTTATAATATTGGGAGATATTTTGCTCAATGTATTGTCTGTCTCCCCTGAGTCCGACCAGATTTCCTTACTTCGGACTCCAAGTAAGCTCAAAGACTCTCCCAGCAAATCATCAAAATTGGTCGTAAATGCAATTGAGAACATCTTGTTTATAAATAAGTCCGCCAAAAAAATATACGTTTCTGATGGATGCTTACTATTCATTAATTCAGCCAGAAATCCATGTATATCCTCCGATGCCGCAGAATACTGTTCAAACCAATAACTATATTCCAAATCTGTCGCAAGTTCATCTATATGTTCTTTCACCAAATTATGAATAATCTCTTTCTTTTCTGTCTGAGACATGCTTTCATATTGTGGATACCGCTTCTGAATAATACCATAAAACACTTCTCTATAATATTCATCTCTGTTCTGTACTTCTATAATCTTCCGTATTTTTCGTTTCTGATTCTCTACAAATTTTATAAACTCCTCATCATTTTGATTTTTTTCATACCACGTCATAAGAAAGTTTGTTAATTTTCCTGATTCCGAATCTAGAAAGGGATGATTTTGTCCACTTTTTATTGGTATTTCCCTCAAATATGCCATTGACTCAAGCATGTGAATAATCCCTTTTGCAGAAACAATGTCTGAACTCAAAGAACAACCTGCTCCTAATAACAAGCTATACTTTGGTTCCATGGAATCTCGAACTCTTTCCGTAATAATTCTATTGAATAAATAATCAATTGTTTTTATTTTATCTTCTAATATTTTTTTCTCAAACACGAGTATCTCCATTTCAATATTGCTGTATTATGCTTATAAGGTGATTCACAAAATAAATTTGTATGAACTAAATAATAACCTCCATAAACTACAAAAAGGAACCTTTCGGTTCCTTTTTGTAGTAAAAGTTACTGTAACAGAGAAAGTACACCCTGAGTAGACTGATTAGCCTGTGCAAGCATAGACTGACCTGCCTGTGCAAGAATGTTGTTCTTGCTGTAGTTAACCATCTCTTCAGCCATATCTGTATCACGGATACGGGATTCAGCTGCTGTTGTGTTCTCTACAACGTTGTCTAAGTTGTCGATCGTATGCTCAAGTCTGTTCTGAACAGCACCCAATTTAGATCTCTGATCTGATACTAGTTGAATAGCATCTGCAATCTGATTAATAGACGATGTTGCATTAGAAGCATCTGCTCCTGCAACAGTTAAACCAGTTAAATGAAGACCTGCAGAACTCATTGATTCAATACTAAGTGTAATCTTGTTATTAGCTGTAGAATCTGCACCTACATGAATGCTTATATCCAATGCTGCCGCTTTTGTAAATGTCTGTTTCTGTGCATTTGTTGATGTAATAGCAATATCAGCGCCATCATTAGTTGCAGTACCAGTAATTGCTCCACTATTCGTAATTGCATTTTTTAATGCAGTTAATTCAGCTGCTTTTGCATCGTCAAGTGAAATCTCGTCTGCAGTTGTATTGGTTGAATTAATACGTTTTCCGTTCCACACTCCACCTTCTACCAAACCAGTTGTGAAATTCATCGTAAATTTACCTGTCAATGAATCAAAATCGTTTTTTTCACTTAATTTTGATGACTCAGAAATAACACTCTTCAGTGACGAAATATCATATTTTTTGTATACAGTATCCTGAACTGCCGCTTTAGAATCGTCACCCTTTAACAAATAAGTCTCGTTAAATTTTGTTGTTTCTGCTACACGATCAATCTCTGTTACCAACTGATCCACTTCATCTTGAATAGCCTTTCGATCAGACTCTGAATTTGTTCCGTTGGAAGCCTGAACTGCCAGTTCATTCATTCTCTGTAACATGGAGTGAACTTCGGTCAACGCACCCTCTGCTGTCTGAACTGCTGATACACCATCCTGTGCATTAGAAGATGCCTGATCCAGACCACGAATCTGTTTTCTCATTTTCTCAGAAATTGAAAGACCTGCTGCATCATCTGCTGCACGGTTGATCTTGTAACCAGAAGATAATTTCTCTGTTGATTTACTCTGTGCCCCTGTTGTTACATTTAACATTCTGTTAGCATTCATTGCCTGTAAATTGTGTTGTACTACCATAATATAATCCTCCTTGTCTCATCCTTATGATGAGTTATTATGTTTTTGACCGGACTTCCTTTTCCGGCATTATTTATAACAAACAGAGCGTCCCGGGTTGTGCCCTGTCTATTACCAGATGATTGTGCGATGTTTTTAATGAGCTTAACGACTCATTCTTTCTGCATCTTTTTTTGTTTCCGCTTTCATGCGTTCATTCCATAAAATCTTCTTGATCTCGTCTTGTGCTTCTTTTGAGATCGCAGGTTCCGGATAATAGGTATCTTTCCTGCGCTCCGGATTTTGTTCTACGGTACTCCTTGCAATCCTGACATCCTTTGGAGCATCGATCATAAGTCGTCCGTGATTTCCGGTCCCACCCACATAAACTACGCGGATGTTATCTCCGATATTTACATACTGACCTTGTTTCAGTGAAATCTTTAACATAATCCTCCTTGTTTTTCCGAAGGAAAAATCCGAACCTTTTGGTGAGGAGAGGATTTAACCTCCTTGTTTTTCATCACAATTCCATTTGCTACGTTTTGTATCATTTATATCGTCTTTTCGCTACAGTTTGTTAACATCTATTTTTATATTTTGCTACACTTTGTTACATTTTTACAATCAACAATCTATTTTTTCCATGAATAAAGGTTGTTATTTTGTGCATAATTAATAGTAACTTTATTTTTTCCGCAACATTTTGTTACAATTGCAATGTCAATCAGTGTTAACATTTTAACTTTTGTTGTCTGATATGCTACACCTTGCTACATCTAAGGCACAAATAAAAATATACTAATAGCAAAGGTGGTATTTATATGAAAAACAAACTACTTCCACAGAAGTTAAAAGAATTGCGCAAAGTCAATAACTACACACAGGATTATGTTGCGGAGGTATTGGGTGTTGTACGGCAGACATACAGCCATTATGAAACCGGGAAACGCACACCGGATGCGGAAGCCTTTTACAAATTAGCAGGGCTTTATAATATTTCCGTTGATGATCTGCTTCATCTGACAATTGATATTGACAGGGAGGAATCTTACGATGCGCCTGCGCCAACACAGGCAAGCACCGATTTATCAGAATTTCTTGAATTTTTTAATGATCCTTCTAATAAGAAAAAATATATGTTTAATACAAATTTGGAACGGGAATTACTTTTCTATTTTGATAAAATATCTGATGAAGACAAAAAAGAAATTATAGAATTTACGAAAATCAAGGCGAGAAAGCCTTTATAAAACAAGAAGCAATGTGTCACAAAACACATTGCTTCTTGTTTTATAATTTAAATCTGTACCCAACCCCCCAGATTGTTTCTATATACTGCGGTTTGTTGGTATTCATCTCGATCTTTTCGCGGATCTTCTTGATATGCACGGTAACTGTTGCAATATCTCCGACGGATTCCATATCCCAGATTTCCCGGAACAATTCTTCCTTTGTAAACACATGGTTTGGATTTTCTGCCAAAAAGGTAAGAAGATCAAATTCTTTTGTTGTAAACTGTTTTTCCTCGTCGTTCACCCAGACACGGCGTGCTGTCTTGTCAATGCGGATACCACGGATCTCAATGATATCATTTTTTGCCTCACTGCTTCCGATCAGTCGCTCATATCGGGCGAGATGTGCTTTCACCCGCGCTACCAGCTCACTTGGAGAAAATGGTTTTGTGATGTAATCGTCCGCACCAAGTCCAAGACCTCTGATCTTGTCAATATCATCTTTTTTGGCTGAAACCATAAGAATTGGTGTATTTTTTTCCTCACGGATCTTTTTGCAGATTTCAAATCCATCCGTTCCCGGAAGCATAAGATCTAAAATGAACATGTCAAATTCCTCGGACAATGCTCTTTTCAATCCTGCTGTTCCGTTATTCTCGATCTCTACGGTAAATCCGCTCAATTCCAGATAATCTTTTTCAAGATCTGCGATCGCTTCTTCATCTTCAACTATTAATACTCTGCTCATTTGGCACCTCCTGATATTTTCTGATTACAAAATACATAACGGTTCCGATGGACTCCTTGCTGGTCGCCCATATTTTACCTCCGTGGTCTTCGATAATTTTTTTCACAATTGACAATCCTATTCCGCTGCCTCCGGTTGCAGAATTTCTCGAAGCATCCGTCCGGTAGAAACGATCAAAAATATATGGCAGATCCGCTGCTGCAATACCCCTGCCATTATCCTCGATCTCCACCTGGATAAAATCGCCAACATCCTTGATACGGATGTTGATAAGCCCTCTCTGCTTGTCCAGATATTTAATGGAATTTCCAATAATATTGTGAATCACTCTGCGAAGCTGTTCCGGATCCGCAATGATCTGTGTCGATCCATCCGTATAATTAAAGTATGCCAGTCCGATATTTTTTGACTCAAGATCCAGTCCGATCTCCTCAATGCAGTCATTGAAGTATTCACCAACATTGATTTTGGCAAAATTGTACGGTATACGATTCGTATCGATCTTCGCATAGAGCGTCAGCTCATTGATAAGCGTATCCATCTCATTTGCTTTATTATAAATTGTCCGGATATACTTATCCCGTTTTTCCGGGGTATCCGCAACACCGTCCATCAATCCTTCCGCATATCCTTTTACCGCAGTGATCGGCGTTTTCAGATCGTGTGCAATGTTGCTGATCAACATTTTATTTTCTTTCTCGCTATTGATTTTCTCTTCGGCATTGTCTTTCAGCCTCTGCCGCATCTCTTCAAAACTTGTGCAGAGTTCCCCGATCTCATCCCTGCTCTCTGCCTCGATCGTAAAATCAAGATTGCCCTCCTTAATATTCTGTGCGGCAGCCTGCAATTTTTTGATTGGATTGATCAGGCTGGTATAAATCCATACCGTCAGCATACATGCTGTCAGAACAAGGATCAGCACAATGGAAACCATAATATCGATCAGAAGACTTTTTAATTCAGGAACCATCTCCTCTAATCTGGTCACGATAAAAATGCTGCCCTTTGCACCATCCGGATAAACAAAATCAATCTGTTTTACCAGTGCCTGCTCCTCACCATCCATGTATGTCCCGGAATCCGCATTGCCATCGGCACTTCCATACTCCGGAAGCTCCGTCAAAAGCGATGTCCCTGCGCTTTTTCCTATATATACCAGCTCCTGTCCTTTCCGAACGATGAGATAGGACGCTTTTTCTTCCAACTGCTGGTTGATCTTCTCAAGGTATGCTCCATCCTCCAATTTCTCCGGCTGGTTGTCTGCCACCTTGTATACTTCCCTATAGATTTCTCTTGTAAACCGGCTCAGAAGCTGGACAGAATTGGAAAAATAACTGTATCCGTCCCCTTCGACACCATAGGTCTGCTCGATTGCCCGCATCTGAATGTGCTGCATACTGAACAAAACCAGTGTTGCAAGGAAAATCGGTACAAATATAATGATGCAGAATGAAATAATAATCTTATTCTTAAACTTCATACGCTTTCCTTCTATGAATGTTTATGTTTCTACCCTTGTTCACCCACTTTTGTATCCATAGAAACAAAATAGGCCACAAGGATAAACCCTATGACCTATTATAGCATGAACCGTCCGAAATCCTATGACATTTTCCGAAAAAGATTCTAAACTTTTCATAAATTAATCTGCTCAACGCTGATTATAAATATTTCTTTAATGCTTCCGCCTTATCTGTTGCTTCCCACGGAAGATTTAAGTCTGTACGTCCGAAATGTCCGTAAGCTGCTGTTCCACGGTAAATTGGTCTTCTTAAGTCAAGCATTTTGATGATTCCTGCCGGGCGGAGATCAAAGTTCTCACGAACGATCTCAACCAGTTTTTCATCAGAAAGTTTTCCTGTTCCAAAAGTATCTACCATGATAGAGGTTGGCTGTGCAACACCGATTGCGTAAGACAACTGAATCTCACATTTTTCTGCAAGACCTGCTGCTACAATGTTCTTTGCAACGTAACGTGCTGCGTAAGCTGCGGAACGGTCAACCTTTGTACAGTCTTTTCCTGAGAAAGCTCCGCCGCCGTGACGGGCATATCCACCGTAGGTATCTACGATAATTTTACGTCCGGTAAGACCTGCATCACCGTGTGGTCCACCGATCACGAAACGGCCGGTTGGGTTGATGAAGAATTTTGTCTCTGCATCTACTAATTCTATTGGAAGGATTGGATCAAATACATATTTTTTGATATCCTCATGGACCTGTTCCTGTGTTACATCCTCGTCATGCTGAGTGGATAATACAACTGCCTCTAATCTCTTTGGCTTGCCATTCTCATCATACTCTACAGAAACCTGTGTTTTTCCGTCTGGTCTTAAATATTTTAATGTGCCGTCTTTGCGCACTTTTGTAAGCTGTAAAGCAAGTTTGTGTGCAAGGGAGATCGGATATGGCATTAACTCCGGTGTCTCATTTGTTGCATAACCAAACATCATACCCTGATCACCGGCACCAATTGCCTCTAACTGCTCGTCAGACATTTTGTTTTCTTTTGCTTCCAATGCTTTGTCAACACCCATAGCGATATCCGGAGACTGCTGGTCAAGCGCTACCATCACTGCACATGTATGTCCGTCAAAACCTGTTTTTGCGTCGTTGTATCCGATCTCGTTGACTGTTTTACGAACGATGGAAGGAATATCTAACTGTGCTTTTGTTGTAATCTCACCTGTTACAAGCACAAATCCTGTACAGCTTGCTGTCTCACATGCTACACGGCTCATTGGATCCTGTTCCATACATGCATCAAGGATGGCATCAGAGATGGCATCACACATTTTGTCCGGATGTCCTTCTGTAACGGACTCGGATGTAAATAATAATTTTTCCATTTGTTCTTTCCTTTCTTCTGGCTGTTCATTTGGTAACTAAAAAACTCCGCTGTCACAAACAAGCGGAGTTAATAAATCATCAGATTATCAAATCCTCTTATTGTTCGAACTATAAAATATAGTCTTGGATAAATCATCCAAATATTTGCTCGCTCAGGTAGGCACCTTCCGTAGAGGGGTTGCCGTGACTTCATAGATCCTATGTATCTCCATCACTCTGAATAAGAAAATTTTCCGTAATTAAAAATCTCTTTCTAATTACATCTTATACAATATTGAATTTTCAAATCTGTTTACACAGACTGAAACATAAACTGTTTCAAATCTCACGTGCTATACAATACTATCTAACCGCCTCTCTGTCAAGAGTTTTTTCAAAATGATATACAAACCATGTGGAATGTATACTACTATTTGTTCTTTCTAAAAAACTATATTTTATGGGAATTTCTGCCAGCAGTATCTATTGACTTTCATTTTGTGCAATCTTATACTATTTTATAATAAAATGTATAGATTGGGGTATGCAAATGACAAAATATTATCCAACGGATGAATTAGTACCAGGGATGGTAACTGCTGGAGAAGTCCGTACCAAAGGCGGTCAGTTGATCGTTGAAAATGGAGTTTCTCTCACGGATCGTCTCATTTCCCGCATTAAATTTTATGCGATCCCGCAGGTATCGGTCACAGAAGATCCAATTCCTGTTACCAAAAAAGAGGAACAGACCGATGTTCCCACCTATGTTGTAAAACCGGAAGCCCAGGCACCTTCTTATTCGCAGAAAGTTGTCCGTTCCAAAGAATTCCAGAATTTTCAGATTTCCTATTCCAGAGTGATCGCAACTTACCGCACTGTTCTGGAAGATTGTGCGATTTATCATAAATCGTTGAATTACGAACAGCTTCTGTCTGATACAAGGGAATTATATTATTCCTGCAAAACATCCTTAGAACTTTTTGATATGCTTCACAATATGCGCTCCATGGAGGATTCAGTCTATGCCCATTCATTGAATGTCTCTCTGATCAGCCGCAGACTTGGACGCTGGTTAAAGTTTTCACCCGAAGAATTAGACACACTGACCTTAGCAGGCGCCTTACATGATATTGGAAAATTAAAAATTCCTGCCGAAGTTCTCAATAAGCCTGGAAAATATACCGATGAGGAATTTGCCCTTGTAAAACAGCATCCAAAATTTGGTTATGACATATTAAAATCACTCCCATTAGACTCTCACGTGAAAAAAGCAGTTCTCTGCCATCACGAGAGAAGTGACGGCAGTGGTTATCCAACCGGTTTGTCTCAATCCGATATTGATGAATATGCGGCAATTGTTTCCATCGCAGACGTATACGATGCCATGACCGCTGCGCGCTCTTACCGCGCACCGCTCTGTGTCTTCCAGGTAATTAACAATTTTGAACATGATGGTCTTTCCAAATATAATCCAAAATTTATTCTGACATTCCTGTCCCACATTGCAGGCACTTATCAGAATAATCGTGTTCTCCTCAATGACGGAAGAGTCGCTAATATTGTAATGCTAAACCGTAACCGCTTATCAAAACCGATCATCCAACTGATGGATGGAAGCTGCATTGATCTTTCGACTCAGCCTGACCTTCACATTCAATCAGTGTTATAACCGGAGTTTAACTTACCATAGAGCAGCAGATTTTGTGGTGCTTTTATAGGCTGTGAGGGGGCAGATATAAGCGTCCTCTCGCAAGTCGTGATTTTATCGGTTTATGAAAAGA
>OFMV01002446.1_pt1 | contig 12226 bp, 15 predicted proteins | sample 1541881 | NCBI WGS metagenome assembly OFMV01 (sample SAMN04209220, study PRJEB22552) | human gut metagenome | biome: gut; material: feces | host: Homo sapiens | place: USA: Oklahoma
CTAGATATACCCGTAAATAAAGGATTTGTCAACCACACGATTGTAGATTAATAGAAATCTTTTTTATTTTCATTACCCATATTACTTCAACTCACTTTCAAATTACTATTTACTGGCTTTAAAACTCAATTTCCTTCATCTCATTACTCGTTGCATAATCCAAGATATAGTTTACAAAGTTCAATGCTTTACCATCTTCTTTTAAGATAACTACGCTTGTATCTCCGGCACCAACTTCGTTTTTGTCAAAAAAGTTGTATGCATTGTTATATTCATAACACGAATTTACATCACTATTTAATTCTAATGCTATTTTCTTTGCATCTTCATAACTAATCATGGTTGATCCTTCTTTCCGTTCTTCTTATCCTTATTTTAACAACAAGACAAACTTAAGGCAATCTGCCTTATATCCACTCTGATTGACATGTACAGCATTTTTATTTATCATTTTAAATAGATAGAGCAAATTTCAAATCATCCAACACTTGGAATTGGAATGAATTGATAATTTGTTCTTTTTTTAACCTCTCAAGCAAAAAACACATATTAACGTAACTCTTATTACACAAAAAAACAGCATACTTCAATAAAGTACGCTGTTGAAATTACTATTTACACTTATATATTAAAGATTTGCTTGGAAAATTCCATCCATATAAGTCCAAACCGCTGGAGCATCCACTTTAAGAGCGTCTGATTCATTCCAATAACGTTCGGCACTTTCTGCAAGAAATTCATTTATATTGGTAGTGGCGTAATCGGAGACAGCACTAGCGTATTGATTGAATAAAGATATAGCCTCTTCTGTATATTCTAAACCATGATGAAAATCATATAAATGAAAAAGCTCATGCGTAATAGTCGCTTTATCCAACCCACTATCGAACGTAACAGTAATACTATCATCTTCAGAACTAGCGAAAGCATAAGCCCAATCTGTCGGCTTAACCTTGTCATATTTTTCTTTATTTAACATATGTATAATCGAACACTCATTTATCAAAAACCGAGGTTGTTTTTCAATTATTAGAGATAACGCGCCATTAATATCTCTTTTTAAGACCGGGCCCCTTTCAGTGGCCATTTGAATATCTATAGCAGGCAATCCTTCATAATTATAAACACCATCTTGTATCGGTTCATATTGTCCAGCAATATAAAAATCAAATGTCTCCTCCATCATTGGCCACCCATCATATGCCGTAAAAGCAATACTACCAACTATTGTCAGCATAAGCAAAGGTCGTAGAATTCTTATTGCCTTAGGTGCATATCCATGCTCCCAGTCAAAAACTTTATTTTGAAGTTTATTTCGTTCTTCTCTATCTAATTTTTCTTCAAAATTTTTAATAAAACAAGCCTTTTCTTCTTCACCCATCTCATCAAATATCTTCTTTTCTTCATCGTTAAACAAGTTATAGCAATACTCGGCTTTTTTAGTATTTATTTCGCTTGAATTGAAACTCTTCCTATAACTCAACACTAAATAACAAACTGCTACAATTCCACCTAATTTATATAAAACATCTGCTGGATAAGCCTTTTCGAAAGAAGGCACTAAAATTGCAGGTAATATCTTAGTTACCCCATACTGAATGCCATAACCAATAATCAAGAATAAAAGAATAGCTTTAATAATTTTATTTAACTTCATGATAACCCCTTTATTTTTTCTAAGTAGTTATATTTCCTATCTACTTGAACCCTATATTTCAATGATATCATATATCAATTAGAATGAATAGAAAGCTTATAAAATACTATTTTACGTTCTTTTGAAAGAAAATCAGTTTATAATGAGCGGTTATAAAGATTCATCTGTTATATGCTATATATATTGAATTAAGATAATAGACATTTTTTAGTCTGTTATCAAAAGGCAGAATCTCACATTAGATCCTGTCATAATCGTACATATTCTAATTAGCCCTAGTTTTCCCACAACCACTGCACTTGTAGCCAGTCAATTCCTGCTTTGTGGTTGCAGGTGAATCGACAACATATCTTGTTTCATACACTGCATCGTGATGCACGGTTGAATAGCCAATTAATACCTGACGAACTTCAGAGTGATAGCCCCCATTTTCTCCTGCTAACGCATGAGCTTTTATATGAGCAGAAATTCCAGCTTGTCCTAAATCAGTAATATCAACCCCACAGGCACTACAAATTTGTCTTTCTACATCCTTATACTGTGGAACCTGTTCATCATAGGCAGCCTGTACCAATACCTGTTCGTTATGTCCTTTTTCTGGAACATTTACAGTTTTGTACTGTGCAACCCAATCATGCTTATGTTCGGCTGGCTTAGAACTACTTGAATTTGATCCGCTGTTATTTGATGGTTTGGATGAGCCAGAGTTATTGCCACTGTTCGAAGGTTTAGAAGAAGGTTTTGAACTGCTAGAGCTTGAGTTGTTCTTGTTTGAACTTGAGCTAGTCGAAGCGGTGTTATTCTTCTTTGATTCTGAAGAATTTGATTTGTTAGAAGAATCAGCTTTTGTGGTTTCTTTCCTCTTTTCTTCCTGGCCAGGTACCTTATCTATATCTGTAGATTTATTCTTTCCCGGCTTTTTAGCATTCACTTTTTTCTTTGACTTTTCTACTGTTTTATCCGATTTAACACTCTTAGTATCAGTTGTATTTGTACAGTGTGTTAACATCATTCCTAGTAAAACAACAATAAGAACCACAATTCCTACTTTAATCATTTGTCTCCTTGAATACATTTTTACCCTCTCTTTATTTAAGGCAAGTTGCCTGAAGCTCACTTAATTTGATATTTAATCGCAACAAATTGCATTTGATTTTCCATGTGCAAAACAGTTCAATCAATCACGCCATATTTTAATTTCTAAGGAAATCTGTATCTTTTACTATAAAACACAGTAATCTAATATTGATTTTACTCGATTCTGAAGCACATGATTTAATACATTTAATTCATCATCCGACACATTGTATTTATCATGTTTTGGCAATGCAAATCCCAGGACTCTACTTAATTCCTGTCTTTGTTTTTCGCTCATAAAATATTTTATATTTTTTTCAAAAGAATTCCATAAAGTCGGATATAAAGTATTTATATGTTTTTCAAAAGTATAAGTACTTTCATATAAATCTTCTTTTGGTTTATTAAACATACAATTTCCATGGTCAAATAAAGGAGCCATGCATTTGATTTTGTTTGTTCTGTTATCTACAAGAACACCGAAATTATTTAAATGACGATCTACATTACATATCAACGCATCAAATACCATCATCGAACAAAAATCTTGATAAAACTCATCTCCAAGACTCTTATAAAATTCAACGACTGAACGTAAATTATATCTCTTTAGAAATCGTGATACCGGAACAAAAGAAGTATCTATATTCGTAAATAACTTACAAACACTTGCTAACTGACAATGCCACATATCTAAATCGTACGCTACAACGTTTAATCCCATTTGTTCTGCAACTTTATATGCATAATATTCTGCATAAGGTTCATAGCCACCAGTATTATACCTTTGAATATTCCCTTTATATAAAACAACATCTCCATCAATTCTTCTCCACGCTTTGTTTAATGTACCATTAGTGGATAATTCAGCAATATTTCCAACTTCATCATTTCTACCACGACCAGTAAAAGCAATCTTAGCAATAGATTCATTAAATGCATTATCATATAAATTATAATTTTTATATTCACCTTTAAAATCAGTTTCAACAACCCAATACGGATCATTTAATGACAAACCTTTGCCCACAGTTAAAATGCCAATTAAATCATTTCTGGTCAACTCTAAGCTTCCTAGAATCTCATTGACAAAAGCACGATTCTTTGGAATATTTCTTTGTTTCAGCCATTCCAGTAATGCTTCAGGATCCCCATTTTTTAATGCTATTGGATATAAAGATGGACTCATATTATATGTTTCTAGAATGGTAAGTTCATAATCACCATACATTCTATCATCAATTTTAAATTTTAATATATCAATATCTTTGTTTTTCAAAATAAATTGTTTATACACTAATATCACCACACTTCTTTTTTTCAGCCAATCAAGCTTAAGGCAATCTGCCTTAACCAATATATACCTTTGAAAAAGGCAGAACCATACCTCAGATTCTACCTTAATCATACATACTCTAATTGCTTCTTGTTTTGCCACAACCACTGCACTTGTAGCCTGTCAATTCCTGCTTTGTGGTTGCTGGTGAATCCACAACGTATTTCGTTTCGTATACTGCATCGTGATGAACAGTCTTATAACCTGTTACAACTTCTCTCCATTCAGAGTGATATCCACCGCCCTCGCCAGCTAAAGCGTGTGCTTTAGTATGTGATGTTGTGTTGTTTGTAATATCAGCACCACACACGTTACAGATTGAAAATTCTCTCATCTCTGTAATTGGAACCTGTTCATCATAAGCAGCCTGCACCAATACCTGTTCGTTATGTCCTTTTTCTGGAACATTTACAGTCTTGTACTGTGCCACCCAGTCATGTTTATGTTCAGCAGGTTTAGAACTACTTGAATTCGATCCGCTGTTATTTGATGGCTTTGATGAGCCAGAGTTATTGCTACTGCTGTTTGAAGACTTAGAAGAACTTGTATTATTCTTGTTTGAACTTGAACTAGTCGAAGCTGTGTTATCCTTCTTTGATTCTGAAAAATTTGATTTGTTAGAAGAATCGGCTTTGGCAGTTTCTTCTTTCTTTTCTTCCTGCTTTATTTTAGATTCATCTTTTTTCTCATCAATCTTTGTAGTAGCCTGGCTTTTAGTCTTCTTCTTTATCGTTTTCTTTTGTACAACTTTATCCTCTTCTACTGAATTTGAACAACTATTTAAACTCATTCCAATCATAATCATCGCCAATACTAAGACTACAATTAAAATGATTTTTTTCTTTTTATCATTTGCCATTTTCATCACCTATTTAGTCTTTCCACAGCTACTGCACTTATAGCCAGTCAATTCCTGTTTTGTCGTTGCAGGTGAATCGACTACATATCTTGTTTCGTACACTGCATCGTGATGAACCGTATTATATCCTGTTACTACTTCTCTCCATTCAGAGTGATATCTTCTGCAAGTTCCATTTAATATATGTTCACTTGCAAAACCAGTAATATCAGCTCCACAGTTATTACAGATAGAGAACTCTTTCATCTCTGTAATTGGAACCTGCTCATCATAGCCAGCCTGCACCAAGACCTGTTCGTTATGTCCTTTTTCAGGCACATTTACAGTCTTATATTGAGCTACCCAGTCGTGTTTATGTTCAGCTGGTTTAGAACTTCCTGAGTTTGAACCGCTGCTATTCGATGGTTTTGATGAGCTGGAGTTATTGCCGCTGTTCGAAGGTTTTGAACTGCTAGAGCTTGAGTTGTTCTTGTTTGAACTTGTATTCGTAGTCGAAGCTGTGTTGTCCTTCTTTGAATCTGAAGTATTTGATTTGTTAGAAGAATCGGCTTTCGCTGTTTCTTCTTTCTTTTCTTCCTGGCCTGATGCTTTATCTTCATCTGTAACCTTATTTTTTCCTGGCTTTTCAGCATTTACTTTTTTCTTTGACTTTTCCACGGCTTTATCCAATTTAACACTCTTAGTATCTGTTGTATTTGTACAGTGCGTTAACATCATTCCTAGTAAAACAACAATAAGAACCACAATTCCTACTTTAATCATTTGTCTCCTTGAATACATTTTTACCCTCTCTTAGTTTAAGGCAGATTGCCTTAACATTCACAACTTTATTGTACAACACATCCTAGTACATTGATTAGAAAGATGTAGAAAATTAAAATCCGGCCAGAAAACCGGATTTGCACTCTATTTAAACTTCCAAGCTGGTATTTTTATCTTACCTCGTATGTACGCCTGGTATATAAAGTTCGTGCATACAGCAACCGCTAAAAATAATCCAAACGAATTAAAAGGTATGAAGAAAAATATATCCACATAGACTATTACCACGAATTCAGAGAAATATATAGCTGGAAGAAAATACGTTTCATCAAGATTCTTATAGTCAAATTTTTTTGAAATCACTTTACCTTTCTCATGCCATTTTATTCGAGATAACTTATACCATACGCAACAAATTGGAATCATAATTATGATCACAATAAAACACGCAAGTAAAAGAATATCTATTGCATCGTTACTATCTGCTACAGCCTTGATAAACCCTATCGTTCTTTTAAGAGGAACTGATATTATCATATACATGAAGCCAAATATTTCCATGCTCTTTTCAATATTTAATATCATAGAAGCCATCACAACCGGAACAAATACAATCAATATTAGTTTAAGTATTATGTTATATTGCTTTTTAATTTCACCTAATTTTCCTACAAATTCATTTTTTCTTTTTTCGTATTCTCGTCGTTCCTGTTCTGCTTCTCTTTGAGAATTTTCTAAAATAAGTGATTTAGTATCAAGTCCAATCTTTTGTCTTTCGTAATCATTGTATAAGTTTAACGCTTTTTGAATCTCATGATCTTCTGATCTTTTATTTGCCTTCAAAGTAATAATTTCGTTCTGCGCACTCGATAATTCATCGCGATAACTCATATTCTCGTTCTCTATCTCCTCGTACCTCTTCTTCAATTTCGCTAATTCGACTTCTCTGTTCTTCAATTCTATTTTTAAACCTTTCTCGATCTTCAAGTTGTCTTCTTGCATCTCCTGCAGCTTCCTGTGCAATTGCAGACACTCGCTCCTCAATGCGTCTATTTCTTGATTCGAGTTCTCGTTCTCGTTCCGTATTTCGTTCAAATTCATTTATCAACTTCTCCTTATTTATATCAACATCAAATACATCTGATAGTTTCTTATCTCGAATCTTATGATGATCACTATCAGCGTATGTTATATACTTTCTATTATCGGACCATTGCGTAGAAATCCCCTCTTTCTTTAGACTAGCTATATACTCATCTTTAGACTTTGGCTTTTGATTTAAAACCTTCATTATGATCTGGAAAATTGCTAAAACCCAAGACGTATATTTTGGCTCATTTCCATTTAAAGATTCAATATTGCGACGGATTGCTTGGTATCCCTTTTGGCTATTTTGGACAATATCACCACGTTGTCTTCTCTTCCTTTTAATTGATTTATGAAGACAGTATTCAACCTCTAAATCTCGCACAACCTCTTTCATCTGTTCTAGATCTTTGTAGCTTTGACGGTATTTCAATCCTGTCTCCATGTTAACCGAATTCACCACAATATGACTATGCAAATGTCCTCTATCTACATGTGTAGCCACCGCAATTTCAAAACCTTCTAATGAATCATTAATTCTAGAGTCATTCAAAAATTTCAATGTAATTTCATGTGCTTTTTCTGCGGCATTCGCTAATAGATTTCCATTTTCATCTTTAAAATCATCAGGGTGAAAAGACAATACATAATGCTTATACTGCCTTCCCCCTTCTTTTTTATACATGGCCTTTGTCATCTTCATTTGCTGAATACAGTCCGTAGATCCTTCACAATTAATTCCTGTTATTAATTTTAAATCGGTCTTCTCTTTCTTCATTATGTAGTGAATAACTCGTGCAATAGATCCTTTATTTTTACCGCTTACTGCCTTAATAATTGCCATATATTATTTAAATTATCCTTGTTTATTTTTAACACATTTAGCGCTTCTTTGAAGCATACATAACTACCTGCATCAAGTTGTTTTCCTGAGTTACAGGCTTTCGCAATTTGATTCAAATTTGCCCCTATTTTATTCAATGCGATTGTGTTATCACGAAGCGAATTCAAATCAATCTGTATGGTTGTATTGGATCTGATGAGATGCAAAATAACATCTGCATACGATCCAAATTGTGGCTCATTCAATGAGTCACAGTACTTCAACCATTCCCTTTTCTCATCATTATCAAAACGAATAGTAATGCTATTCGATCTCTTTCTATTAACTTTTTGATTCATCCATTTCCTCCCATATTCAAAAAGTTTGGGTTTGTTAAGGACTCCTTAACTAAGGGTTCCAAGGGCTTAGCCCTGGCAAGATTCCACATGGTGTACATTGAAAATTCAAAACGACCTAGAGGAGTTTTAATTTGAAAATGGACTGCCATGTGGGTATCTTGCAATTCACTTTAAAAAGTGAATTTGGCCTTTAATTTTGGGTTGTGCTCATGTTCGAGTGCAAACCAAAATAACAATCAAATTGATGAGCTGTCCCGTTGTTCCGGGGCAGCTTGAACCACCGTGTACTACAGTTCCATTCCGCCATATTCTTGCTCGTCTTCTTCTTCATCATATTCTTCTTCCTCATACTCTTTCTGCATTTGCATGAATAGATTCAGTTGATTTCTAAGGAACTGGAAGTACAAATTATCTCTATCTTCATTGTCATCCGAATAGTATCTATCAACCACTTTCTGAATATCGTCTATGCGTCTTTCATAATCCAGGCATGGCGAATTATCAAACCACTTATCATACCAGTCATCCTCGTAATTCAATAGGTATTTAACCAACAATATTGATCCATCATACATCCCTTGCTGGTATATATTTTCTTTCGTGTCTTCCATCAAACACTTTTGTAATTGATATTCGAAATCGTCCTGTAGACGTTCTAATAATTCTTTCATTTCATTTTTTCTCCTTCATTAATAGCAACAATTCTTCGTTGAAATAACGACTTTCTAGAATCACTTTTTGGAATTCTAGATTCTCTTTTTGTATTTCTATAACAGCTTCATTTAGTTCATTTAATCGTTTTGTGATTGCACTAATTTCATCCGTATAATCAGCTATTATTTTTTGATTTTTATTATAAATATTTTCTGCATCACGCAAAAATACATTCATATTTTCAAGCTGAACACTCAGTCGATCCGATCCGAATTTACCTCCAATGACTTCTAATTTTTCATTTAAACATGAGCCAATATAGAACTCTGACTTTGGTAATCCAGATACATTGATTCGTGTTTCAATGGCCATTTTTTCTTCATTCGAAACGTGGAATGCAATTGTATTAGGACGTTTTCTATTCTTTTTTAACCCTGGCATTTTCAATACCTTCTCGCTCTAATGTATTCAATCCATCCGCAATTTTTTCCTGCTTATTGGGGTATAAATGCGTATAGATATTCAGTGTTGTTTCCACTTTCTCATGTCCCAATCGATCGCGGATTTCCAGAATGTTGTACCCCAATTCGAACAACAATGCAGTATGCGAATGACGAATTGAATGGATGTGTAGATTCTTTTGAATCCCACTCAACTTCATTCCACGTCTAAATTCGTTATCCAAATAGTGTTTATTATAAGTAAGCAATCGTTGCAATGGATCCGGGTCGTATAATCGATTTAGATAGTCTCCAATATCTTCAGCCAGGAAACCTGGAATACTGATAATTCTTTTTGATTTTTTCGTTTTTGGTTCAGTTATTATATCCTCGCTTTTCACACGATGAAGTGATTTATTGATACGAATAGTGTGGTCTTCTAGGTTTATATCCCCTATATTCAACGCCAATAATTCGCTAACTCTCATACCTGTGTAGAACAATATTTCAAACGCCAGATGCGATTCTGGCTTATCATAAAGGCAATTAAGAAACTCAGTAAACTCTTCACGAGTGAAAATTTCCATCTCATCAGCCTTGCTTTTTCCAATACTACCCGCTAGTTTGCACGGATTTTGACTCAAGCCATAGAACCTGCACGCATAGTTAAACATGGCACTCAATTGATTATTAATCGTCTTCAAATACGTTTCCTTATAGCCACTTTTCAATAACGAACCCTGCCACATTCGAACATCACGTGGTGTGATTTCGTTGATTTTCTTTTTTCCAAAATAAGGAAGAATCTTCAACTCTATTATGTATTTTTTATTCTCAACAGTATTCTTTCGTAATCTTTTCGACATATCAGCTATATATGCAGAATAAAATGCACTGAAACGAATTGAACTCGATGATGCCTGGTTTTGAAGAAAGTCAATTTTAAAATCTATAGCATCCTTGATTTTCTTAAATCCTCTTTTTTTGACAGTGCGCTTTTCGCCTGTAAAATCCTGGTAGTCAAATTTGATCCAATACTTTTTAGTTACTACATCCTTATAAACTCCAGGCGTATTAGTTTTTTCATAAAAATCAGACATAGGGCGGTCGGAACTAGTCCGAAATCACCCCATCTCTGCGCATCCAATCCAAAATTGTATATGCAAATTTTTCAGGCTTCCAGGATTTGTACCTATTTTGAAGATTATTTTTTTCTATATGAATATCTAATCTATTTATATATTCATTAACCCAATCCTCCGCCTCAATAATGAGATAATCATACAAATATGCTGTTAGTCTCACATTTCCAAAACGTCCATATTGTTTCACTTTTTCGTCATCCTCAGAGAGAGTGTTTTTTATTATTAATTTATTATTATACTTTTTATTATTACGCGCAAAATTTTCATCACGTCCTTGAAAATTTTGCACCATGGGTATTGCATTTTCTGCAGTAGGGGTGCTGCAATTAATTTCCTGGGCAGATTTCAATCCTAAGCCTTCAATTTTCTCCAAATTTACAATATATTCGCATCTTTTCTGATGGTTGTCGTCATACCGAATTTCTTTCAAAACCAATTTTCGTTTCACTAAGTTTTTCAACGCATTATCCACACTTCTTATAGAGCAATTGCAAATTAATGCAAGATACTTTCTGGTACCAAAAAAGCATCCTTGTCCATCTTTTGAAAAGCCATAAATAATTGCATAAATAGGCAATTCATTCCCTCTCAAATTCAAATACAATGTCATCCAAAGATGTATTAGATAATATGAATTAGGATTGGTTATCTCTTCTTTTGTAATAGTCTTTTACCTCTCTTTCTTGAATTTTTTTAAAAGACTATATAAAATATGTTTGTGGATTATATTTATATAATCTTTTTTAGCCAATTAGTAATTGCAGTTACTAATTGGCTTTTTTCATTGGTATAGCCTTTCCATTAAGTACTTTCGTGGAACTCGCCCACTAATCACAATGAAGTTTCTAGATTTCAATTCTTCATTCATCTGCGCAATCATCTTATATGCTTTGGCTTTGCTAACTCCAGTTATTTCAGCAACTTCACTCGCACGCACGTACATAGTGTCTGTCATTTTATCCCTCCTTTCATGTATATTATATGATATAATATATAAAAAGTAAATAAATATTTTATATAGTATAAAATATTTATTTACTTTTCATTTAATTTATTATTTTATTTGATTTTCTTAATTCTTTATTAGAAAATAAAAATATGAATACATGTAAAAACAACCCATTAAAAAAATATTTTCTAAATTTGATGGAACAAAACAATTTAAAAAACTATAGAGAATTATCAAGATTTCTAAATGTCACATATGGTATTATTGGAAATACTATGCAAAATAATACAATTTTCGCATCTAGAAAATTAACGGAACAACTATCCAAAACATTACAACGCAAACCAGAAGATATTTTATACGATATTTATTCACCATACTTTTTCCAGCATTGTCCTGACCATTTAAAAATTATTACTCTATCTTTGCATTATCACTTTAAATACAAATTATATTGGGAAAACAATATTATTATAGAAAGCCATTTAGTCCGACTACCATATATAGAAAAGCAAATATCTATCCATGCTATTATGCGCCGAGAGGGATTAGAAGCAAAATATACAGCAATAGTTGATTATTGTGAAATTCGTAATATGCTTTGCAATACATATTATGATTATAATGATTATTCGTATGATTATAAGAATCCAACTAAACCATTTAACTCTTGGAATACATTTATGTTTGCCATGATTTCAGGATTCAGTTTATTATTAAATATAGATTCTATGTCAAGTATAAAAAGAATTATTGTAGCATTTCCCACTAATGAAATGTTTGCTTACAAAAACGCTAGAGAAGAATTAAGTAGTTCGTCTAAAAAAATATTACCTCTTCTTTATGACAATGACGCAGAATACTCTATTCGTGATATAGATCAAATATAAAATATGCTAAATAAAAAGCTAGAGAAATCTAGCTTTTTAAATTTATGTACCAATTATCAACTTCTTTTAACGTGATAATCTACTTTCCATACTTTTGAATAGAATGAATGCAATCCGCTCCTTTATCATTCCAGTCAATATCATCTTCATCATCAAACCAGAACCATTTCTCAATTACTTTAAGAAACC
>OFMV01002457.1_pt1 | contig 12161 bp, 7 predicted proteins | sample 1541881 | NCBI WGS metagenome assembly OFMV01 (sample SAMN04209220, study PRJEB22552) | human gut metagenome | biome: gut; material: feces | host: Homo sapiens | place: USA: Oklahoma
CGTGAGATGCCGCTTGTGAAGGATGGTCTGGTTATCGTGATCAGCCAGTCCGGAGAGACAGCAGATACATTGGCAGCAATGCGTATGGCGAAAGAGAAGGGACTTGCAACACTTGCAGTTGTAAATGTAATTGGCAGCAGTATTGCCCGTGAGGCGGACAAGGTGTTCTATACACTGGCAGGACCGGAGATTTCGGTTGCGACAACAAAGGGATACAGTGCACAGCTTGTGGCTTTGGATTGTATTGCGGTTCAGTTCGCGAAGGTGAAGGGGCTGATCACAGATGAGCAGTACAGCTACTACATTTCTGAGCTTCAGACGATTCCGGACAAGATCGAAAAGATTCTTCAGGACAAGGAGAGAATTCAGTGGTTTGCAGCCAAATATGCGAATGCACATGATGTTTTCTTTGTAGGTCGTGGAGTTGATTATGCAGTGTGTCTGGAAGGAAGTCTGAAACTGAAAGAGATTTCTTATATTCATTCCGAGGCTTATGCAGCAGGTGAGTTGAAGCATGGAACAATCAGTCTGATCGAGGACAACATTCTTGTGATCGGAGTTCTGACACAGAGCAAGCTGTATGAGAAGACAGTCAGCAATATGATGGAATGCAAGAGCCGTGGCGCATATCTGATGGGTGTGACAAACTATGGCAATTATGAGATGGAAGATAAGGTAGACTTTACAGTCTATGTTCCGAAAGTGGATGAGCATTTCATGGGAAGTCTCGCAGTGATTCCGCTGCAGTTACTTGGATATTATGTAAGTGTTGCGAAGGGACTTGATGTAGATAAACCGAGAAACCTTGCGAAGAGTGTAACAGTAGAATAAAGAAAAAGCAGGCAGGACAAACTTGTTCTGCCTGCTTTTTCTTTATTAAAAACCGCATCCGTTTTGCCCGTTTTTCTTTACGTGATACAGAGCCTTGTCGGCATCTTTGAAAATACTTTCGCTAGGATTTTCACGGTCGGAAAATGCGGCCCCTGCACTGATTGAAACTTTTGGGATGCCTATTTCAGAATGCAAAATGATGAATAGTTATCTCGGCATCTCCCACTTTGTATGATCTGTATGAAGCAGCATATGTGATTTGTGTGACAATGGTTTCTCAAGGAAATCGTTGTACAATTTCATAACATCCTGGTTCTCATGGGAGAAACGGATCTTGGCGTTCTTGTCAAGGAAGTAGAGGTTTGCACCGCGTGTGTGTGCAAGCTCTTCGCCGTCGTGGATCGGCTGGCCACCTCCACCGACGCATCCTCCCGGACAGGCCATAACTTCCACAAAGTCGTAGTGTACTTCACCGTGTTCAATTGCTTCAAGCAGTTTGCGTACATTTCCAAGACCACTGACAACAGCAGCGCGGATCGTAGCATCACCGATCTGGACTTCAGCTTCTACAACACCTGTCTCAAAGGATGGACTGCGGACGATCTTAAATGCATCCGGATCCGGGTTACGTCCTGTTACAAGATAGTGTGCGGAACGAAGTGCAGCTTCCATAACACCGCCGGTAGCACCGAAGATAACACCGGCACCGGACCACTCTTTCATAAGCGGATCGCATTCGCGGTCTTTCAGGCTCTTTGGATCAATATGTGCAGCACGGATCATTCTTGTCAGCTCTCTTGTAGTGAGAACTGTGTCAATGTCATGTCCGGCATACTCACCGTAGAAAAGTTCCATGTTGCGTTCGCCTTTTTTCGCTACGCAAGGCATGACAGATACGGTGTAAATATCTTCCGGAGCAACACCGATGGACTGTGCAAAATAAGTCTTCATAACAGCACCGAACATCTGCTGTGGTGACTTGGCTGTGGACAGCTGTGGCACCAGATGCGGGTACTGTGATTTGATGAAACGGATCCAGCCAGGGCAGCAGGAAGTGAACATCGGACGCAGCTTTAATTCTCCTTTGGTGAAGCGCTGCAGAAATTCATTTCCTTCTTCCATGATTGTAAGGTCAGCAGAGAAAGAAGTATCGAAGACGTAGTCTACGCCGATCTTTTTCAAGGCGTCCATGATCTTTCCGATTGTTGCTTCTTCTCTGGACAGGCCGAGAGCCTCTCCCCACGCGGCACGGACTGCCGGAGCAACCTGTGCAACCACCACTTTCTTCTTGTCAGCAATCGCACTCCATACATCCTCTGTATCATCACGCTCACGAAGTGCGCCGACAGGACAATGAGTGATACACTGTCCGCAGAGAGAACAGGAGACTTCATTGATCTTTTTATTTCCGTTTACATTGATCGTTGTTCTTGAACCTGTACTTGTAACATCCCAGATGTTCAGTCCCTGGATCTTGTCACAAATCTGGATACAGCGCATACATTTGATACATTTGCGTGAATCACGGATGAGTGGGAATGTCTTGTCCCAAGGTGTATCTTCAAAGCGTTCTTTGAACGGAAGATCGATCAGGTTCAGATCATTTGCAACCTGCTGAAGTGTACAGTTCCCGCTTCTGACACAGGTTGCACATTTGCAGTCATGCTGGGAAAGGATAAGCTGTACAGTCTGTCTTCTTGCAATGCGTACTTTTGGGCTGTTGGTGTAGATCACCATGCCCTCGGTCACAACGTTATTACAGGAGGTGACCAGACGATCTTTCCCTTCAATCTCAACAACACAGACACGGCATGCCGCAATCTCGTTGATATCTTTTAAATAACATAATTTCGGAATCGGAGTTCCAAGTTTTGCCGCAGCTTCCATGATAGTAGTTCCGGAAGGTACGGATATTTTCTGATTATCAATTGTAATATTTACCATTTTTCTTTCCGACCTCCTTTAAAGATACCATAACCGAAGTGGTCGCAGCGCAGGCATCTGTGGGATTCCTGTTTTGCTTCGGCTTCTGTCATACAGTTTTCAACACCTTCAAAATCACAGACACGGCTGCATGCTTCGCGTTCTGTCAGTTCAACTCTTCCGCAAGGTTCGCGGTCGCTTAAGCGAGGTTCCGGAATCTCAACATCACAGCTGATGATATGGTGGAAACCAAGATATTCATCGATATTGGCGGCAACAACCTTTGCAGCAGCAATTGCTTTGATTACAGAAGCAGGTCCGGACGCACAGTCTCCACCGGCGAATACGCCAGGGATGTTATCGAAACCGCCATAACGTTCTGTCATGATCTTACCGCGGGAAACCGGAACGCCGGCTTCGGCAAAGTGTTCAGATTCGATATCCTGACCGATTGCAACGATGAGTGTCTGGCAAGGGATAAGGAAATCTTCTTCTCCTGTCGGACAGACACTTGCACGACCGTCTTTGATCTTGCTGATCATCTGTGGTGTGACGTAGATGCCTGAAACGTGTCCATTCTCATCTGTCTCTATTCTGGATGGAGCTTTCAATGTGAGAACTTCAATTCCCTCAGCAACAGCACCTTCAATCTCAGCCGGAAGAGCAGTCATATCTGCAGTACGGCGTCTGTAAACGATACTTACTTTTTTCGCACCGAGACGTTTTGCTGTGCGGACGGCGTCCATGGAAACGTTACCGCCACCGATGACAGCAACTTCCTGTCCGGTAAGATCAGGGCTCTTGTCTTCTCCAACATCACGAAGGAAGGACACAGCAGAAATCACGCCTTCTGCATGTTCGCCTTCGATACCAAGCTTTTTATCAGTGCTTGCACCGATGGAAATAAGAACAGCATCGTATTCCTGGCGCAGACTCTGAATTGTGATATCTTTACCGATACGTTTTCCAAATTCTACCTGAACTCCGGTCTCAAGGATTGCCTGAATGTCTTCGTCCAAACGATCTTTCGGAAGTCTGTAGTTCGGGATACCGTAGCGGAGCATTCCGCCGAGCTTTGGAAGCATCTCGAATACGGTTGTCTGATGTCCCATCAACTGCAGGTAGTAAGCAGCACTGAGTCCACCAGGTCCTCCACCTACAACAGCGATACGCTTTCCGGTGGAAGGTGCGCATTCCGGTGGCGGAACTTTGCCTGCATAGTCAGCGGCCATACGTTTCAGTCCACGGATATTGATGGCATCATCTACGATATTTCTACGACAGCGGGCTTCACAAGGATACTCGCAGATAAAACCGCAGGTTGTCGGGAACGGATTATCCTTACGGATCAGACGGATTGCGTCAGCGTAACGGCCCTCTCCGGTCAGTGCAATATATCCAGGGATATCAACATGTGCAGGACAAAGAGAAACGCAAGGTACCGGCTGTGTATAGTGGCAGGTACAGCGTCCCTGACGGACATGTTCCTCATAATCTTCGCGACAGTCTCTTAAGCTCTTATGTACCATGGCACCGGCTTCATATCCGATCGGACAGTCAGATCCTTCGCGGATAGATTCAGACAATGTGTCAATCAGATCAAGTGTCTCCATTGTAGCAGTACCGTTCATAACATCTGTCAGAAGGTTCTTCAACTGCCACAGCCCAACGCGGCACGGGGTACATTTTCCACAGGATTGCGTCTGACACATCTCGATAAATGCACGAGTCATGTCAACCGGACATAATCCCGGAGGGCTGGATTCAATTCTACGTTCCAGATCTTTGTACAGCTCTTCAACGATGAGCTGGCCTTTATCTGGACCTGGGATTTCAAGTCTACTCATTTTAAACCTCTCCTTTTACCATAACGTTCATTACTGACTGATTTTAAAATAGGAAATGTATTTGAAAAAACCTATCTTCAAACCAGTAAAGTTCCATTTAGTAATATTCTATAAATAAATCTAAAAATTATCAAGAAAAGTTTAAAAAATGACAAGTCTGTTACTAATTATACAATCAACAGACTTGTCAAAAACAAACAAAAATATTCTAAAAAATATTGAGAAATAACTAAAAAATTTTAATTCATATGACAGTAGCAATGAGAATAATAACAGAGCGCTCGCCTAAAAATATTTTAGATTCTACCGTGGGCATTGAATTTTTGTGAAAAAACTGACATTTAGGATCTCCGGTGTTGACGGCGACATGCCATTTATATTTTTCAGGAAGTTCAGGCAGAGTGAGTGTGACCGGAAACCATCCGGAATTTACAGCCAGATAAACAAGATCTTCTTCTTGTGTTGCTTCATTATAACCTGCGAATCGTACACAGACAACATGGCTGTCACCGGAGAAATTTGTCTCATCCGGAGTGAGTCCATGCGTGCTCATCGCCGGAATACCAAGATAACTTGGTTCGAGATCCTTACGGATGGCAGGATGATCTTTGCGGAACTGGATCATATATTGAAAGAAATCGAACAGATCCTTATTTTTTTTGAGGAGACTCCAGTCCAGCCAGGAGATCAGGTTATCTTGGCAATAAGGGTTATTATTTCCATAACGTGTGTCTGCGAATTCATCACCGGAGAGGAACATTGGAGTTCCACGGCTACAAAGCAGAACGGCACATGCATTTTTCATCAGTCGTTTGCGAAGCACCAGAATAGCGGAATCATTTGTTTCGCCTTCTACGCCACAGTTCCAGCTGTTATTGTCGTCAGCTCCGTCAGTGTTCCCCCAACCGTTGGCTTCATTATGCTTCTGGTTATAACTGTACAGGTCACAAAGCGTGAAGCCATCATGACAGGTGAGAAAGTTGATGGAAGCATTTCCGCCTCGGTAAGCAGGATCGTACAGATCAGGAGAACCTGTGATTCTTGCTGCAGCAGTCTGGGCAAGAAAGTCATCTCCTTTTAAAAAGCGGCGCATATCATCACGGTAGCGCCCATTCCATTCAGCCCAACGCTTCCAGGAAGGGAAGGAACCGACTTGATAAAGTCCGCCGGCATCCCATGCTTCAGCGATCAGTTTTACATTTCCAAGGATTGAGTCAAAAGCCAGGCTTCGCAGAAGCGGTGGCTGGCTTAGAGGTGTTCCGTCATCATTTCGTCCGAGAATCGAAGCGAGATCAAAACGGAATCCGTCTACACGGTATTCGATGACCCAGTAACGCAGACACTCCAAAATCATGTCTCGCACGACCGGGTGATTGCAGTTTAATGTATTTCCACATCCACTGAAATTATAATAATGTCCGTCCGGAGTCAACATATAGTAAATGTTGTTGTCAAACCCTTTGAAAGAAAAGCACGGACCGAATTCATTTCCTTCGGCAGTGTGGTTGAAGACAACGTCGAGGATCACTTCTATTCCATTGTCATGGAGATCTTTGATCAGTGTCTTGAGTTCCAGTCCTTCGCGGTTATATTCCATAGAAGAGCAGTAGCTTGTATTTGGTGCAAAGAAACTGACCGGATTATATCCCCAGAAATCAATAAGTTCATTTTCATCAATCAATCGTACATCGCGCATCTCATCAAATTCAAAGATTGGCATTAGTTCAACAGCGTTGACTCCAAGTTCTTTCAAATAAGGAATCTTTTCGCGCAGGCCTTCGAATGTACCGTGGTGCTTAACACCGGAACTTTCATCCATGGTAAATCCGCGGACGTGTAGCTCGTAGATGATCAAGTCTTCCATAGGAATAGAATGGTGACGCTGGTCACCCCAGTCAAAGTTGGATTGTACCACACGGGCACGATAACCATGCTGGGCGTTATTCACATGTCCCCACTGGCTCTGTCCGGTGACTGCACGTGCATAAGGATCAAGCAGGATTTTGTTTTTATCAAAACGGAGTCCTTTCTTTTCATCATAAGGACCATCCAATCGATAGGCGTACTCAAATTCTTCGATATCCAGATCAAAGACGATCATAGAATAGCAGAATCCGATCCTGTAACTTTCCGGAAATGGAATCACGGCGTAAGGTTCTTCGGCTTTGCGGTGAAACAGCAGAAGCTCGCAGGAGGTAGCTCCGTGTGTATGAATCGTAAAGTTGACACCACCCGGGATAGCGACTGCACCAAATTCACGGAAAAAGCCGGGACGGATCTGGAATCCATTGACGGTATCGATTGGCTTGAGCTGTTCGGATATTACTGGCATACAGGAAAACTCCTTTCTAAGTTGTATTCAAGTAACTTAAGTATAACACTTAGAAAAATAAAAGCATAGAAAAATAAAAGCGTGGGTTCAGCCTATCATTCTTTTATGAAATGTGTTACAATAGTGTCACTGTGTCAGAAAATTTTCTGACGAGATGTGTTACCGGACGCAGAATTTGTGAATGGAAGCGACATCATTATTTTTAGAAAAGAGGTTATGGTATTATGGCAGAAGAGCAGAACACAGCAGGATGTTCAGAGGAATCCTGTGCCAGCTGTGCCAGTGCAGGAACATGCACAAGTAAGAAAGTTGATATGCATGAACCGATGAACATGTATTCATCTATTAAAAAAGTGATCGGCGTTGTCAGTGGAAAGGGCGGCGTTGGTAAGTCACTCGTGACAGCATCCCTTGCAAGAATGATGAGAGCAAAAGGATACAATGTTGGTATCATGGATGCAGATATTACAGGTCCATCGATTCCGAAGATGTATGGTCTTCATGAGATGGCAGTAGGAACAGAGCAGGGAATTCTTCCATGTGAGGCAGCAGACGGAACAAAGATCATGTCTGTCAATCTTCTTTTGGAAGACGAGGAAGCACCGGTTATCTGGAGGGGACCAGTGATCGCAGGTGTTGTAAAGCAGTTTTGGACAGACGTTATGTGGGGAGATCTTGATTATCTCTTCGTTGATATGCCACCTGGAACAGGTGATGTTCCGCTGACAGTATTCCAGTCTCTTCCGGTTGATGGCGTTGTGATCGTTACATCTCCGCAGGATCTTGTACAGATGATCGTGAAGAAGGCATATGGAATGGCGAAGCAGATGAACATTCCGGTTCTTGGAATTGTTGAGAACTACAGCTATGTGAAGTGTCCTGATTGTGGCAAAGAGATCAAAGTATTTGGAGAGAGCCACATTGATGAGATCGCAGCAGATCTTAACGTTCCGGTTCTCGGAAAGATGCCACTTGACCCGGCAATCGCGCAGATGGTTGAGGAAGAGAAGTTTTCTGAGGCAGAGAATCCATATCTGGAAGGATTCGAACTGTAAAGCAAGTTGAGTGTATGTAATGGGAGTCATGGAAGACAAGGTTGGGGGATTTTGTCTTTCATGGCTTTTTTACGCGAGCAACGAGCAAAGTCCGTGCTTCCAAAAGAATAACAGAAAAGCACAAATTATAAATCACACAGGAGGAATTAACACATGATAGGCGAAAGAATAGAATTATGGCACAAAGAAGAATATCATTACCCGGCGGCGCATGGGTTTATCCCGATTATGGTCAGCTATATTCATGAGGATGAGCTGATGCATCCGGCGATGCTGGTTGTTCCGGGAGGCGGTTACAGACTTGTATCGCCTTCGGAAGCACATCTGGTTGCTATGGAATTTTATCAGGCCGGTTATAATGTGTTCGTCCTTGAATATACAGTGAATCCACTGGATGAAGCACCATTAAAGCTTCAGCCGCTGAAAGATATTTCCAGAGCAATGCGAATGATCCGTTTTCGTGCAGAACAGCTGCATATTTTATCGGATCAGATCGTGGTTTGTGGATTTTCAGCCGGAGGACATCTGTGTGCGAGTCTGTGTGTGCATGGAGCGGATATCGAGGATCCGGATGAAAAATATCAGAAGTTTTCAAACAAACCGGATGCCGCTGTGCTGTCTTATCCGGTAATCACTACAGGAAAGTACACACATAAAGATTCTTTTGTAGCTCTGTTTGGAAAGAATCCTACAAAAAAAGAGCTGGAATATATGTCAATTGAAAAGTATGTAACAAAAGAAATACCACCATGTTTTATCTGGCAGACAGCAACGGATGGAACCGTTCCGGTACAGAATAGCTATCTTTTAGCCCAGAAATGTCTGGAAGAAGGAGTTCCATTTGCGCACCATGTATTTTCAGAAGGCGTACATGGAATGTCTGTTGCAACAGAGGACTGGCTGGAACGCAGAGGAAGACAGCCTTATACACAGGAGCAGCTTCGTATGCTTGCAGAAGCGATTCTTGCGGGAGAAACTTCATTTTCAAAGGAAAAGGGAGAAGAACTTCTTGTGCAAAATGGGATTGGAAGAACACAGCTACCGAAATGGACAGCAGAGCAAAAAGAAGAGATACAAAGGACACTGAAAGAAGTACAGAGTTGGCCAAAACTGGCAGAGGAATGGCTGGAGAAAATAATTAATTACAAAGGAGAAGCACGATGAGAATTCTATTGATCCGTCACGGAGATCCGGATTATGTAAATGACACATTAACAGAAAAAGGAAGACGTGAAGCGGCACTGCTTGCAAAACGTGCAGTATCTATGAATATGGGGGAATGCTATAAGTCTCCACTTGGAAGAGCGAAGGATACGGCGACTCCATGTCTTGAGGTAACTGGAAAAACAGCAGAAATATTGGATTGGCTGCAAGAGTTCCCGGCGCAGGTTGATTTGAATAAAAATCCGGAACTTGAAAAAGCATATCCCGATGTGAAAAAAGAAGGAGGGTATTTCTTACCTAGAATTGCATGGGATATGGTTCCGGGGTATTGGACAGAACATGAAGCTTATATGGATAAAAATGCATGGCGTGAAACAGAAGTGGCGAAAAATTCTGATCTTGTAGAAGTATACGATCATGTGATTGAAGAATTTGATCGCTTTCTCGCAGAGCATGGATACGTAAGAGAAGGGGCGCATTATCGTGTGGAGAAAGAAAGTGATGAGACAGTGACATTTTTCTGCCATTTCGGAATCAGCTGCGTGCTGTTGTCCCATTTATGGAATGTATCACCATTCGTGCTTTGGCATAGTCTGGCTCTTGCACCGACTTCTGTGACAGAAGTAGTAACAGAAGAGAGAGAACAGGGAACGGCATATTTCCGAGGATTGAAAGTAGGAGATATCTCACATCTCTATGCAGGTGGAGAAGAACCGTCCTTCGCAGCAAGATTCTGTGAGACATATAGCAACAAGGAGCAGAGACATTAAAATCAAATGTCTCTGCTCCTTGCTTTATGGATTTTGGTATTATTAAACCACCTTCTGATAAGCAATTCGTTCTGTTCCATCTTCAACATATACGATTCCGCAATATTTGAATCCATTCTTATCTAACAGATGCTGCATTACGATATTGTCCCGGTGTGTATCAATACGGATATTGCCGCATTGCTCCAAAGCCCAGTTCAGGCAGAAGGAAGCAGCACCTTTTACATTTCCGGTGGAAGTGATGCGGTGGACAACTCCGTAACGGGAGTCATTGATCCAGTCGCCATCGTAGATACGCATATAAGTAGGATCAGCACCTTCTTTATAATAGAAAGTGGCAATGATCTGATCCTGCTCTGTGCAGACATAACTGTTCCCCTCAGTAATATCGTCCAGAATTAACTGCGGAGAAGGATAAGTGTTTCCCCACTGGGAAGCATTTCCGTGAGTTGCCATGAATGTCCGTGCATGTTCATACATCTTAAGAAGTACTTCAAGCTCTTTAGGTTTTGTCTTTCTGATTTCCATAATATTCCTCTTTCATAAACTAAATATAGATACTCTAATGCACTATTATATCAAAAAACAGAATATAACTCTATTGACAAAAATATAAAGAAAAAAGAAAGTGAAAACGTTATCATAGAGGAAAAGTACCTAGAGTGAATTTTGAAAGAAAAAGAGGCTGTTTATTTGTCTGTAAATCAGACCGTACACATGGGGAAAATGTTCTTTTTACGGTACATTTTTACTGTACTAAAGTTTGTACAATTCCCCGTAAAATGGGCGTTTTTTCGCATATTTTGTACTAAATCGAATACAAAGCAATTTCCGATATTTATTCTCGATTTTACGCTTGTCATTTATTTAACACGGTGTTATACTATGCCCGTAAAACAATTACAAAACTATTTTAGGAAAGAATATAGGAGGATTTTTCAATGGCTAATTTTGAGCAGTGGGCTGGCTTCAAGGGAAGAAAATGGACACACTCTGTAGACGTGCGTGATTTCATCCAGGAGAACTACACACCATATGAAGGTGATGAGGCATTCCTTGAGGGACCGACAGAAGCAACAGACAAATTATGGGGAAGACTGCAGGAACTTCAGAAAGAAGAAAGAGCTAAGGGCGGAGTTCTCGATATGGAGACAGAAGTTGTTTCCGGTCTGACAGCATACGGCCCAGGATATATCGATGAGAGCATGAAAGACCTTGAGCAGGTTGTTGGTTTGCAGACAGACAAACCACTGAAGAGAGCATTCATGCCTTACGGTGGAATCAAGATGGCAGAGCAGGCTTGTACAACATACGGATACCAGCCAAGCGAGAAACTGCATGAGATCTTCACAAAATATCATAAAACACATAACCAGGGTGTATTCGATGTTTATACACCAGAGATGAAAAAAGCTCGTCATAACAAGATCATCACAGGACTTCCGGATACATATGGACGTGGACGTATCGTAGGTGACTACCGTCGTGTTGCACTGTACGGTATCGATTTCCTGATCGAGAGAAAACAGTATGACTTCGAGCGTTACGCAAGACACGGCATGAAGGGTGAGGATTTCCGTCTTCGTGAAGAACTTGCAGATCAGATTAAAGCTCTGAAAGAGATGAAAGAGATGGCTGCAGCATACGGATTCGATATTTCTCAGCCGGCTAAGAATGCTCACGAAGCAGCTCAGTGGCTGTACTTCGGATATCTTGCAGCAATCAAGACACAGAATGGTGCAGCTATGTCCGTAGGACGTATCTCTACATTCCTTGATATCTATATTGACAGAGATCTTAAGAATGGAACACTTACAGAGAAGGAAGCTCAGGAGATCATCGACCACATGGTAATGAAATTCCGTATGGTTAAGTTCGCAAGAATCCCATCTTACAACCAGCTGTTCTCAGGAGACCCGACATGGGCAACACTTGAGGTTGGTGGACTTGGACAGGACGGACGTTCTATGGTAACAAAGAACGACTATCGTTTCCTTCACACACTGAAGAACATGGGACCTTCACCAGAACCAAACCTTACAGTACTTTACTCTTCAAGACTGCCAGAGAACTTCAAGAAGTTCGCAGCTCTGATTTCGGTAGAAACAAGCTCAATCCAGTATGAGAACGATGATGTTATGCGTCCGGTATGGGGCGATGACTATTCAATCTGCTGCTGCGTATCTGCTACAGAGACAGGTAAAGAGATGCAGTTCTTCGGAGCTCGTGCAAACCTTGC
>OFMV01002471.1_pt1 | contig 12081 bp, 9 predicted proteins | sample 1541881 | NCBI WGS metagenome assembly OFMV01 (sample SAMN04209220, study PRJEB22552) | human gut metagenome | biome: gut; material: feces | host: Homo sapiens | place: USA: Oklahoma
AGGAGGATGAGCCGCCGCAGGAGCTGTTCACCAACCCCAAGCACCCCCGCCTGAAAGCCTTCCTCTCCAAGATGCTGTAATAATATAAAAAATTCAAGCCCGGAAGGTCGGTAGACCTTCCGGGCTTGTTTCGTTGAATAATGATGCGCTGCGGCTTAAAGCTCTGCCAGAATGGCATCGCCCATGGCGGTGCAGCCAAGGCAGGTGCAGCCATCGCTCATGTTGTCGGCTGTGCGCAGACCCTTGTCCAGCACACGGCTCACAGCGTTCTCAATGGCATCGGCTTCCTCTGCCATGCCAAAGGAGTACCGCAGCATCATGGCGGCGGACAGGATGCAGGCAGTGGGGTTTACGATGTCCTTGCCTGCAATGTCCGGGGCAGAGCCGTGGATGGGCTCGTACAGACCCCGGGTGCCGTCGCCAAGGCTGGAGGACGGGATCATACCGATGGAACCGGTGATCATAGAAGCCTCGTCCGACAGGATGTCGCCGAACATATTCTCGGTGACGATCACGTCAAACTGCGCAGGGTTCTTCACGATCTGCATAGCGCAGTTGTCCACGAACATCTCGCTGTACTCCACGTCCGGGTACTCGGCCTGCAGCCGGTGCATCACAGTGCGCCACAGGCGGCTGGTGTCCAGCACGTTGGCCTTGTCCACACAGCACAGCTTTTTGCGGCGCTTGCGGGCAGTCTCGAAGCCGATGCGGCCAATGCGCTCGATCTCGTGCTCTGCGTAGGGCATGGTGTCCACGGCCTGCTTTTCGCCGTTTTCCAGCGTGTGGGTCTGGTGCTGGCCGAAGTACACGCCACCGATCAGCTCCCGCACAATGATAAAGTCAATGCCCTGTGCCACGATCTCGGGCTTTAAGGGGCTGGCAGGCGCCAGCTGCGGCCAGATCTTGGCGGGGCGGTTGTTGGCGTACAGCCCCATGCCGGCGCGCAGCCGCAGCAGGCCCTTTTCTGGCCGCTGCTCCCCGGGCAGGCCCTCCCATTTGGGGCCGCCTACCGCGCCCAGCAGCACGCTGTCGGCGGCAAGACACTTGTCCAGCTCGTGCTGGGGCAGCGGGTCGCCGTATTTATCAATGGCCTCGCCGCCCATGGCGGCAGCGGTGTAGTGGAAGGTATGGCCGTACTTTTCAGCCACCTTATCCAGCACCCGGAGGGTCTGCTTTACGATCTCCGGGCTGGAGCAATCGCCCCAGATGACAGCAATATTTTTTTCCATGAGGTACTCCTTTTACAATAATTAGCAGCGCCTGCAAACCACCCCTTCCGTCACGGCTTACGCCGTGCCACCTTCCCCAAGGGGACGGCTTTTCGCGGTAGTGGGAAAGTTTGCGGCATTGCTGTAAGGCGCCCCCTTGGGGGAGCTGCCGAACGAAGTGAGGCTGAGGGGGCTTATTTCTGGATTGCCTTCATCAGGCCACCGGCAGAGATGATGTTCTGGATAAAGGGCGGGAAGGGCTCGGCGTGGAACACCTTGCCGTTGGTCTCGTCGGTGATGACGCCGGTGTCAAAATCTACCTGAACGGTGTCCCCTGCTTCAATGGCGTCCACAGCCTCCGGGCATTCCATGATGGGCAGGCCGATGTTGATGCTGTTGCGGTAGAAGATACGGGCAAAGCTTTTGGCAATAACCACCGCAATGCCGGCAGTCTTGATGCACAGGGGTGCGTGCTCGCGGGAGGAGCCGCAGCCAAAGTTCCAGCCGCCCACCATGATATCGCCGGGCTGCACCCGGTTCACAAAGTCCTTGTCGATATCCTCCATGCAGTGGCTGGCAAGCTCCTTGGCGTCCTGCGTGTTCAGGTGGCGTGCCGGGATGATGACATCGGTATCCACGTTATCCGGGTATTTGAAAACAGAACCTCTTGCGTTCATGCTCATGCTCCTTTCGGGTCAGACCGTGCGCGGGTCGGTGATGTAGCCGGTCAGGGCGCTGGCGGCGGCGGTGGCGGGAGAAGCTAGATAGACCTCACTGTCCACATGACCCATGCGTCCCACAAAGTTGCGGTTGGTGGTGGAAACGCAGCGCTCGCCCGCTGCCAGAATGCCCATGTAGCCGCCCAGACAGGGGCCGCAGGTGGGGGTGGATACGATGCAGCCCGCATCGATAAAGGCGGTAGTCCAGCCCCGCAGGATGCACTCCTTATAAACAGCCATGGTGGCGGGGATGATGATGCCGCGCACGCCCTTGGCGATGTGCTTGCCCTTGAGGATGTTGTAGGCGGCTTCCATGTCCTCCAGACGGCCGTTGGTGCAGCTGCCGATGACCACCTGATCGATCTTGATGTCCTTGCCCTCGCTGGCAACATGGGTATTCTCGGGCAGGTGGGGGTAGCTGACGGTGGGCTCCAGTGCGCTGAGGTCGATCTCGATGGTCTTTTCATACACGGCATCGGGGTCAGCTTCGTAGAACACCGGCGGGCGCTGGCTGCGGCCTGCAAGATAAGCCTTGGTCACCTCGTCCACCGGGAAGATGCCGTTCTTGGCACCGGCCTCAATCGCCATATTGCAGATGCACAGGCGGTCGTCCATGGTAAGGCCTGCCACGCCCGGGCCGGTGAACTCCATAGACTTATACAGTGCGCCGTCCACACCGATCATGCCGATGATATGCAAAATCAGGTCCTTGCCGGACACCCGGGGGTTAAACTTGCCGGTAAGCACGAACTTGATGGCAGAGGGCACCTTGAACCATGCCATGCCGGTAGCCATGCCAGCGGCCATATCGGTAGAGCCTACACCGGTGGAGAAGGCACCCAGCGCACCATAGGTGCAGGTGTGGCTGTCCGCGCCGATCACGCAGTCACCGGCAGTGACGATGCCTTTTTCCGGCAGCAGCGCGTGCTCAATGCCCATCTGACCGACATCGTAGAAGTTGAGGATATCGTACTTATTGGCGAACTCTCGGCACTGCTTGGACTGGGTAGCGCTCTTGATATCCTTATTGGGTACAAAGTGATCCAGCACGATAGCGATATGCTCTTTATCAAACACGCGGTTAAAACCGGCGCGTTCAAACTCGTTGATGGCCACCGGGGTGGTGATATCGTTGCCCAGCACAATGTCCAACTTTGCGTTGATCAGCTGGCCTGCCTTGACCTCCGGCAGTCCGGCGTGTGCGGCAAGGATCTTCTGCGTCAGGGTCATTCCCATGGTAGTTTTCTCCTTTTTATCGATTGTTGATTGCGCTGACAAGGGCGCGGATACCGGCCACGATAATGTCGGTGTCGGTACCGGCACCCCATGTGACCGTGTTGTCTCCCCAGACAAGCCCCACATAGGAGGCTGCGCGGGAGGTGGAGCCCTCGTCCAGACTGTGCTCAGAGTAGTTTTCCAGATGGAAGTCCATGCCGGTGGCGCTCTGGATGGCGTTGGCTACGGCATCCAGACGGCCGTTGCCCACCGAGGTGACCACCTTGCGCTGGCCGTTCAGCTCCAGCGTGACTGTGGCGGTAATGCCGTTTACCTGCGCAAAGTGGGCTTCCACCACATTCAGCGGCTTTGCACGGTTGAGGTAGGTATCCTCGAAGATGTGCAGCACCTCGGCAGCGCTCAGCTCCTTGTGGCTGTGGTCGGACACGCTCTTGACCTTGTAGCCCAGCGCCTCCCGCATCTTGGGGGACAGATTGTAGCCGTAGTTCTGTTCCAGTACAAAACCGATGCCGCCCTTGCCGCTTTGGCTGTTGATGCGGATAACGTCGGCATCGTAGGTGCGGCCGATGTCGTGGGGGTCCACCGGGATGTAGGGACAGGTCCAGCGGTGTTCGCCGGTCTGCTTGCGGTACGCCATGCCCTTGGCAATGGCGTCCTGATGGCTACCGGAGAAGGCGGCAAACACCAGCTGCCCGGCGTAGGGGGTGCGCTCGTAGATGTGCATCCGGGTCACCCGCTCGTAGGTGGCGCAGATGGCGGGCATATCCGAGAAGTCCAGCTTGGGGTCTACGCCGTGGCTGTACATATTCATGGCCAGCGTTACGGCGTCCACATTGCCGGTGCGCTCGCCGTTGCCAAACAGGCAGCACTCCACGCGCTGTGCGCCCGCCAGCACTGCCAACTCTGCGCAGGCTACGCCAGTGCCGCGGTCGTTGTGGGGATGGGTGGAGATGATCACGCTGTCGCGGTACTTCAGGTGCTTGTCGCAGTACTCGATCTGGTTGGCGTACACATGGGGCATGCTCATCTCCACGGTCACCGGCAGGTTGATAATCATGGGGCGCTCCGGGGTGGGCTGCATGATATCCAGCACGGCGTTGCACACCTCTACGGCGTAATCCACCTCGGTGCCGGTAAAGCTTTCGGGGCTGTACTCAAACAGGAAGTTGCCCTCGTACTCCTCGCTGAGCTGCTTGACCAGCTTTGCACCGTCCACGGCGATCTGCTTGATCTCCTCTTTGGACTTGTGGAACACCTGCTCCCGCTGTGCCACGGAGGTGGAGTTGTAGAAATGGATCACCGCCCGGGGTGCGCCCTTGACGGCCTCGAAGGTGCGGCGGATGATGTGGTCGCGGCACTGGGTCAGCACCTGCACGGTGACATCGGCGGGAATCATATTCTTTTCGATCAGGGTGCGCAGGAACTCGTACTCGGTCTCACTGGCGGCGGGGAAGCCCACCTCGATTTCCTTGAAGCCGATCTTCACCAGCATCTGGAAGAACTCCAGCTTTTCTGCAAGGCTCATGGGCACGATCAGCGCCTGATTGCCGTCCCGCAGATCCACGCTGCACCATGCGGGAGCCTTTTCAATATGGTCTTTTTTTACCCAGCTGTCATAACCGGCGGGTACCGGATAGTACCCCGGTGCGTACTTGGTAGCGTCCATCATCCTGTTGTCCTCCTGATGTTGTGGTGCATAAAAATGCACCCCTTCCGTCTGCTCGTTTCACTCGCATCCACCTTCCCCAAGGGGACGGCTTTCCGGAATGCGGTAAAGTTTGCGGCATTGCCCAAAGGCGCCCCCTTGGGGGAGCTGGCATCGCGTAGCGATGCCTGAAGGGGTATCCGCATACAAAAAGGCTCCCGTCTTTCAAGGCGAAAACCTTGAGAGACGAGAGCCTGTAAATTGCTTTTACAGGGCACCCGTGGTACCACTCTCCTTGCTGCACGGTCAGGTACAGCCACTTTGCACGATCGGCCAAAACAGCGAATCGCTGCCCTTGTAACGGTGGGCATCCGTCAGAACCTACTTGTCCGTTCAGTTCTGCCGCTCGGGGGCCAGTATCCGAAGTTCTCTGCACCCGCCTTGCACCACCCGGCGGCTCTCTGCACGCAGAAGAAAGATCGTTTTATCCCTGTCAACGCATTTGCACTTTGTTGAAAGTGAGATAATTTTAGCACGACTGCCAGAAAGTGTCAAGAAGTTTCGTTCAGGATAAAGATGAAAGCATTTCACAATACCATGGGGTAAATCATGCAAAATTGAGGTCGTTGCTCCCCTGCCCCCTCATCCGGCAAGCCCTTTGCGCACCTATAATATGGTAACTGAGCGGCTTTAGCCCTCTTTGTTAAGAAACTGCTAAGTTTTTGCAAAGTTGCCCTCGCTGCGCTGTTGCTAGGCGGTAAGGTGTGGTATACTGGACGCAGCAAACGGGTGGAAGCCCACTTTATATAGAAGGAGGAACATCCCATGAAAGAAGTCAAGCCATCCAAAAAGCCGCTGGCTATCTACTATGCCATCGTGTTGCTGGTGCTGCTGGTCATCAACCTTGTGGTCATGCCGTGGCTGGCCGAGCGTCAGGTGCAGGAGGTAGACTACGGCACCTTTATGAGCATGACCGAGCAGGAAAACATCGGCAAGGTGGATATCCAGTCCAACCAGATCATTTTTACGGATAAGGACAACAAGCAGATCTACAAGACCGGCCTGATGAACGACCCCAGTCTGACCGAGCGCCTGTACGACGCAGGTGCACAGTTCTCCAGCGAGATCGTGGAGCAGGGTTCGCCGGTGCTCAGCTTTCTGCTGTGGTTCGTGCTGCCCATCCTGCTGTTCAGCTTCATCGGCAACCAGATGAACAAAAAGCTGATGGAAAAAGCAGGCGGCGGCCCGGGCTCCATGATGTTTGGCGGCGCGGGCAAATCCAACGCAAAGGTGTATGTGCAGTCCACCCACGGCATCCGCTTTGCGGATGTGGCCGGTGAGGACGAAGCCAAGGAGAACCTGCAGGAGATCGTCAATTATCTGCACGACCCCAAGCAGTACGAGGAGATCGGCGCCTCCATGCCCAAGGGCATTCTGCTGGTAGGCCCTCCGGGCACCGGCAAGACCATGCTGGCCAAGGCCGTGGCAGGCGAATCCAACGTGCCCTTCTTCTCCATCTCCGGCTCGGAGTTCGTGGAGATGTTCGTGGGCATGGGTGCCTCCAAGGTGCGTGACCTGTTCAAGCAGGCCAAAGAAAAAGCACCCTGCATCGTATTCATTGATGAAATCGACGCCATTGGCCAGAAGCGCAACAGCGGCCAGTTTGGCGGCAACGATGAGCGCGAGCAGACCCTGAACCAGCTGCTTACCGAGATGGACGGCTTTGAGGGCAACACCGGTGTCATTATTCTGGCGGCTACCAACCGCCCGGATTCCCTCGACCCTGCCCTGACCCGTCCCGGCCGGTTTGACCGCCGTGTGCCCGTGGAGCTGCCCGACCTGAAGGGCCGCGAAGAAATTTTGAAGGTACACGCCAAAAAGGTGAAGATCGCCCCGGGTGTGGACTTCAACACCGTGGCACGCATGGCCTCCGGTGCCTCCGGCGCAGAGCTGGCCAACATTGTGAATGAAGCTGCTCTTCGTGCCGTACGGGCAGGGCGCAAGAGCGTGACGCAGGCCGACCTTGAGGAGAGCATCGAGGTGGTCATTGCCGGCTACCAGAAGAAGAACTCCATCCTGACCGACCACGAAAAGTGCATCGTAGCCTACCATGAGATCGGCCACGCTCTGGTCGCCGCCAAGCAGACCCACTCCGCCCCCGTGCAGAAGATCACCATCATCCCCCGCACCTCGGGTGCTCTGGGTTACACCATGCAGGTGGACGAGGGCAACCACTACCTGATGAACAAGGAGGAGCTGGAAAACAAGATCGCCACCCTCACCGGCGGACGTGCCGCCGAGGAAGTGGTGTTCCACTCCATCACCACCGGCGCTTCCAATGATATCGAGCAGGCCACCAAGCTGGCCCGCGCCATGCTGACCCGCTACGGCATGAGCGATGAGTTTGACATGGTGGCACTGGAGACTGTCAACAACCAATATCTGGGCGGCGACACTTCCCTTGCCTGCTCTGCCCAGACCCAGTGTGAGATCGACCAGAAGGTGGTGGAGCTGGTCAAGGCCCAGCACGCCAAGGCTGTGCAGATCCTGACCGACAACCGCGCAAAGCTGGATGAGCTGGCCCAGTATCTGTACCAGAAAGAGACCATCACCGGCGATGAGTTCATGGAGATCCTGAACCGGGAGAAATAATTTTTACACCCCTGCAATAAATAAGCCGCCCGTTCCGTATTCATTACAGAACGGGCGGTTTTTCGTCCATAGTACAGGAGGTATATTTCTTATGAAGATTCTGAATACAATGCTGGGCCGTCAGGCCATTGCCGCAGCCTTGGTGCTGTCCCTTGCCATCCCCATGAGCGTCGGCGCATTTGCCGAGGAGCCTGCCGCTGCGGCTGCCGCCGATGACACCGTTGTTGCAGGTTACCTGCCCCCGCAGGACGAAAGCGTGATGCTTCAGGGCGAGATCGCGCTGCACAGCGGCGACGTTGCCGTGGGCGAGACCGATCCCGCCTACGGCGGCTACGGCGCACCGGAGGGTGACCCCATTCAGGGTGACATCATGCTGATCTCCGCTGACGAGGCAAAGACCACCGAAGCCCGGTACACCGTCAAGGGCCTGCTGGGCCGTCAGGTCCTTTACACCGCCCGGCAGGAGGGCCGTGTCCTGACGCTGGACGTGCCGGACTGCGCCGCCACCTTCCGCACCACCATTCAGGACATGAAGACCCTGATGAATCAGGGCGTGTCCACGCTGGTGCTCACCACGGAGAAGGGTTCCACCACCCTGAACCTTTCCCTGCTGTGTGAGGGCCAGACCGACACCCAGCGGGTGGTGCTGCGGCAGCTGGGCGACAGCGCTTTCCTGACGGTCGGCCTGCGCTGCCGCCGCGACCTCATCGTGGGCCGCTGAGTGGGTGTGTTCCCCTTTCCTGAAGCTTAACAGAAACACAGCAGGAGCGCTCTGCCGGTATGACCCGGTGGGGCGCTCCTGCTGTGTTTGGGATATATTAGAGAATGTCAAATTTTACTGCGCGTTCTGCTTGAGGTCCTGTGCCTTCTTCCAAGCACGCAACACGCTGATCTTGGTAACCATGTTGTCCGGATAGAACTTTACCTGTTCAGGGGGCAGCTCTGTATCCTGATCGTTCAGGTCAGGCATGAGGTCGTGCTCCATGGCCCAGCGGGCAGCATGCTGCAGATCCATATCCTGTTCTTCCTGGCCAACATCGGGGTAGAGGATCTCAGATTCCGGCATAGGCTTGCCTGCATCCTCCCACAGCATCATTGCAAGAGCACTGCGGTTGCTGGGGAAGTAAGGCAGACCCCACATCTGGCCCACAAGATCGGTGCCCAGCGTGTAGCCGACCAGTGCGCCGCCAGCCACAACAGCCGTACCGACAATGATGGGGCCAACAACATCAGAACCATCCTCAATGTCAGCGCTGCGGTACTGTGCGGCCACATCCACATCACCATTCATGGTAAAGGTAATGGACTCAGCCTTGTAATCCTGATCCTGCGGCAGGTCAAAATTGCCGGTAGACCAGAGATCAAACACCATACCCTCGGGAACCTTCGTCTGGTCCAGCGTCACGGTGACTTCTGCACCATCCGGCACAAGGCAGGTCTGCTTGCCGCTGGCCTCATCGGTGCTGGTTTCCAGTGTATCGGTCACATCAATGTCGCCGTTTTTCACAGCAAAGGTGCCGCCGGTCACGGTCAGGGTATGATTGACGACAGGCTCATCCTTCTTCCACTGTGCCGTAAACACCTCATCACCCGTCAGTTGTTCAAGCTTACTCCCGGCGTTATAGAGCTTACCCTTAAGGCTCAGCCATCCAGCAAACTCGTAGCCTTCTCGTGTGGGAGCCGCTGCAAGCGTCACGCTCTCATTTTGACGGTAATTAGCATCGCTGTAGTTGGCAGTTGCGTCACCATCGCCTCCATTCAGGTTGTACTGGAGACGGTACACGCTGGCAGTTTCCCATTCTTTTTTCGTCCAGCCGCAGTACTTGCATTTTTTTGTCACTTCACACTTATCAATGCGCTCAGCGCCGCTCGGTGTCCACTCCGAACGGTCGGTAGTTATATAGGCACTCTCCTCCTTCTCACCATCTCTATAGGCACGCTCCTCCTTCTCACCCTCGGTATAGGAGTGTGTCTTCATCTCGCCGTCTTTCCAGACCAGGTCACCGTTCCAGTACACATCTGCCCGGCCAGTATTGTTTCCCTTTTTACCGCCAAAGCCAAACACCTGCGAGCAGGTCGTTTTATCCAGGGCAGCCGTGACATTGGGATTGTAGATATTGATGATGTACTTACAGTTGCCCATGTTGCTGTCGTCGATGTTCAGCGCTTGCTTACCAAAACTGTAAGAATTCACAGTGCAGTTGATAAAGTTAACCCTAATGTTATGTTTTCCTGCACTGTAATCCGTGTAAACATTGATTGCTTTTCCCGTTGCATTGAAGGTGCAGTTATCAAATGTCATGGTCGGGGAGCAATACGTCCAGATCGCATAACTGAAGGGTGGAGCATAGAAGGTCGTATCAATGAACTCTGCACTGGTATAACCCCAATAGGCTGTCCTGCCGTAGATGTCGCAGTGATCCACCACTGTTTTGTCAATATAGGTAAAGCCCAGATAATTTTTATCGCCGGTGCAAAGCTTCATATTTTTGAAGGTGATTGTTCCGGCATTTTGAAAGCTGTAATCGCTGTTATACTCTGTGCCATAAAGCTTCGGGTCCGGCACCTCAGGACCGATCTGCCAGGTCGTTTTGTCAGGCCCCTGCCCCACAAAGGTCAGGTCTTTTCCCTTGGGCTTTTTATCGTCGCTGATTTTTTTGTACAGTGTATAACTGCCCTCGCCAAGCTCGATGGTATCACCGCTCGATGCCTCTTCCACAGCAGTTACCAAAGACGTATATTTCTTATTCTTAGTTTGGTTCCATACTTCTGTTTTGTTCCATACTTCTCCGGTGCCGGGTGCGCCATCCGCAAAAGCCAGCATGGGAAGCATCTGAAGCATCATTGCCACTGCCAGCAGGGCCGCCAAAAACCGGTTTTGACTTTTCTGTTTCAACTTTCTTCATTCCTTTCATCGCTATTTGCATTTTTGCAACGGATTCCCCGCAAGGAACCCTCCAGATTCCTACCGCACTGTCACCTCCCCTGTAGGTTCCATTCTCCGCATTGCAGGTCTCAGCCAGGTTGCTGAGTGCTTTGTTCTCAAAGGAATTTTCTGTCATTTCATTATACCCCCCCCCCCCCCCCTAAATTAAAATCAAGTATTTTGAAAACTTTTGTTGATATTCACAAATCAGGGTTCCTCTTTCGGTCATTTTCACGAAACTGCCTTTGACAAAGAAAAAAGCAGCCTGCCAGTGACTGACAAGCCGCAAAATATTGCCATATTCCAAATGAAAAATTGCTGACAGCATGGGGCCCAGCTTTTTTGCCGCAAACAGCAGAAGCCCCCCGCCGGTTCTCCCGGCGGGGGGCTTCTGTTGTGGCAGCTTATGGTAAACGGAGAGTGGATATCAATTGAGAATGGGATTCAGGATCTCGACCAGTGCATGATACTGGGTGGCGTAAGCTTCTGCGCCATCCTTGGGGCGGCCCGGCTCGGCCATCTCGGACTTCATCTTCTCGACGATCGGGTTATTCTCAAATTGGAGCTTCTGGCTCTTTCCGCCTTTGGCTCCTGGTGCAAAGAAATCAAACATTGCCAGGTGGGGCTCCAGCGTCAGGAAGCCGTGGTAGCCCTCCTCGCAGAAAGCACGGCGAAGCAGCTCAGGGATCTTGCCAAGGCCGGTGCCTGCGGGCACATTCAGCAGGTAGCCGGGCAGAGCATCCTTGATGTGAATATAAGCGATCTGGTCATGGAGCAATTCCCAGCACTCCGCGGTGTCCTGCTCACACTGAACAAAGTTGGCAAAATCGAACGCCGCCTTGAAGTGGGGGCAGGCCAGCCGGTCGAACAGCAATTTGCAGCGGGCACCGGTGTCTCCGTAGATGCCCTTCTCATTTTCATGGAGCAGGACAATGTCATGCTTTTCCGCGATCCGGATAAACTGACGCAGCTTATCCAGCACCACATCGGTATAGCTGTCTGCATCGGCATCCTTGGGGATGAGGAAGCTGAACATCCGGATGAAGGAGCAGTCCAGCAGCTTGGCCGTTTCGCAGAGTGTTTCCAGCTGCTCCAGCTGCTTGGCAAAGCCCTCTTCATCGTCCACCTCCACCTTGCCGATGGCCGTACCCAGGCTGGAAACGCCCACGCCTGCGGCCCGCAGCTTTGGCAGAAGAACCGTGCGTACTTCCTCGGGGGTGTAATCGGCAATGCCCTTGTGCTCAGCGCTGCGGATGCAGATATACTTCATCCCCAGATCCGTCACAGTTTTGAGCTGCTGGTCAAAGTCCTGGCTGATCTCATCCGCAAAACCGGAAATTTTTTCGTAAACGCTCATAAGACACACCTCATTCACCGATCTTTGTTTTCCGAACTTAACAACACTGTTTCTGGCTTGTAGTATACCACTCTTCCGGGAGCTGTGTTATAATAAATCGAAGGAAAATATCAAAATTCAAAGAACGTTCATAAATTCAACGCAACCGCCAAACAAGGAGGCACGTTCTTGTGCAATTCAACGAAAAGCAAAAGGTTCTCCAACTTTTTTCGGAGAGTGGGCGAGAAAACGCGGAGGGCTATTTGGAAGCCTGTTCAAGCAGCAGGAGGGGCTGACACCCCGCCAATACCGCCTGCAGCAGCGGCAGCTGGGAAAATAACAGCAGAAGCCCCCCGCCG
>OFMV01002472.1_pt1 | contig 12081 bp, 3 predicted proteins | sample 1541881 | NCBI WGS metagenome assembly OFMV01 (sample SAMN04209220, study PRJEB22552) | human gut metagenome | biome: gut; material: feces | host: Homo sapiens | place: USA: Oklahoma
AAGCACAAATGGGCCTTGAGCCTTGCCCGCGACATCACCCGGCGCGCCGTCTACCGGGCCACGCATGGCCGTGCGCCTTCGCTCGACGACATCGGCGAAGCCCCGGGCCTGCTGGTGCTCTGCGGCCCTCACGGGACCGGCAAGACCCATCTGCTCCGGGCCATTGGCAACGAACTCTTCCGCACGCTCGGGAGCGATCTCTACTACGCTTCCCTGAGCGATCTGGAATTGCTGTTCGCCGGGCGTGCGGTCCTCGCCGCCCGGCAGGAACTGCTCTCCAAAGAAGCCGTTCTTATCGATGATTTCCAGCACCTGAGCCGTATTCCCGACAAGACGCCCACCACGGCGTCCCGGTTCCGCGCCCAGCTTGTCGCCGAGCCGGAGCAGCCCGCCCCGGCCGAAACGCCGGAGCCCACGGCAGAACCTACCCCGACCCCGGAACCGGCAGCCACCGCAACGGCCACCCCTGTGCCGACCGTGACCCCCACCGCCACCCCGGAACCGACCGAACAGCCGGAGAAGATGTACGCCGCAAAAAGCGTGGATAACGTGCAGGCAGTTAGTGTGCAGGGGGGAGTGCCGGATACTTACACGCTCTATTTTGCAGTGCCTAAGATTTGGATCGATTATACAGGGGTGACAATACGTGCCATTATTGGAAAAAGTCAAAATGATCCAAAATATGAACTTCCTATGAAGGAAGTTAGCGAAACGGATGACGGAAGAAAAATTTATTCTGTGGTCCTGAATCATCAAGACCACTATAAATATGGAGTGTTGGGTGGACTTGAATTTCGCGGATATAAAGGAGAAACACATACATACACAGTAACCATTGTTAAAGTAGATGATAATAATCAGCTACGGGATATATCGTTCGATCCAGTTAATCCGAATTATATCGGCGGCGACTACTATGACGGAGAGAACGGAGATGGCTGGCATCCAGAGCTGTGGAAAATCTATAAGGTTGGCCATAAGCATTTCGCTGGCAAAACGATGGCCTTTGAAAATAAAACCAGTGAAACACTAACGAACGTCCAAGCCTGGTTTTATGAACCGAAAGAAGGAGAGCTTAAGCCGGTCGGTGGCCCAATACCCTTAAATAGTATTGATTCTGGAAATAGTATTGCTTCTGGTTCCACAGCAACCTTTAAAATTCCTAACGATTATTGCTCTTTTGTTCGCTTTACCGCGGGCGATGATAATACAGAAATAAGTAAATACTACAATTTTTATAATGAGGAAGTAACAGGAGAAAATCAGAAACGCTTCCAGTATTCCGAAGGTCAATGCTATTGCTACATGTACAATGATATTGAGGATGCAACATGGGGGCGTCCCGGTGCCACCCGCATCTATTACGATGCTACTTTTTCCAAGATGGCATTGAATGGAGATACCGACGACTTTTCAATCCCCAAAGCCAATAATAATAAAGAGACCATTTATTATCGGATAAAAGGAGACGGCGTAGAATCCGAAAGCGGCACGCTGGTAAAAGATGGTACAAACGAAAATCTTTATTATATTGACATTCCCCAAGGATATCGTTCAATCATCTTTTCCGGTGATGCAATTAACGGTGACAATGCGACAAAAGGAAATGGAGTAAGTACAGAGTGGCTGACGATTCCCACAGATGACAAAAATTGCTTCTATGCGGATACGAATGACGATGCAGTATATAAAGGTACCACTCGTGGCGGCTACTGGGCTCCAAAAGGTACCCTGCGTGATGCCGAAACGTGGAAGAAAACTGGCACTACTGGCACTAAAGTAGTAGATATTAAATCCGTTCCTTTTACGGAAAAACCAAACACAAAGTATGTTACCAGTACGCTGTATGACTATTATACAGATTACGAACTGAACGGCAAGAACCGTAAGAACTACGATAATGATAATGCGGTTAATCAGCGCCACTGGGTACCCTTCCGCCAGTTCGATCAGGCAATCAGCGACTACTATCAGAGTTATGTAGATAAAAATACCGGAAAGCCCATTATATATCCCATTTATACAGGCCATTTCCAGCCAAGCGATTGGGATAAAAGATTTGCGGATATTGCAAGTACATTGAATTTGTACGGATGGAGTTCTTACAATATCTTTATCGCAGCCAATAACTCGAACTTTGATATAGGAGACACAAAAGAGAAAAAAAATTCCTACGCTTTCCAGGGCATTGTGGCAGACAAAAGGGACAGCGATGGCGACATCGTGATGAATGGAACGACCCTGAAAGAACCGCATTTCAATGAAAAGTTCCTGACCGGCCAAAACAGCAAAAATGCAAAACTTGGCGAAGTTTACCACAATGTTGAGTTCCCGTTTACCCAAGAAGAAGTTTTTATGGAACCAGCGCAAACGCCAAATGGCCCGCAAAAAGGCGAGGGCGTTAAATACTGGTGGTTTGACAGTAAAGAAACTTCTCTATATCTGCGCAAAGATACAAATAGCGATCAGTTGTACCTTGGTAATGATAGCCCAGGAGTGACAACCGCTGGATATAAGAGCGAGGCGTCCCACAACGTGGACAGTGCAAGTAGTCCAGATAATGTTTCAACGCCATACGGCTTTTTCCCGTTCAATGAAACCACAACCAGTAAGAGCGCAGTCAGGTACAATTACGGTTACGGTGCAAAACTTGAAATCCCGTTTACCCTAACCAGTACCGGAACAGTTAAGGACGACTACAATAATGAAATTCCAATTCGTTTTTACTTCTCTGGTGATGATGATGTGTGGGTTTTCATTGACGATCAGCTTGTCCTGGATATTGGCGGTGCTCATGCCAGAGTTTCTGGTGTGTTGGAATTTGACCAGCGCGATAATAAGAAAAACACCGTAACTTCCTATGTTAGCCGGGTCAAGAACAGCAAGACAGGTAATTATGGCGCTGAAAATTGTGATGAGCACAACCATACAACGGCGACAAGCATTACTTACTTAGGAACAACCGAAACGTATTATAAAAACGCAAGTGTTTCCATCCCTAATCTTTCCACCGGCAAGCACACCCTTACCATGTACTACATGGAACGTGGTATGTGGGAGTCCAACATGGCGGTGGCGTTCAACTTCCCGGATAATAACGAGCTGCAGGTTCAAAAAGAGGTTGATCTGAACAAGGTTGATCCGGACTTCAAAAAATGCTTTGAAGACCAGAAAATCTTCAACTTCACCATCCAGAACCAGGCAACCCATTATGGAGAAAAAGTGGCCGTTGGCTCGGATACAAGTACTCCGCCCCAAGAGGTGAAATTGACTGCGGATAGTATCGAGATTAAACCCGCAACCCAATCAACCGAAGGGGACTACATTTTCAAGTTGGATACAAACCCCGAGCAAGGTTCCGGGCAAGATACCGAACAGGTCCTTCACTGGTACGCACGCTATACGGATACGGAACCCGTCAGTGCAGCGCGTGAGAAACGTTATGGCATCCTGACGCTGAAAGACCCCATCAATATCAAAGACAAGCGCTTCCTTACGTTCCAGGTTTACGTTGCCAAAGAAGATGGTGGAGGTGACCTTTCCCTCAACAACCTGTATCTGGAACTGCTGGATGATCAAACACCTACCCCCGTCCAAAAAGGCAGCCTTGGCACATCAGGCATTAACGGCGCAACGTATGGCTCGGTCGAAGTGAAGACAGGCGCATGGGTCACCGTAAAGCTGGACCTGAACAAGATGAAAGCGCAGGACGGTTTTAACGGCAAGGTCAAAACCATCCGCGTGGGCGATAACTATAGCCGCCACATCTATTTCAGGAACTTTACCTTCATTCCCAAAGCGGTGCCAAAAACGATGACCGGCTTTACAACCGATCAGAAGGAAATCCCGGATTACGGCTCCGCCAAAACCGGTCAGTTGCAAAACGCCATAAACGCACAGTACACATCCACCAAGGACAACGACACCCAGTTAGTGGACGATGACGGACGCTTTGTTCTGGAAGATGGAGAAACCGTTACCTTCAGCGACCAGTTCCGCCGCGGCAGCTACATTTCGCTCAAAGAGGATCTGAACCAAAACCTGTACGACACCACATGGACGGTGTGCGAGAACGGGCAGGCGGTTACTTCGATGAAGGGCGATAGCGAATCCGTGACAGTTACCGACACGAACAAGTCGCTGGACAAGCAGGAGGGAAGCAGCCCCAATGATGGCCGAACGGAAAAAATAAGACCGAATGATGATCAAACGGGTAATAGCTATACCGGAAACAAACCCTCCGCCGACACCATCGTCTTCCGCTCCTATAAGGACCCGGACGAAAATAGCTCCACGCTGACAAAGCTAAAGGTAAAATACGTCAACACCGTCAAAACCGGCGGGCTGAAAATCCAAAAGAAGGCCGCAGAGGGCGAAACCTTGACCGGAACCTACACCTTCAAAGTTACCTTTAATGATGTTGGCGGTGAGGGTCTGGAAGAAAAGCCCATCGAAAGAACCGTTACGATTAAGGGCGAAAGCACCGGAACCATCACCGGCATCCCCGTTGGTACCCGCTATATCATCGAGGAAGTCGGAAGCAACGATGGTGCCAAACTGCAAAGCGTAACCGTTCCGGATAGTTGCAAATCCGCCCATGTGATCAAAAACAACACCATGGTGGAAGGCGTGATTGAGAAGAGCAAAGATCCGAACAATCCGGAACTTACCGCAATCTTTACCAACACCCAGCGCACACTGATCAACATTGAGTTCGATAAGCTCTGGAAAGATGCAAATGGTAAGGACCTTACTACAGAGAACCGGCCGGGTACAATCTACATCCAGCTCCAGCGCCGTCTGGCAACCAGCCAAAACGATGCAGACTGGAAACCGGTAAACTACCCGAGAGCAGACAGCCCAAACTATGTTACCATTAACCGCGGTACTTACGGCTGGCTGTATACCTTTAGCGGTTTGGATCAGTACCAAATCAATACGGATAAAAGCCAGACCGATTATGTGTACCGCATTGTGGAAGGTACGGTGGAGAATGACCAATTTGAACAGGTAGCACCAGGCGAAACCATTACGATTAAGGGCAATACGTATGTTGTAACGGCTGAAGCAACAGCAAAAAGCGAAAAGGACAGCGAAACCGGCGCAACTACAACGCCAGCCAAAGTAAACGGTGGAACCATCACCGGCGGCAGCGGCAAGATTGTGCTGACCAACAAGCTGCAGAACCCGAAGTTTGTACTGGATATCATCAAGAAGGACGCGGAAAAAGACGAAAATAGCAATGACGTGCTCTTGAGTGGTGTTGAGTTCAAGCTGGAAAAGCTGGTCGAAACAACAACCGAAGGAGAATCGCAGTGGGTAGTAGATAAAAACTACCCATTCGATAGCACAAACATAGGTTCCATTACCGGTACAACGGACGACAACGGCAAAATAACCCCGAACCCGTTCACAAATCTGAAACCCGGTACATACCGCCTGACGGAAACCAAGGCACATCCGGGGTACAACCTGTTGGCACAGCCAATTGTGATCAAATTTACCCAAGACGGCACGTGTTCTATTGATGGGCAGGTAATTCCGCTCGGAGACAAGTTTACGAAGTCCGACAACACCTACACCATGACCCTTACCGTTCTGAACCGTAAAACGCCTGAGCTGCCCCACACGGGTGCAGACGCGCCAAGCCTGTGGCTGCTGATCGGCATGCCGCTGGCGGTGGCAGGGCTGTTGATATTCACATTCCGCTACAACAGGAAAGGGGGCCGGCGACATTAACCATCCCCCGGAAACCCAGCAACCCCCAGGATGCAGGGCCTGCCCGCCCGTGCGCGCCCGTTTACGGCAGGGCGCGGCCATAAGCCGGGGGTGTAACTGAAAAGCGGAAAATATCGCCTGTTTCTATAAGCGCAGCCGGATTTTGTGTTAAGAAGCCTTGGGATCCGGAAAGGATTCCGGCGGCTCTTTGCCTTACATCCTGCTTGTGGCTGCGAAATATCCGTTATTTCCTTTGATTTCAGATGCACCTTAAGCCAAGTGGGCAAGCGGCCCAGTTTTTCCTCCTTTTTTCTTCACGGCACAGTGCGGGCGGCGCGGCAGCGTTTCACCGCTGCAGCGCCCCGCACTGCACGCCGTGCTGATGCAGAACCCTTAAGCCGGGCGGCCCCGCCGCCCATCCGATGATGATTTTTTTTAAGAGAAGAGGTACTGAAATGAAAAAAGCAAAACGTTTTCTCACAGGCCTGTTGAGCGCCGCCCTGGCCCTCAGCCTGTGCGCTATGCCAGCAATGGCAGATGATGGCAGTGGAACAACACCGGCACCCACTGCAAATCCGGTTTGGACGCAGGATACCGGTTCCATTACGATTCATAAATATGAGTGGAACGATGATACTAGAGGGCCTGCAACCGGCGAGGCAGAAGACGCAGGGAGTCTTCCTTCGAATGACAAAGGTGAAACGCCTACTCCGTTGGCAGGTGCAACCTTTACCGTTTATCAGGTTAAGAATGCAGAAGATCTGAAAAAATATTATGATGGTAAAGATGTAGCTTGGCCTACAAGCTGGGAAGATTATGCAGAACCTGATACTACTACCGGCGGTTATAAACTGAAGAGTGACGTGACTGCAACTGTAACTGAAGTCGATTCGAAAACGACAGATACCAGTGGCGTTGTTAAGTTTGAAGAATTGCCTTTGGGTCTTTACCTTGTGCTTGAAACCGAAACACCGGATTCTGTCAGGACTGCATGTGAGCCGTTCTTTGTCTCTGTTCCTATGACAAAAGTCTCGACTGATACGAATGGCGGTCTGACTGATTGGCTGTACGATGTTCATGTCTTCCCGAAAAACTCTACTGCATATGGTCAGGCTGTTTTGCAGAAAGTCGGTAAGCAGAGCGGTACAGATACAGAAGTTACAGCCATGCAGAGCTACAAGTTTAAGCTCTATAAGAAGAATGAAGACGGAACATGGACTTGGATTGAGAAGAAGCCTGCAAATGGCGTAGATAATGCAGGCGAGTGGCTTGACGCAGCTAATAAAACGGGTGTCCTTACCACGGGTGCAGATGGCAAAATCAGCGTTTCTGGTTTGACCAAAGGTGTATATGCCTTTGTGGAAACTGAAGTTAATGCAAACGATGGTTACATTTTGGATTCCGGCATTGCCTATGTTTTTAAGATCGGTGACAATGGCGAGATGGTTGCAGCGACCGAAAGTGATATTGAAGGCGCGCAAAAGCCTGAAACTAGTGTAAAGAGCTTTGACACTACTGCTTTTAGTGGAGCACAGGTTAAAGTAAAGAACTACAAGCCGGACTTCAAAAAGGAAATTACAGGTAAAAAGGATGCAGACTATGGCATTGGTGATGATGTTCCGTATACTCTGACTGTCAATGTTCCTGAAAACGTTGCAAAACTGAAGACTTTCACCGTATCTGATGAAATGAATAGCGACCAGCTGGTTGTTAATAGTGATATTGATGTTAAAGGAAAAGTTGGCGAAGCTGAAGAAACGACATTTAAAGAGGGTACTGAGTATACCCTGACGATAACGAATGCTGAGGGTAAGTCTGGCTTTACGATTGCATTTGCTACTGACAAGATTGCGGCATATGCAGGTGGAACCATTACCATTACCTATACCGCAAAGCTCCAGGACGGCGCTTCGGTTGGTGCAGTGGGCAATGTAAACAGTGCCGACCTGAAATACTCCAAGAAGACAAATATTACCACTACTGAAGCGGATCCTCCGTATGATATCCATGACGAAGCTGTTGTTTATACGTTCAAGACTGGCATCCTGAAACAGAATGAGGATGGCGAACCGCTGAAGGATGTTGAATTTACCCTTTATAAAAAGTATGATGCAGAAAAAGATACGATGAACAAAAATGGCACCGTTAAGTTTATGGGTGCTGATAAGACCCTTTTAACGCCTGAGGAAGCAGCAGCAAAAAAGCTGAACGATACTGTTAGTGATGAGCCTAAGTGGTTTGCTGTTATGGATTTGAAGACGGAGGCCGACGGTAAGGCTGTTGCAAAAGGTTTGCCGACTGGCGAGTATAAGCTGGTTGAAACCAAGACTCGCGAAGGCTATAACCTGTTGACTGGTCCGGTGGACGCAAACCTGACTCTGGACTACACCACCACATGGAAAAAGGATACATCCTTTGATGGCAATGGTGAACTGAAGAAGCATGAATACCAGAGCACCGTGGTTAAGAATGGCGATACTCCGTACAGCTATACAGAGATCGTCATCATCAACCGCAAGGGCTTCAACCTGCCCACCACCGGTGGTTTCGGAACCCTGCTGTTCAGCGGCATTGGCGTGCTGCTGGTTGTGGCCGGTGTTGGCGTGCTGCTGAGCCTGAAAAAGAAGAACCGCACCTGATGCGCCCGCCGCAAGGCAAAACAATGTTACAATTCACCAATAGGGTATAGAGGGATAATCCATCATACACAGGGGGAGGGCCGGATTTGGCCCTCCCCCTATGGTGGGTTATTGGGAAATAAGTTTTTTTGGGTGTACATGGCCGTTGTTCGGTTGATTTTTAGGCCCTGCGTGGGGAACCACCCCATGGGCGTTAGGCTTGTGGCTAGGAACCACCCCACGGCCGTTAGGTTTGTGGCGAGGAACCACCCCTCAGTCTGCGTTGCAGACAGCTCCCCTCAAAGGGGAGCCAAGCACGACCTAAGGCAGGATATTGGCTCCCCTGGAGGGGAGCTGGACGCGAAGCGGCCTGAGGGGTGGTTCCTTATTGCGTGCATAAAAAAACACGGAATAAACCCTGCCCAATATTGCCGCTTAAGATGCATCAAAGCGGCTAAGAGGGAGCCATCCCACGGATATTACGATGAAGTCCCAATTCTATTATTTCTATTCAGAGTTTTTCGCCGAGGCCTTTTTGCAAAAAGGCCGGAGAGCCCCCCGTAAAAATCACAGCTCGATCTTTTCGTCTTCGGCAAAGTCGCGCTTGGCGGTCTGGCCAAGGACGGTGTACCACAGCATGGGGGAAATACCATCGCCGGGGCGCTTGGTCAGCAAGTTTTCGGCGGTGAACACTTCGCCTGCCTTGATGGGCCGCGCGGCCACAATGCTCTTGCGGGCAATGGCCTTGTTGGGGGCTTCGCTGGCGGTCAGGTGCTTGTGGCCGTCGCCAAGGGCGGCTTCCACATGGCGCACGGCCTGTACCATGGCCTTGAACTCGGTCGGGTCCAGGCTGGCTTTTTGGTCCGGTCCGGGCCAGGATTTATCCAGCGTAAAGTGCTTTTCAATCACCTGCGCACCAAGTACCGTGGCAGCAACATCGCATTCCCAGCCCGGTGTGTGGTCCGAAAGCCCGACCGGCAGGCCGAACTGGTCAAAAAGCTCCAGCATGGCGGTAAGGTTGGCATCCTCATAGGGAGTCGGGTACTGGGTGTTGCAGTGCAGAATGGTCACTTCCGGGCAGCCGTTGTCGTCCAGGATGCCAAGGGCGTCGGTGATCTCGCTTAAGTTGCACATGCCGGTGGAAAGCAGCGCCGGGGTGTGCAGCTTGCCAATCTCTTCCAGATAGGGCAGGTTGGTGATCTCGCCGGACGGAATTTTAATGAGCGGCATGCCCAGTGTGCCCAAAAACCGCACACTGGGGATATCAAACGGCGCGGAAAGATACTGGATGCCAATGGAATCGCAGTATTCTTTCAGTTCCCGGTGGCCCTCAAACGAAAAATGCAGCTTGCGAATCATCTCCAGCTGGCTTTCGGCGGCATCGGTGGTCTGTTTCTGGTATTCGGCTTTTTCGGCGAACCTGCTCACCACAAGCTCCGGCACAGCGGTCTGGTATTTTACAATATCTGCACCGCATTCCTTAGCCGCATAAGCCATCCGCTTGGCGGTTTCCAAATCGCCGTTGTGGTTTACCCCGGCTTCAGCAATGATCGTTACAGGCATAAATTACTCCTAACTCCTAACTCAGCTCTGTTGTTCCAGCTTTCTTCTCATCTTTTCCAGCTCTTCCATCTGGCCCATGTCCATCCAGGAGCTTTCGTTGATGGGGTAGATGCCTACTTTTTCACCGGCGGCGCGGTAGCGGTCGATCACATCAGGGAAGCCGATCACTTCGCCCATCTTCATCTCTTCCACCACGCGCGGCTCCACAACGTAAACGCCGGTGTTGGTCAAAAAGTTCAGCTCCGGCTTTTCCCGCATGGCGGCAATGCCGCCGTCTTCGCCCAGTTCAACAACACCGTAAGGCACTACATAGTGCTTGAACGCGCATACCATGGTAACCAGGTTGCCGTGGGCTTTGTGGTACTGGTACAGGTCGCCGTAATCCAGGTCCAGTAGGGTATCACAGTTGGTAAAGAAAAACGGGGAATCCATCCGCCCTTTCAGCAGGCAGAGCCCGCCGCCGGTGCCCATGAACACATCTTCGTCAATAAAGTCAACGGTATAGTCTTTTTCCAGGTCGGCAAAGTAGCTCTTGATCATGCCGCGCTTGTAGTTGACAATCATCGTCATATGGCGGCAGCCAAAATCCCGGAAGCGGGAAAAAATCAGCTCGGCAATGGGCTGTTCCCCCACCGGAATCAGCGGCTTGGGCAGAATTTTGGTGTAGGGGTACAGCCGCGTGCCAAGGCCGCCCGCCATCATCACAACGGGGATATCCACCTTTTTGCGGTTGTCCACATCCACGCCGCCCGCAAACACAATATCGGTGATGACGCCGTGCTTGTCCAGAATGGGCAGGGCATCAATGCCAAGGCGCTGCAGCTCGGCGCGGGCGCGGCCGCGCTCGGCCACCGGCAGGCTGTGGGGGTGATAATTGGCAGCCTGGGTCAGCGGGGCGCTGAGCGCACCGCCGCGCAGGATACACTTGCGGATATCCCCATCTGTCACAACGGCCTTCAGCTTGCCCTCCGGCGCAATAAACAGGATGCGCTGGCCCGTTTCATCCAGCTTTTTCATCGTATCCAGCACCGTGCAGGACTCCGAAATAAAAAGTTCTTCGACTTTCAGGTAAAATACCCCCTTGGGAAGGTAGGAGTTAGGAAGTAGGAGTTAGGAGTTGAAAGTGCGGCTTACGCCGCAAATTTTGAAAAAGGTGAAAGACTTAATATCCAAAATTGCGCGCGGCAGCGCACACCAATAACTCCTAACTTCTAGCTCCTCCCTCCTAACTCAAATTACAGGTTCTTAACTGCCGCGATCACGCGTTCGCAGTCTTGTTCGGTCAGGTTGGTGGAGCAGGGCAGGTTGACGATGTACTTGCGGTAGTCCTGGGCTTTTTCCAGGGCGTACGCTTCGTTTTTGGGGTAGTCGGCCTGCTCGTTGATCAGGGCCCATACCGGGCGGGTCTGGATGCCCTGATCCTGCAGTTTGGCAATCACGGTATCGCGGTCAAGGCCGGAATCTTTCAAGTACAGGCTGTAGAACCAGTGGTTGGAGCGCACGCCGTCAGATTCCTCTTTGAACGGCAGAATACGAAGGCCGTGTACGCCGTCCAGAGCAGCTTTGTACTGGTCGTAGCGGGCTTTCTTGGTCTCCACAAAGCCCTCCAGCCTTTCCAGCTGGGCAAGGCCCAGGCAGGCCTGCACGTTGGTCATGCGGTAGTTGTAGCCGACTTCATCATGCAGAAATTGCAGCATATCGGCCTTGGCCTGGGTGGAAAGGTGCTTGGCGTGCTCGGCCCAATCGGCGTGGTTGGAAACCACAAAACCGCCTGCGCCGGTGGTCATGATCTTGTTGCCGTTAAAGCTGTAGCAGCCGATATCGCCCATGGTGCCGGCGGCCTTGCCAGCCAGCGGGCCTGCGGTGTAGCGGGTGCCAAGCGCTTCGGTGGCGTCCTCAATCAAAATCAGCTTGTAGCGGCGGGCAATGTCCAGCAGGCGGGGCATATCGGCCATATTGCCAAACACATGCACCACGCCCAGCGCGCGCACGCGAGCACCGGTTTTGTTATTGTACAGCCCGTCCTCTTTCAGGGTGCAGTGGTTGGCACAAAAATCCTCCACGGCGTCCGGGTCAATGCAAAGGGTATCGTTGCAGCCGATGAAGATCGGTTCCGCGCCCACATAGCGGGTCAGCGGGTTGACAGCGGCAATAAAGGTCAGGGTGGGCACAATCACCTCAT
>OFMV01002485.1_pt1 | contig 12047 bp, 7 predicted proteins | sample 1541881 | NCBI WGS metagenome assembly OFMV01 (sample SAMN04209220, study PRJEB22552) | human gut metagenome | biome: gut; material: feces | host: Homo sapiens | place: USA: Oklahoma
CGTGTGCCCAATGCAATGAGTGGCGGTCATGAAATGGACTGGGTACGCGCATGTAAAGAAGATAAATCCAATCGTATCATGACTAAATCCGACTTCTCGGAAGCAGGACCGATGAATGAAATGGTAGTAATGGGGGTACTTGCTGTCCGTCTGCAAGGGTTGCATCGCACGTTGGAATGGGACGGCGAAAATATGTGCTTTACCAATATCGGTGACAATGAAACTATCACCACTTGTGTGAAGAACGGATTTGAGATTCATGACGGGCATCCTACATTCGACAGGACATGGACTGATCCGGTCAATGCAAAACAGTTTGCCGCTGAGCTCGTGAAACATAATTATCGTGAAGGCTGGAGGCTGCCTGATATGCCTAGATAACCGGATAAAAGTAAAAGTATATTAATTAACGTTAGTAGTAAAATAATGAAGAAAGTAGTTTATTTATTGGCTTGTTCCTGCCTGGTAGCAGGAGTGTTTGTTTCTTGCGGTACTCAGAAAAAAGCGAATGCCTCCAAAGGGCAGAGTACGGTCACTTTGTCATATTCCAAATCATTGAAAGCTCCGGAAGACCAAAGCTTGGATTTGGCTGTCGATAAAGATGGTTATATCACCATCTTTGACGGTAAGACATTTAAGGGATGGCGTGGTTATGGAAAAGACCGTGTCCCTTCCAAATGGACAATCGAAGATGGCTGCATAAAATTTAACGGAACCGGTGGTGGTGAAGCACAAGACGGTGACGGTGGTGACTTGCTTTTTGCTCATAAATTTAAGAACTTTGAGTTGGAACTGGAATGGAAGGTTGCTAAAGGAAGTAATTCCGGAATTATGTATTTAGTTCAGGAGGTTACTTCTAAAGACAAGGATGGTAATGACGTGCTTGAACCTCTTTATTATTCTGCACTTGAATATCAGATTCTGGATAATGAGAATCATCCGGATGCAAGATTGGGTAGGAATGGTAATCGCCAGTCGGCTTCTCTGTATGATTTGATTCCGGCTGTTCCTCAAAATTCGAAGCCGTATGGCCAATGGAACAAAGCTAAGATTTTGGTTTATAAAGGCACGGTTGTTCATGGACAAAATGATAAAAACGTACTCGAATTTCATTTGTGGACAAAACAATGGACCGAAATGTTGCAGGCTAGTAAGTTTTCTGAAAGCAGTCTGCCTTTGGCATTTAAATTGCTGAACAATTGCGGCGGCGAAAACCGCGAAGGTTTCATTGCTTTGCAGGACCATGGTGATGATGTATGGTACCGTAACATTCGTGTGAAAGTTTTGGAGTAATTATTGGATTATTATTCGTTAAATAAACTGATGACAAACTTATTATTAGGTTTTATGCCTAGTGGTTCCGAATGGATTATTATAGCTTTGGTTATCCTATTGCTTTTTGGCGGAAAGAAAATTCCCGAGCTGATGCGTGGCTTAGGTAAGGGAGTGAAGAATTTCAAAGATGGAGTGAACGAAGCGATGGAAGAAATAAACAAGGCAGCAGAAGAGTTGAGATAAGTAAGTAAATCTAAAAATAAAATCCTGCCAATTGATGAGGTTGGCAGGATAATTTGTATTAGGTACTGAATCGTGTGTGTTATTTATCTGTGGAAGTATATCGAGTCAATTTATTACGGTAATATTTCGAAACATCGTGCCAATGATAGAAAGGAGCGCAATCAGTCTTTACAGGCAGTGATGTCTCTTTTTCGTTCAATAGTACACGTACTAAAATATCTTTGTTGGCCGGTTTACGATAAAAAATTAGTTGGATGTTGGACGCCATTGGAAAGTATTGGTAGCACTGCCAATGTTCAGCTAATGTTTCCATATCCTCCGTGACATATCCGCAATCTCCCAATCCCATTAGTACCGCCAATGGCAATAGGCAACTTTCGTGTCCGAAACGCAACGTGGCACTTGGTTCTTCTCGGACAATACAACTATCGGCAGTGTCCAGTATATTCCGAAGCAGGTTGGCTTCTTTATAAGGCATCATCCGTTCGGTCAGAGGTGTATCACCTGAATCCAGATACCAAAGAACATTTAGACAGCTCCAAAGTTCATAACATTCTTTGGGAGTAAACAAATGATAAAGATCCAGTTCCTTTTCATCATGTGACTGCATATTGATGGTTATATAGAATAACTCTTCCATGAAGTGTGATGGATGAATTGTGTTCTGTATGTATACTGTATCGGTAAATAGAACTTTCATCAATCGTTCCGGGTGAATATGCTGTTGTTTGAATGCTTTGAGAAGCTCTGCTTTCGAATCTGCATGCAGAGAAGCAAGATACTTGTCATGATAATTCATGTAATACGTATCATGTAAACTGGCATCGTTGTAGATGCGCAGTTGCGGATTTAATGCTTGCAGTTGTAGGCATTCGGCTGTCATGGATAGGATACAACGGACTACATTGGTAGACCGTGCATCAATTACTGTATTTCCGGAAAATATTTCCGGAAAATTATGGTACATACGTTCGGCGATGCCTCGATGCTGCCGTGCACCTAATGGAGTAAGTTCTCCTAAACGTCCATTAGCAAGTTGCCGGATACGATTTATTTTTTCCATTGTTTTCTTTCCCGTAGTGCTTAACACTCCGGCAGAATCTGCTTTCTGCAAGATGGTTAACACATGGACATAGTCATATTCGGACAGATGAAAACGGGAACCGTGACGAGCATATGTACTGATATAGAAGGGTTGGTATCCTTGCGGTGCCGGTGAATAGCTATTTTGGGGTGGTACTTGATAGGCCAGGTAATTGGCTGCGGAAAAACATTTGTTCTGTTGAATTTCTATACGGGAAGTTTGTGCATAGGCAACATACCATGGTAGCACAAACATCCCATAAAATAAAAGTTTCTTTATTATCATGTAAATTGATTTATATGACCTATGAAATTATTCCTTAACTGTAATCATCCAGAAGGTGCGCATGGTGCGTTCGGCGCCATCCGTCGGCTTGTTTTGGAGAGCGAAGTTATCGGTCTTCGGGTCCTTGATTACCATTTGTGCCGAACCGCCACCGTCCATGGTGATGGCATTGGTGCATCCCATGGATTTCATTAAACTTCCGGCTTCTGCGTAAGTCAGTCCCATGGATATTTCCGAACGACCGTCCACCACCATAAAGATGACGGTACCATCTTCGCGATAGCCAATGCACGAAAAAGGATATTGGTCTTCTAATGGGATATAAGTCCCATCGAGGTAAATATCAAAACCTTTGCATATCTTACTATCGCGTAGCGGCTGGTAACCGCCACCTGTACATTCCTGAAGGTTGGATTTCATGCCATGGTATTTGTCGGCATCGGCAATGAGCACTTTACCCGCTTTGTCCACAGCCAGAAAACTAAGAGCCTGATGTACCATGCCATGTTGCGTTACGAAATGGTCTTGTAATATTTTTCCCCGATGATGGACAGGTCCCCGACAACCGAAGTCCAATGGGGTGACTCCGTTCTCATTCGGATCCCATCTGAAAAAATCACCGCTCATTATTGCCATTACACGTTCACCGCTCTTATCGAATTTGTTGGCTATTTCAGAAGGTGTCATCATAGGGAACGGATTGTTTTCGGTCGGCTCGCAACATCCTGTTTTCAATGCAGCGCCTGCTGCATCGGCTTTCATCACAACGATATTAATGGATGCGGGTCGCTCGGATTTTTTGATAACTTGTACTTTAGTGTACGTAATTCCTTCTGTAAGTTCTGTTTCACTCCATTTTTGTACGGTTTTTATTTCCGAACATTTTTTCAGCATATCAATTATATTGCTGTCTTTCTGTTCTTCTTGGGGGATTTCCTGTTCCTCCATCTCGTTTTTGTCGCAAGAATAAGCCAAAAAGAAAAAGGCTGATAAACTTAATGTGAAAGTAAATCTCTTTAAATTCATAACTACTTTTTTTAAATGGTGAATAAATCTATTAATAAGTCTTCCTCTGTCGGGAAGAAACCGGACAGAGGAAGATTAAACAACGCATGTTACTTGAAAACTAATCTTTTACCGTGATTGTAATTTTTCTCAAAATATAATTGTCGAGGTCTGTGAAATAGAGAGTGTTTCCGTCAGGACTCATTGCCAGTCCATGAGGCATCTTTAATTGTGCTACGGAGCCATCGCCATCTTGTTTTCCACCGGTACCGGTTCCGGCGACGGTGCTGATAGTGGCATCTTCATACCCTTTTGCACCGGGACGTATTCTTCTCACCTTATGATTGTAAGGGTCGGTGAAATAGATGTCCCCGCGAGTCTTGTCTACAACGATGGCTACCGGTTGGATGAGTTGGGCTGTCAACGGTTGTCCGGCTTCACCGTCTGTGCTACCTTTGCCATTGCCGGCAAACTTGGTTGCCTTACCGTCGGAAGTCACTACATAAAAACCGTCGTTTTCTGCTCCTATTATTAGATTGTCGTTTGCGTCAAAGTCCATGGAGTATAAGCCCCCCAGGGAATTCGAGAGATGTACGAAAGTCTGCTTTGAAGCATTATTGAAGTTACCTTTCGGATATTTATAAACTTTTCTTTCATCTCTGCACAATACATACATATTGCCTTTGGAGTCGAATTTTACATCCATTGCGTTGCTAAGCCCTGAAACTACGACTTCTACTTGCTGGTTATTACCTTGATTCGGGATTATTCTTCCTATTTCGGCGCTTCCTTTGTAAGCTATGTAAAGCATCTTGTCGTCCGGATTTACTTCCAAGTTCCAAGGATGTCCGTTATTGTGAGCTTCGACTAATGTCGTTTTTTCTTTCTTTTGCAGGTCGAATGCATGAATAATATGGGCAGTTCCGCGTTGTCCTACTGCCAGTCGTCCGTCCGGCAAGAATGCCAGCCCATGAATACCACCTAATATTTCTCCGATATGAACGTCACTGCTGACAGTATATGCCAATTCTGGTTTCGTATATTCGAATTCCGGTCCTTCTACAGTGCGGTTGCCTACTTTTACCACTACTTTGTAGCTTCCCGGTTCGTTAGTGGGGGCGATGACAGTCAGTTCCATTGCTGAAGCACTCTTTACTTCGGCTGTCTGTCCGTTGATGGTTACGATATTTTCCTCTGCTACAGTACTGAAATTTTCTCCTGTAATGACGATTTCGGTGCCTTCATGGCCCGATAACGGACTGATGCCATCTACTTTGAGAGTAGGAGTGGCCAGACAACTGAATGTCAGTGATTTGTTCTTTTGCACTCCGGCTTTTACTGTAAGCACATAGTCGCCCGGTTCAAGTTGAGGTACAGTCACGGTCAGCGAGGTGGTGCTGGAAGCGGTAATGGTTGCTGCTTTCTCACCAAAAAAGACTTCGTTTTCTTCGGCTGTTGCACTGAATCCCTTACCGATAATGATTATCTCATCTCCTGCATACCCGGTAGTCTTTTCTAATGCATTAACCTCCAGTTTGACATCATATGAGCCTTCCGTATAGGTGAAAGAAGGACCCTCTACTGCCTGTCCGTTTACGGTTATCATCAATGGGAAGGTTCCTGCTAAATTTGGAGGGACTGTCATCTTCAAAATAGTAACTGAGGTTGCTACGGCAGTGAGCTGTTCACCATTCAATGTAACGATGTTTTCGGATGGTATAATGCTGAATCCTTGTCCGGTAATAGTCACTTCGTCACCGGCAACTCCTTCGTTGGGAGTCATTGAGAAAACTTTTAGTTCTTTGAATGTGGTGCTTTCATCATCGTCTGAGCAGCCTCCTGCTCCTAACAGCGTGCAGGCTAATAAATATAAAAAACTTTTTTTGATATTCATATTCTTTTGGGATTGTTTATGTTAATACTCGATTTTCCGAATGGCATAATTGCTGCGGTCGGATACGTACAAGGTACGGTTCGCTTCGTCTAGCAGAATATCGTACGGATTGCCGAAAACTGCTTCATCGGCACTGCCGTCAACGATTGCTCCACCTGAAGTACCTACTAATGTGATTACTGTGCCATCCGAATAACCATTCTTGCCGCGTGTAATACGTTTTATTTTTTGGGCACTACCTGTATTGCCATCATTTCCATCTACAGTATAGATGGTACCTTCCGAGTCGATGACAAAGCCATATACTTGGTTGAATTTGGCACTTCTCGGATTACCCGGTGTACCGTCTGAATCTCCTTTTTCGGAACCTGCGATACAAGTAATCTCTTTATTGGGAGTCACCATGAAGAATTGTCCACGGTCATTGCTACTGACAATCAGGTTGCCTTCGGGATCAAACTCCATAGCATGTATTTGGTTGCATCCTTCTTCCTCCTGAAAATTCACCCAAAGTTTCGGCGCGCTGAGGTTTCCGGCTTCCGCACGGAAAATGCCGGCTTCGCGGCAAAGGATATACAGATTGTCGGCTTTGTCAAACTTCACGTCTTGTACGTTGTTGGGTCCTTTCCAGAATTCAGTTGTTTCTTTCGTGCTCAGATCATATTTGAATAGCGAACCGGAGGCTTTGCAGGCGATGTATAACATACCGTTATGGACTGTCATTCTCCAAGGATGCTTGCCATCCAACGTTTTACCCGTAATCAAAAAGCAGCTGTTGCCTTTCACATCGACACTGTAGATGGACGAATTTCCCCGGTCTGTCACTGCCATCATCTTGCCTTTCTCAATCCATGCCAGTCCGTGTACATTTATGAATTTCGTATCGAACTTGTCACCCACTGCCGTACCCTGTGTTCCTCCACAGAGAGTGGAGACTTTGATTTTGTTGTTTAAGTCACGATAAGTGAATTTAGATCCGGTATAGGTCTTTCCGTTGATGGTAAGCATTATGGGAAAGGAACCTAACGGATTTTCTGGAGCAATGAATTTGATGTATTCGTTGGGGTTCACTTCAGTCACTTCCGCCGTTTCACCATATAATGTTATTATGTTTTCTGATGCTACGGAATGGAATCCTTCGCCATACAGCGTGATTTCCGTACCTGCCGTTCCTAATGTAGGACGGATGGCTACTAATGTGGTTCGTTTTTGATCCTTGTCGTCTGTACAACCGATAGCACATAATATCAGCAGGCAACCAAGGATACATCTATAAAATATATTCTTTTTCATAATTGTTGTCTTAATCTTTTTTTATGAATCGTTTTCGATTCGTTAGAAGTGAAGTCCGTCTTCCCAGCCCGGGTTCTGCGTCAAGGCACCACCCGTTAAAGTACGTTCATTGGAGGGGATTGGTGAAAGATAATCTCTCTCTTCGTTGAACGAGAACTTTGTGTCCCTATGGGGTTCGATATAGCCATGGTTACGGTCGCTGAGGATAATATCCTTTTCCACTTCCAAATAAGTAATCCCATCCTTATTGCTCGGTTTTGCACCTTCGTATAAGCAGACATCAGGTGCTCCGTCACCATCTAAGTCTACCTCTTTGTTAATGCTCTCAAAGTAGATTCCTAACAAACGTTGTGTCAGTATTTGTCCTTCTTTCCAACGCAGGATGTCACTGGTTCGGAAGTTCTCTTGTAATAATTCGATGCTCCTTTCTCGACGGATTTCCAGAATCACTCCTTTATTCTCACCTGTTACCCCTATATAGCCGGTAGCTTTATTGTCCAAATAAGGGTCAATGTTGGCATTGGCCACCTGCATGGAGAGGTGTTTCATCTCTACGCGGTCGCGCAGCTTGTTGATGGTCTTGTCCAAATCTGCCTGCGTCAGGCTGTTCAGTTCGGCACGTGCTTCTGCATAGTTCAGATAGACTTCGCCCAATCGGAAAATAATCAAATCATTATCGCTGGTTCCACCTGCATCTTGTGCTTCCGTACCGAGGAATTTGGTCGGTTGGTATCCGGTAATGCTGGTGGCGAGATCGGGAGCTACTTGTTTGGTTGAGCCGATACGTTTGTACCCCGGTGTACGGATAGATTGCGCCAAGCGTGGGTCGCGGTTTTTACATTCTTCCATAAAGCTCATTTTGTCGTAGTCCGGTTTGTCTGTAAAGCGGGTACCGTCTTTCATTAAATAGCTATTGATGATTTTCTTGGTTACTCCCGGACGACCGTAGGTTTTGTTGGTCAGATACTGTCCGACATCGCAATACACTTTATATTCGGCATTGAGATTGCGTGCCAAAATCACCTCACATTCTTGCGCCCTATGCGAAGAGAACAGATTACGGTAACATACGTCTTTCCCGCCTTCTGTGTAAAGGGAGTATCCGCTGTGTTCTATCAGTTCGGAAGCAGCGGCAGCAGATTGCTCCAGGTAATATTCCCACGGATGTTCGGGATAAGAGATGTTGTGATACTTGCGGAACGTACCTTCGAAGAGGCAGAAGCGTGCTTTGAGGGCTAATGCCGTCCATTTGGTGACTCGGTAGAGCGAACGTTCTTTCGATAGGTTGGCGATGGCATAATCGATGTCTTCTATCATACGTTGCATGACATATTCGCGCGAGTCTCTCGGCTTTTTGAGCATGGCTTCGTCGTCAGAGTCGATTTGACGGTCATACCAGGGAACATCACCGAAGTTCTTGACCTTTTCGAAATAGAAATAAGCGCGGAAAAAACGTGCCAATGCATCGTATTGTGTTCTCACGTTGGCATCATCACAATTGACCGAATACTCGAGTAAGGTGTTGAAGTTACGTAAGTTCCCCCAGTCCCATCCGCCGCCGGAACTTGGAACCACCCGTCCGTCTCTCATAATGGCAGCAGCTGAACCATGCGTGATATTATCAAGATCGTCCCTATAGAGTGAGCTGGATGGAAATGAGTTATAGAAGGCATTGGAATAGGCTTGTAACTCTTTCTCGTTGGAGAAAAATGTCTCTGGAGACATCTTGTCCTGTGGCAGTTTGTCCAACCAGTCGCCACATGACATCAGTGTCAGAGAACAACTAAATATCGTTACTAATAATTTCTTATTCATGATAGTTCTTTTTAAAAGTTAACATTTATACCGAATGTGAATGTTTTCTGCCATGGGTATACTTTTAAATCACCTCCCCGACGGGCTTGTTCCGGGTCGATGTAGTCTGTCTTGAGCCCCGACCAGTAAGCAAGATTCTCTCCGGAGAAGTAGACTCTTAGCAAGTCGATGCCTATTTTTTGTGTCCATTGTTTGGGCAGAGAGTAGCCGATGGTCAAGTTTTTCAGACGGCAGTAACCGATGTTTTGCAGGTAACGGTCATTAGCTGCTGTTAACTCACGGTTTTGGTTGCCCAGATTGTCGAAAGCCACGTATGCACGGGGACGAGGGAAATACGCATTCGGATTGTCTTCCGACCAACATTGTTCCAGGAAATTCTTTGGCAAGAATGTAGCATACGGGCGGTTGAAAGGCCCCCAAAAGAGTTCGGCTTCGCTGGCAGGATACCAATCCATACGCCCGATGCCTTGGAAGAAGATGCTAAAGTCGAAGCCGCACCATTGGAATGCCATGTTGGCTCCATATTGGTAACGAGGCTCGGAGTTACCGATGATGCGGCGATCGCCGGGATCGTCCACGGTGTCTTCTCCGGTAGAAATAATGTTGTCGCCATCAAGGTCGGCAAAACGCAAGTCACCTGCATGAAGTCCTTTCAGTGAGCCGGATGAACTATTGATGATGTCGTTGACTCTGCGTTGGTCTACTTGATAGTTGGCTGCTTCCTCGTCTGTGGCAAACATGCCGTCGATGTGGTATCCCCAGATTTCACCGATACGCATTCCTTCGTAATACTTTTTGGCAAATGCTTTTTCAGGATTGTTGAACTTGGTGATTTTGCTGATGTAGTCGTTGAAAGTCAGGTTGATCTGATAAGCGAAGGGCTTTCCTGCCAGCTTGAACATGTCTTGCCAGCCCAATGACAGCTCGTATCCTTTGGTCTGCATGTCGGCACTGTTCATTTTGGGGGAGCTGGTACCGTATACGGCAGGTAGGGAGATGCCCGCTGTCAACATATCTTTGGTGTTACGGATATAGTATTCGCCTGTAAAGTTGAGTCGGTTGTTGAAGAAACTGGCATCCAGACCGAGGTTGTGATGTTCTACCACTTCCCAAGTCAAATTGCCTGATACCGGTGCCGAGATAGAGGCGGACGATGGTAATTTCCCACCGAACAGATAAGACTGCGTATTGATGTTGACGGTGCGGATGTAGTCGTAATATCCCACTTGTTGGTTGCCGAGGTTACCATAAGAGTATCTGAATTTCAGATTGCTCAGCCATGATTTGACGGGATCCATAAATGATTCTTCCGAGAGTCTCCATCCTACTGAAGCCGATGGAAAGAATCCCCAACGGTCTTTTGAACTGAAACGTGAACTTCCGTCGTAGCGTCCGCTAAGTTCCAGCAGGTATTTTCCAGCATAGTCGTAGTTGATACGTCCGAAATAACCAGCCAAGGCATATTCGTTTTGTCCGCCTTTCACTTCCATGCGGCGTTCTCCTTCGCTGTCTTCTCCTATGAGGTTGAAGTCATTCAGGATTTCTGACATCAGGTTGTAGCCGTAAGAACTGGTATATTTCATATATTTAGTTTCGTAGTTGAATCCGGCTGTCACTTTGTAATTATGCTTTTGCAGGAAGCTGCCACTGTAAGTAGCATACAAGTTGGTGGCCAGATAATGTTCATAGTCCGTTTCTTCTTTCAAGCGGTTTTCCATATACAACGAAGGTTCATCAAGAATTTCCACTTCACCGGGATATTGTGAATATTCGGTAGGGACATAGCGGTTCATGATACGTCTGTTGTTGACGTTGTAAGTGAAGTTCCCTTTCAGCTCCAGTCCTTTGATGGGGGTAACAGTCAATTCGGTGGTGGTGCTGAAGTCGTCCGTGCGGTCGCCGCTTGTGTGCTTGCCTTTGTCGCGTAGAGCAAGCAGGCCGTTCATGACTCGATAACCGTTGAAGGCATGGGATACGATGCTGGTCCCATCCGGATTTTGTGTCGGGAAGCAGGCAAGGCCGTGTGTTTGGCTGGTATCGAAATACCAGTTGCTTCCTCCACCGTTCGGGAAGGTATATTTGGAATGAAAGAAAGCAGTATTGTTGCTGATATTTACATAATCATTTACATCAAATGATATTTTGGAACGAAAATTCGTCTTATTGAATTTGTCCGTATTCTTTTTAATCATACCTTCTTCCTGATTATAGCCGCCGGACAAGAAGTATTTCATTTTTTTAGTGCCACCGGAGATGGAAATATCGTGGTTCATCAATGGCTTGTTCTCTTGGAAAAGATGATGCCAAAAATCCGTGTTGGCATAGTAATGATAAGTGGGGCGTCCGTTACGGTCTTTCACTACTGTCCATGGGCGGGACGGATCTTCGGTTTTGTCGTTTCTTCTCAACCACAGTTCCAGCATGTCATCTTCGGTGTAGTTCATATAGTTTACCCCTGTGTAAGCATTCCAAAATACATTGGCTGTCAATACGGAGTAGTAACCCCGTGTTTCATAATCAACCGATACGGTGGGCTTGGTCCATCCGAAACGTCCGTTATAGGATACTCTGACCTTGCCTTCATCTCCATTTTTGGTAGTAACCAAAACGACACCGAACGAAGCACGTGCACCGTAGATGGCGGCCGAAGAAGCATCTTTGATGATAGAGATAGATTCGATGTCGGCCGGATTCACACGATACAAGTCTCCTTCCACTCCGTCAATCAGCACCAATGGACTACCGCCATTGATGGAGTTGGTTCCACGAATGTTGATGCTGGCGCCATTGCCCGGATTACCGGCCGAGGTCGTGATATTCAGTCCCGGCACTTTGCCTTGCAGCATGTGTGTGGCGGTGGATGCCGGACGGTCAATCAGATCTTTGCTGGAAACGGTAGATATGGCACCGGTCAGATTGACCCGCTTCTGTGTGCCATATCCTACTACAACCACCTCTTCGAGTGTTTTGTTGTCTTCTGTCAGGGTGATATTCAAGAACGATTTTCCTGTTACAGAAATTGTCTTGGTGAGCATTCCGACGTATGAAACGTTCAGATGAGCACCAGGGTGCACCTTGATGGAGAATTTTCCGTCAATGTCGGAAATCACTCCGTTGTTGGTGCCTTCTTCTTTGACGGTGGCTCCGATGACA
>OFMV01002506.1_pt1 | contig 11965 bp, 10 predicted proteins | sample 1541881 | NCBI WGS metagenome assembly OFMV01 (sample SAMN04209220, study PRJEB22552) | human gut metagenome | biome: gut; material: feces | host: Homo sapiens | place: USA: Oklahoma
CCGGTCGTACCTGCAATCAGCAGATGTGGCATCTCGGCTATATCGGCTATTACTATGCCGCCCGAAATATCCTTACCCAGCACAGCCGCCAGCTTGCTTTTCTTTTCGGCAATATCACTGCTTTCGATAAGCTGTCTGAATGGTACGGTATCTCTTATCTTGTTCGGCACTTCGATGCCTACAGCGGGCTTATTGGGTATAGGCGCTTCTATTCTGATACCGGATGAAGCGAGGTTAAGCGCAATGTCATCGGCAAGTCCTGTTATCTTGGAAATTTTAACGCCTGCCGCAGGCTGTAATTCATATCTTGTTACAGAGGGTCCTCTGCAAGTACCGATACATTTTGTCTGAACACCGAAGCTGCGTAACGCTTCAACAATGGTGTTCGCATTTGTTTCAAGCTCTCTGTCGATGTCCTCCTGTGCCTTACCGGGCATAATCTCGTCAAGAAGCGCAGTAGGCGGCAGAGGGTGATCTTCCTCGTTAAGCGTCACTGTGTAGAGTTTATCACTGTCGCTTGTATCGCCGTCCTGCTTGTCCTCCTGCACTGCGGTACTGTCCGTAATACTGTCAGGTGTAGTGCCTGCAATACCGGAATCGGTATAATCTGCGATAAAAGGCGCTTCAGCAGGCGGTGCAACAGGAGCGTTCACATCGTTCACAAACTGCTCTTCTCTCTGTACAGAAGAATTTTGTTCATAGTTAGTTTCTTCTATGAACGAATTTAAAGCAGCCTCAACGGGATTGACCTCCTCCGGAGGATAAATAGGAAGGGGCGGAAAATATTCCGGTATCGGCTCGCTGTCCTCCTGCTTATCTGTAGCTACGCTCTGTGCCTTTTGCGCAGAGCCGTTGTTATCGGCTACGGGCAGGTCGGGCAGCTTATCGCAGGACATATGTACATCACTCTCAGGAGCAATCTCAGGTAAATGCTCATTGCTCTGCTGAACCGCTTCTTCGGGTTTTGGCGATACCTTGCCGTTGTAATTGTTTATCTCGTTTATGAAATTATCGCTGTCCTTTTTCTGCTCCTCGATATTCTCATCGTGTCTTTCCTGAAGCGTTGTTGCGGGAGTTCCGACAGCGTTCGATTCAAGCTCTATAAGTTTTTCCTTGCGCTCGCTTTCCGCCTGCAGCCTCTGCTGTTCCTGCTCAAGTCTGTATGCCTCCATTTCTTCCCTGTGCTGAGCGTGTTTCTCCTTGGCGGTAACCGCAACCTTTTTTACGGGTTTTCCTACAGCGCCTAAAAAGTCCATAAGCGACTTTCTGCTGATAAGCATAACAAATACGAAAGCAATCAGTATAATCATTACTATTGCGCCGACATTGCCGAACAAAAGCAAAAGCCACGCAGGTACGCCGCCTATGATACCGCCGCCCGTCAGCCGTGTTCCGTCCGAATAAAGACTTGCCACCGCTCCGAAAAAGTCGGTCGTGCCTTCTCCGACACTGCCTACAAAGAATATCTGTATAGCTGTGCTTAATATCACTATTCCGCCCGACAGCTGTAATATCTTGGTGAGGATACTTGTCCTGCTCTTATCCGTTGCAATAAGTACGGCTACATATATAAGAATAGGGCCTGTAAAAAATACCGTAAAGCCGAACATACCGCAGAGGAACGAATAAATCATATCAAGCAGATTCAGGCTGTTGCCTTCCGCCCTGTTAAGACTGCCGATAAAGCCTATAATCGTAAACAGCGCCATAAGAACGCCTATGGCGAAAAGAATTATAGAGCTTCTCCTTCTTTTCGATTTAAGCTCCTTTTCAATGTCATTCTTGCAACGTTCACTCAGTTCTCGCTGCTTATCTTCGATAGTCTGATCCTTTTTCCGTGTTTTGCCCGACGACCCCGAAGTTCTTGCTTCAGCCTCATTGGTGCTGTTGTTCAGATTGTGCTTTGCTGCCATGTTTCTACGTCCTTTCTCCCAAAGTCATTGAATTATATTTAAATTCTGTCAGAAAACAAAAACGAAGTGTGAGCCGGTCGCCAGTTCATAAGCACCGATGCCTATGCAGGCAAGACCGAGTATTGCCGTATAGAATCCGAAAATCTTGAATCTGTCCTTTTTAAGAAGCCACTTTACAAGAGCTATCGCAAGAAGTCCCACTGCCGCAGATACGACAAAGCCTATTCCGAGCTGTACCCAGTCAAGATCTACGTTGCTTTTTAACGCATCACCGATCTCAAGCACACTTCCGCCAAGAATTGCGGGGATACCGAGTATAAACGAGAATGTGACCGCAGTTTCCTTTGTAAGTCCGCAGAAAAGGCCTGCGGCGGTTGTAGAGCCTGAACGTGATACACCGGGAAACAGAGCCACGCACTGCATTGCGCCTATTGCAACGGCATCTGCGACCTTCATCTTATCGCCTGTTTTGTTGCCCTTTATGCACTTATCCGACATAAAGAGAAGAATTGCGGTAAAGATAAAAGCAAAGCCCTCAAAAATAATGTCATTGTCGCCCTCAAAGCCTGTAAAGAAGTCTTTGAAGAAGTAAACGGGTACAAGCATAGCGGTGGAAATTATGACCATAAACATCATACGTCTGTTGGCATTCATATTCTTCCACGAAAATTTACCTGTGAAAATATCCTTTATAGTAAGGAAAAATTCCTTTATCATTCCCCAGATAGTAGGGAAAAATGCTATAAAAACCGCCAGAAGCGTTCCTAAATGCAGTACAACAGAGGTTATAAGGGTGTTTTCTCCGATATTCATAAAATGCTGGGCAACAGACAGATGGCCTGAGCTTGAAACGGGAAGAAACTCCGTAAGTCCCTGTATAATGCCCTGAATGATTATGCTTATGTAATCCATTTTCTTTTGTTCCTTTCGGATTATTTCGTGTTGTTTATTTAATATATATGTATGGGCTTACGCCCGTAATGACTTTCGCCTAAAGCGGCTTTATCTGCGTGTATTTCAGATAACTCCGTAAATCGTGCGATACAGAAACGCTGTTCTTTTCGCAGACAGTATAAGAAAAAACACAACCGTAAACCGCATAATAGGAGTTATTGTCATAAAGCTGTGCGTTACGGAAAACCTCCGATTCATCTACAACGGTCTGAAACATTTTCCGCACCTCGCTTTGCTCTCATTTCCGCTCTTTGTGCCGATGGGTGATATTCTCTGAACGTACTCACTCTGGCGGTCGCTTTACCCTTGCCTGCGGTTTTTGTATCCGTCTTAGCTGTTGCGGACGAAGTTCTTTTTTTCGAAACGGTTTTTCCTGTACTATACTTAGTGCGCTTAGTGCTTTCCTTATCGGTTTTCTGCTGTTCTATCAAAGAGTAAAGGCACTGCACAGCATCGCTCAGTCCTCCGAGGCTGTCTATAAGTCCCTCATTCACAGCTGTTTCGCCGTCAAGAACCGAACCGACATCCATTACAAGCTCATCCTTCTTCATCATAAGCTCACGGAAGCGCTCCGGCTTTATCCTGCTGTTCTTGCTTACGAAATTTATTATTCTCTCCTGCATACGCTCAAAATATGACAGCGTCTGCGGTATGCCGAGAAGAAGTCCGTTCATTCTGACAGGGTGGATGGTCATTGTTGCAGACGGCACGATAATGCACTTACCGCAAGCGGTACGCCAATTGAATGACCGCCGCCGACTACAATCGACACTGTGGGCTTTGACATTCCTGCGATAAGTTCGGATATTGCAAGCCCTGCCTCTACATCTCCGCCGACCGTATTGAGTATTATAAGCAGACCGTCTATGCTCATATCCTGCTCTATTGCTACCAGCGCAGGCATAATGTGTTCATACTTTGTGGTCTTGTTCTGGGGAGGAAGGATATAATGTCCCTCTATCTGACCGATTACGTTAAGACAATGTATATTGTGCTTAGCGTTTTCCGATGCGAATATGCCGTTATCCGACACCTGACAGGTTACCGCCTGTTCTTCGTTCTCCTCGTCGGTCTGTTCGTTATTTGTGATATTATCTTTATTCATACCCTGCTCCTTTGCTGATTTTTTCTCTTTTATTCTTAGCAAAAGAGCAGAAAATATACGGCAAAGTGTGCAGTTATCACATAATGATACAGTATAAGTATATCACAAACAACGTGCCATTGCAAGACGAAATTGCGTATAAAAAGACCTGTGAGAATTTCCCACAGGTCTGTTTTTGCAATATTCAGCTTTCTCAGCCGTTTTTCTTCTTTGCTTCGATTTCGGCAAGAGCAGCCTTTCTTGAAAGTCTTATCTTACCCTGATTGTCGATTTCGAGAACCTTTACGATTATCTCGTCACCGATTGAAACAACATCTTCAACCTTTTCTACACGTCTGTTTTCAAGCTCTGAAATGTGTACCATTCCGTCCTTGCCGGGAGCAATCTCAACAAACGCACCGAAGTTCATTATACGAACAACCTTGCCCTTGTAGATAGCGCCAACCTCAGGGGGAGATGTGATAGCCTTTATCATCGCTACGCAGTTCTGAGCCTTTTCAAGATCCTGACCGCAGATGAATACATTGCCTTCTTCATCAATGTCGATCTTAACCTCGAAGTCTGCGCAGAGCTTCTGAATAACCTTACCGCCTGTACCGATAACTTCTCTTATCTTGTCAACGGGTACCTTGTAGTTGAGCATCTTGGGTGCATACTTGTTTACAGTGGGACGGGGTTCGGGAATTGCCTTGAGCATTATTTCATCAAGGATGTAATCTCTTGCCTTGTGTGTCTTTGCAAATGCATCCTTGATAATCTCGGGTGTAAGACCGTCAATCTTAAGATCCATCTGGATAGCTGTGATACCCTTATGAGTACCGCCTACCTTGAAGTCCATATCGCCGAAGAAGTCCTCAAGACCCTGAATGTCTACCATTGTCATCCAACGGTCGCCCTCTGTGATAAGACCGCAGGAAATACCTGCAACAGGTGACTTTATCGGAACGCCTGCGTCCATCAGTGAAAGCGTAGAACCGCAGATAGAAGCCTGCGATGTTGAACCGTTTGAAGAAAGCACTTCAGATACAAGTCTTATTGCGTAGGGGAATTCTTCAACGGGAGGGATAACAGGTTCGAGCGCTCTCTGTGCAAGTGCGCCGTGACCGATCTCACGTCTGCCGGGGCCTCTGCTTGCCTTTGTTTCGCCTACGGAGTATGCAGGGAAATTATAGTGGTGCATATAACGCTTTGTTTCTTCTTCGTCAATGCCGTCAAGCTTCTGGCTGTCGCTTACAGGGCCTAAGGTCGTGATTGTCATAACCTGTGTCTGACCACGGGTAAACAGACCTGAGCCGTGTACTCTGGGGAGAAGTCCTACTTCAGCGGCAAGAGGACGCATCTCGTCCATACCTCTGCCGTCAACACGCTTCTGCTCGTCTAACAGCCAACGTCTTACGATGAACTTCTGTAACTTGTAGATGCACTCGTCAATCATAGCGGCCTTGTCGGGATACTGCTCGTCAAACTCTGCGTGGATAGCATCCTTTATAGGCTGTAAACGCTCCTCACGGACATTCTTGTCGTCTGTATCAAGAGCGAACTTTACCTGCTCGGTGTACTTGTTCTGAATAGCCTCGAACAGATCATGATCAACCTCCATTGAGGGGAAGCTGAACTTGGGCTTGCCAATCTCAGCCTGAATCTGCTTGATGAAGGGGATAAGTGACTTGTTGATCTCTTCGTGACCTGCCATAATAGCCTTGAGCATTGTATCATCGTCAACTTCATTTGCACCGGCTTCGATCATTACGACCTTCTTCTCGCTTGACGCAACGGTAAGCTGAAGGTCTGACTTTGCTCTCTGCTCTGCGTCGGGCATAAGAACGATCTCACCGTCAACAAGACCTACGGAGATACCGCCGATAGGACCGTTCCACGGAATATCGGAAATGGAAACTGCGATAGAAGCGCCGATCATAGCAATGATCTCAGGCTGTGTTTCGGGATCTACTGCGAGAACCGTCATAACGATAGCAACGTCATTTCTCATATCCTTGGGGAACAGAGGACGCATAGGACGGTCAACTACACGGGAGTTCAGTATAGCCTTTTCGCTGGGTCTGCCCTCTCTCTTTAAGTAACCGCCGGGAATTTTACCTACTGCGTAGAGCTTTTCTTCGTAGTCAACTGCAAGAGGGAAAAAGTCAACACCCTCTCTGGGCTTTGCGCTTGCTGTAACGTTTACCATTACGACTGTTTCACCGTAGTGTACCCAGCAAGAACCGTTTGCAAGTCCGCATACCTTACCGGTTTCGACCATAAGCTCACGGCCTGCAAATGTCGTTTTGAATGTTTTGTAATTCTCGAACATATTGTTCCTCCTGTTTTATTTTAAGAGAAACAGCGTTAGCAATAAATTCAGCGGAATAATATTATTCCGTTCAATTTATTGCTGACTGCACTGCTTCTCCTTAAGTCAAAAAATCAATGCTGAAATAAGGGTTAAAGGGCAGAACAAAAATGCCCTGCCCTTTTTAAAACTCTTACTTACGAAGACCGAGCTTAGCTACTACTGCACGGTAGCGTTCGATATCCTTCTTAGCGAGGTAGTTTAACAGATTACGTCTGTGACCTACCATCTTAAGAAGACCACGGCGTGAGTGGTGATCCTTCTTATGTGTCTTTAAGTGCTCGGTTAAGTCGTTGATTCTCTTTGTGAGAATAGCGATCTGTACTTCGGGAGAACCTGTATCGTTCTCGTGTGTGCGGTTAGCTTCGATAACCGCTGTCTTTTCTTCCTTTAAAAGCATGGTTACACCTCTTAAAAATATTTTCTTTGTCATAGCGGCGGGAAACGGTGTTTCTCATAACGAGCATTCTCCACAGAGCCAAGACAAGAATTGATTGTGTGCAATGCACAACAAAGTTATTATAGCATACAAAGCAACGTTTGTAAATACTATTTTAAAAAAATTTTTAAATTTTTATCAGTCAACGAAAACAGCTCAACCTTTGTTATGCGGGATTTTTCTTTGCGGTTTTCTTTTCGCTGTTCCTTCTGTTTTTTCTTGCGGAAGGATCTCTGATAACCTCCGGTGCTTTACCGTCGGTGACGCATTCGCCTGTGAGGATTACTTTTGATATGGTATCGTCGCTCGGTGCATTGAACATAATATCGGAGAGTGCCTCCTCGACTACTGTACGCAGGCCTCTTGCGCCTGTTTTTCTTTCAGCCGCTTTTTTTGCTATGGCACGCATTGCATCGTCGGTAATCTCAAGTTCTATGCCGTCAAGCGAGAACATATAGCTGTACTGCTTCAGGATAGCGTTCTTCGGCTCGGACAGTATCTTTACAAGTGCGTCCTCGTCAAGATCGTCAAGTACGGCAATAACGGGGAGTCTGCCGACAAGCTCGGGGATAATTCCGAACTTTACAAGATCCTCAGGCTCTACCTGATGCAGTGCCTCGTTTATCTTGTTGTCCTGCTTGCTCTTTACCTCTGCGCCGAAACCGAGTGCCGATGAGCTTGTTCTCTGCATTATCAGCTTATCTATACCCTCGAATGCACCGCCGCAGATAAACAGGATGTTCTTTGTGTTAATCTGTATGAATTCCTGATTGGGATGTTTTCTGCCTCCCTGAGGGGGAACATTTGACACTGTACCCTCGATAATCTTGAGCAGTGCCTGCTGTACGCCCTCACCGCTTACATCACGGGTAATCGAAGTGTTTTCAGACTTTCTTGTTATCTTATCTATCTCGTCGATATATATGATTCCGTGTTCAGCCGCCTCAATATCATAATCAGCCGCCTGTATAAGTCTGAGAAGAACATTCTCAACATCCTCACCGACATATCCTGCCTGTGTGAGCGTTGTTGCATCGGCAATTGCAAAAGGCACCTTCAGCACATTGGCAAGCGTCTGGGCAATCATGGTCTTACCGACACCGGTAGGTCCCAGCAGCAGAACATTGCTCTTCTGAAGCTCTATCTCGTCTGCAGTTGCCTCATCACCGAAGAAATTCTTCTTATAATGATTATACACCGATACGCAGATGGTTTTCTTTGCTTCATCCTGACCGATTATATACTTATCGAGGATTTTCTTAAGTTCTGTAGGTTTTATAAGCTCGTACTTATCTTCCTTTTGCTTGCCTTTGGATTTTCTGCCGGAGGTCTTGTCTTCCTGCTCCATCAGCATCTGGTATGAGGCTACTATGCAATCATTGCATATACAGCCGCTTGCACCGTAAATTATTCTTTCAACCTGATCCTCAGTTCTTTCACAGAAACTGCATCTAAGCATGGTCAAATTCCTTTCAAGTGGTTATCTTTTTGCAATTACCTTATCAACAAGTCCGTAAGCGCAAGCCTCTTCAGCCGAAAGGAAATTATCTCTTTCGCAGTCCTTATGAAGCTGCTCATAGCTCTTGCCGCAGTTCTCTGCCATTATTTTTTCAAGTGTTTCTCTTGTTTTCTCAAGGTACTTTGCGTGAATCGTAATATCGGTCTGCTGACCGCTGAGTCCGCCGCTGATAAGAGGCTGATGAATCATAACCTCTGAGTTCGGCAGGCAGAAACGCTTGCCCTTTGCGCCGCTTGAAAGCAGGAACGCTCCCATAGAAGCCGCCATACCTACGCAGATAGTAGATACATCGCACTTGATGTAGTTCATTGTGTCATATATAGCCATACCTGCGGAGATAGAACCGCCGGGGCTGTTTATATAAAGGCTGATGTCCTTATCGGGATCCTGTCCTTCAAGAAACAGTAACTGTGCAACAACAAGTCCCGCAGTAACATTGTTTACTTCTTCGTTAAGCATGATAATTCTGTCGTTAAGCAGTCTTGAGAATATATCGTAAGCTCTTTCTCCTCTGCCTGTCTGTTCAATGACGGTTGGTACTAAACTCATAAAACTCCTGCCTTTCAAAATGTTTTTTTATTTACAATAAAGAGCTTTCCATAATGATACAGAAAGCTCCCGATTGCAAAAACTTAATTATTCAGTAACTTCGGTTACGTCTGCACTCTCACGAACGATGTCGAATGCCTTCTCAACCTCAAGGTCTTTTCTGAGAGCTTCTTCAGCAACAAGAGCCTTGACCTTGTCAAGTTCCATCTTGTAGTTTTCAGCCATCTCAGCATATTCCTTCTCAACGTCCTCATCTGTTACAGCAACGTTTTCGATCTGAGCAATCTTCTCAAGAGCAAGTCTGAGCTTAACCTGCTTTGCAGCGGGCTCCTTGAAGTTCTCCTTGAACTGCTCTATAGTTGTGTTTGTAAACTTGAGGTAATCAGCAACTGTGATACCCTGGTATCTGTTTCTGTACTCCCAGTCACGAACAAGGTCGTCAACACGGTTGTTTATCATAGCATCGGGAATCTCGCCCTCAAGCTTTTCGATAACAGCGTCTGTAATATCGGCATCAAGCTTAGCGTCAGCGGCATTCTTAGCGCTTTCCTCAAGCTTTGCTCTGATGTCGGCCTTGAATTCGTCAAGTGTATCGAAATCGCTTACGTCCTTAGCGAACTCATCGTCAAGCTCAGCGTATTCCTTAGCCTTAATCTCGTGAATCTTGCACTTGAATACTGCGGGCTTGCCAGCCAGCTCAGCTGCATGATAATCCTCAGGGAAGGTTACATTTACTTCGGTCTCTTTATTTAATTCAGCACCGATCAGTCCCTCTTCAAATCCGGGGATGAAAGAGCCGGAGCCGATGGTCAGGGAATGATTTTCACCCTTGCCGCCCTCAAATGCAACACCGTCTACAAAACCTTCGAAATCGATTACAGTCATATCGCCGTCCTTAACAGCACGGTCTTCTACATTGATGGTTCTCGCATTGCTCTCGCGCTCTCTGTTGATCTCAGCGTCAACCTCTTCATCGGTCACCTTAACTTCGATCTTGTCAACCTTCACACCCTTGTACTTGCCAAGAGTCACTTCGGGCTTCAGAGCAACCTCTGCGGTGAAGATGAAAGGCTTGCCAGCCTCTAACTGGGTCACATCGATCTTCGGAGAAGATACGATCTGCTCCTCACACTCTTCCAGAGCCTTATCGTAAGCATCGGGAATCAGTGCGTTTGCTGCATCCTCATAGAATACGGACTTGCCGTACATCTGCTCGATCATCTTACGGGGAGCTTTGCCCTTACGGAAACCGGGAATGCTGATCTTGTTCTTATTCTTCTGGTAAGCACCTTCGATTGCCTTCTCCAGTTCTTCAGCAGATACTTCGATGGTCAGCTTCGCCATGTTTTTCTCTAACTTTTCAACCTGTAAACTCATTATAACATTTCCTCCTTTATACCCTTGCGGGTCTGTATCCAGTCGCAATCATTTTGAAATTATAGCATAAGTCAGAGGAATTGACAACACTTTTATTTCAGGGTTTTCTGCGTATCCGGGGCATAGAGGCACTTGGAACTGACTCCCGGAATCATTCCCAGCTTTCCGGACAGAGCACTGACCTTTTCCTGCGGGGCGTCCATGACCACACTGATGATACTCATCTGCTTCTCATGATAAGGTATCCCCATTCTTCCGATAATATATTCTCCGTATTCATGCAAAAGTCCGTTGATCCGGCCTGCTGCCTCCTTATCCTCCACGATAATGCCTACTAACGTCACTCTTGTGTTTCCCGTATCCTTTTCCATAATCCTTCTCCCTTCTGAACGTCCTCCGGCATATTCTCCCACGGTCTGATATGCGTGGCGATCATGATGATGCGTCCATTTGCATGTGTGCGGATGTATTCATATGCTTTCTCCCGGTTCTCTTCATCCAGCCCTGTGAAAGGCTCGTCCAGCAGAACACACTGTGCTCCTGCTTCCATTGCCCGCACCAGTGACACTCTCCGCTTCATGCCGCCGGACAATTCATGACAGGGCTGACCCAGTGCTTCCTCGGGCAGTAACCACGTAAGTGCCTTCCGCGCTTCTTTCGCATCTCCCATGACCATTTCCAGATTCTTCACCGCACTGTATTCTTCGCAGAGTCTGTCCTCCTGAAACTGCACAGAAAAAGCATCGATTCCCGACACTTCTCCCTCTTCCGGCCGTTCCAGCCCGCACAAGCACCTAAAAAAGGTCGTTTTGCCGCTGCCCGATGGTGTATCCAGAAAGTAAGGTTCTCCTCCGTGGAATTCCTGTTCCACATGCCGGAAGATCCAACGGTCATGATAACATTTTCCAAAATCTGCCACACATAAAGTGCGACGTTCTCTGCTGACATTTTTCTGCGGCATTGCCGGTCTCTTGCAGGCAGGCTCCCACCGGAAAAAATATTCCACACAACCGAAGACTATTTTCTCAAACAATACACTAAGCACAATGATCACTGCCGTCCAGGCAAACAGATCCGCCGTATCGAGGTAAATCTTCGCCAGATACAGTGCTCCGCCGATGGAATGCAACGGCGTACCGATCACTTCCGCTGCCACTCCGGATTTCCAGCTCATTCCCAGGGATAATTGAAATGCGCTGAGCAGGAATGGCTTTAATGCCGGACGGTAAATATAGAAAAAACGGGTGGCAAACGGAAGACGAAACACTTCTGCCATCTCTATCAGTTCTGCGTCCGCACTTTTTAAGCCTTCCAGTGTGTTCAGATAAATATTCGGAAACACCACGAAAAAGCAGACCGCCACCGCCAGCGGGGAAGCTCCCCACCAGATCAGTAAAAGCACCGCAAATACTGCAACCGGCACTGCCTTGCAAAATACCATGAACGGGCGCAGGATTTCCTCTGCCAGACGGTATCTGTAGCTTACCGCCGCTAACAACAGTCCCAAAACCGCTCCCAGCAAAAAGCCTGCGGCAATCCGCCACAGCGAGCCAAGGGCGCTACGCCAGAATTCCACCTGCCCCGCGAGAACGGTAAGCGCCCGCAATGCCTGCAGGGGTGTCACCACCAGCAGGAAATTATCCACACACACTGCCGTGATCTGCCATACCCCCAGCCAGAAGAGCAGGATCATAAATTTTTTAATGTATTTTTTATCCTTATTCTGCATCATAATAGAAATCAGATTCCGGAAGTCCGC
>OFMV01002514.1_pt1 | contig 11939 bp, 8 predicted proteins | sample 1541881 | NCBI WGS metagenome assembly OFMV01 (sample SAMN04209220, study PRJEB22552) | human gut metagenome | biome: gut; material: feces | host: Homo sapiens | place: USA: Oklahoma
ACTTAAAATCCTGTTGTAGCGATACAGTACCGGTTCGATTCCGGTCGCCGGCATTAAGAGGTCTCAAGTGTTGAAGTTCGTTCAGCATCTGGGGCTTTTTATTTTTGTGTTGAGATAAGAAAAATCCGCCAGCCCACAGATGCTGTGGACGGCGGATTTTTTTCTGCGATCTTATTGTTTTTTGACCGGAGCCTGATATCTTGCGGTTGATTCACGCTCGATCAGTGTAGCGCGGAGCTGTGTACGGCAGATTGGAATGTGATGTACCAGGGAGTTTAAAATGACATAAGCACATTTTCCGAGTTCACTGCGTTCCTGCCGGATAGTGGTAAGCGGTGGCTCTAGCATGGAGGAGATCGGAATGTCATCGAATCCGACCACGCTGATATCTTCCGGCACGCGGAAACCGCGGAGCTTGCATTCCGTGATAACACCGGATGCGATCAGGTCATTGCCGCAGATGATCGCAGTAGCACCCGCACCCAAAAAAGTAGGAACGTGATACTTTGCACTGTCTGCCACATAATAGCCGTAAACGGTCAGGTCTTCATTGATCTCAAGACCATGTGCTTTCATGCTGTTATAGTAGGCTTCCTGACGCTGCTCGGATACCATGGAGTGCAGGGAACCATTTAAAAAGGCAATTTTTTTGTGACCGAGTGTGTAGAGATGGTCAACTGCCGCATCGATTCCCTCATAGTTGTCCGTTCCAATGTAAGCAACATTCGGATTCTTCTTAATATAATTGTCGAAGAGAACAGTCGGCATGGTGGTTTGTTCTAACTGTTTCATCCATTCGTCGTGAAGGGCGAAGCCGACGAGAAAGGCTCCACAGAAACCATTCTTTAACATATAGGTGTCATATTTTTCTGCGAGCTGGAATGCCGGTGTGACCGGAATGACTGTCACATCCCAGTTGTGGCGGAACGCATTCTGTTTGAATCCCAGGACAATTTCATAACCAAACTGTGTGGCAGCTTCATAGTCCATATTTTCAATGAAAATCGCAAGCTTGCGGTTTTCTACTTTTTTTGATCGTTTGGTCGCATATCCCATTTCCACTGCGGTATCTAAGACCATCTGTCTTAATTCATCACTGATATCGCTTGCTCCGTTCAAACCTTTGGAGACAGTGCTGACGGATACACCCAGACGATTTGCTATATCTTTGATCGTAGCCAAGTCTTTATCCTCTTTGTTATAATTATTCGATACTTTCCCTTATTATATAGAATCGAATTTCCGTTTTCAAGCAGTCTGCTCAGAGATTTCAAAAAAGTTTCGAAACAAAACGAGAAAAACTTGTCATTTTACACAAAAAAACAAATATAAAAACGTGAAAAATAGCAAAATCGATATTAATATTTGCAAATTCGTTGACAAAAACGTTTCAATAAACTAAAATTACCTCAGATACGAAAATTCACGAAACAATTCGTATAGGTTTTGAATGCGGGATCATTCCAACAGAACGGGAGGAAATGAATTGGGATCAAAAGAATTGACCAGAGGAGCAGGAGTCCTGCTGGCAATCACAAGCTTACCATCTTCATATGGAATAGGAACATTAGGGGAAGCTGCATTCCAATTTGTTGATTTACTTGTCGATCTCAAGCAGAGGTACTGGCAGGTGCTTCCGATCGGTCCTACCAGTTTTGGAAACAGTCCGTATCAGTCCTACTCCGCATTTGCCGGAAACCCATATCTCATTGATCTGGATGATCTGGTGAGGGATGGATTGTTACAGGAGACGGAGATCCGCAGTTTTAACTGGGGAACGGATGATGCAGATATTGATTATGCAACCATCTATGAGAACCGTTACAAGATTTTGCGAATGGCTTTTTCGAGATTTTCTGCGAAGAGTGAAGACTTCCTTGCTTTTACAGAAAAAAGCGACAGATGGCTGTCTGATTATTCTCTTTATACCGCATTGAAACGGCATTTTGGAGATATAGAATGGCAGAGCTGGGACGTGCCGCTCAGGGACAGAGATCAGGAGGCAGTGAAAGAGTATCAGGAAATATTACATAATGACATCATGTTTTGCAAATTTTGCCAGTACGAGTTTTTTAAGCAGTGGATGCAGCTGAAGCAGTACGCAAATAGCCGTGGAGTCCAGATCATCGGTGATATGCCATTGTATGTGGCGTCAGACAGCGTGGATGTATGGGCGCACCGTGAGATGTTTTTACTTGAACCGGATGGAAGACCGAATGTGGTCGCAGGGGCAGCACCCGATGCATTTTCCGAGAGCGGTCAGGTATGGGGCAGTCCGGTATATGACTGGAACGTCATGGAAGAGGATGGCTTTGCATGGTGGAAGGCAAGAATGCTTGAGAACATGGAATTATTTGATGTGATCCGGTTAGACCATTTTTCCGGTCTGGTGCGTTATTACACCGTTTCTGCAGATGCAGAAGACGGAAGAAATGGCAAGTGGAGCAAAGGACCGGGCAGGAAACTGACAGATGCCATGACAGAGGTTCTGGGTGATATGCGGGTGATCGTGGAAGACATCGGACCAAAGGGCGGGCTTCCGGGAGTGAAAAAGTTAAAGACCAAAACCGGATGGCCGGGCATTAAGATTTTGATGTTTGCCTTTGATGATGACACCGCGAATGAGCATCTCCCACATAACTATCAGGACACGAACATGGTCGTATATGCAGGAACTCACGACAACGAAACGATCGTTGGTTATTTCCGGGATAAGTCAGATTACGAGCTGGCATATCTGTATGAGTATCTGAACATTCATTATAAAGAAGAAATACCGGATGCACTGATCCGGGCAGCCTACGCAAGTATCGCAGATGTGGCCATTATCCAGATGCAGGATCTGATGAAGCTTGGAAATGAAGCCAGAATGAACGCACCTTCCACGGTGGGACGCAACTGGCGCTGGCGTATCGGAAAAGATACTTTGAGCGAAGAACGGAGAGCATGGATACGGACTCTGGCAACCGTATATCGCAGATAACAAATACGCTATAAGATGCATAAGCATTTTATATAGAAGTCTTATTCTAAAAAAGGAGAGGAATCAAATGAAAAAGAAAGCAATCTCATTATTACTTGTTGCAGCTATGACAGCTACAATGACAGCAGGCTGCGGCGGCAAACAGGAAGCAGCAGACAACACAACTGCAGGAAACGATGCGGCACCTTCTACAGAAGCAGCAGCATCTGATGATGCAGCAACAGAAGAAGAAGAGGAAGCATGGAGCGGTACATTGACTGTATGGAGCCCACAGGAAGATCAGGATACAGGCTGGTTACAGAAAGAATGTGACGCATTCAATGCGGCTCATCCAAACTGGGATGTCACATTTGAGTATGGTGTATGTGCAGAGGGTGATGCAAAAGCTACTGTCACAACAGACGTTGAGGGATCTGCAGATGTCTATATGCTGGCAAACGATAACATCCCTGATTTAGTAGCAGCAAACGCACTTGCTGAGCTCGGCGGATCTTATCTTGATTATGTAACAAGCACAAACTCCGATTCCATTACAGCATCTGTTACATACAATGATGCAGTAGTAGCATTCCCATTTACATCTAATACATGGTTCATGTACTATGATAAGAGTGTATTCTCTGATGAGGATATCAAGAGCTTTGACACAATGTTGGAGAAAGGAAAAGTTGCCTTCCCATTATCTGATTCCTGGTACATTCAGGCATTCTATGTTGGAAATGGCTGTTCATTATTCGGAGATGGTACAGACGCAGCAGCAGGTATCGACTTCGATGGAGAAAAGGCAGCAGCTGTTACAGATTACTTAGTTGATGTAGTTGCAAATCCTAACTTTATCAATGATGCAGACGGAGCTGGTCTTGCAGGTTTACGTGACGGAAGCGTAAACGCTGTATTCTCCGGTACATGGAATGCAGAAGCTGTAAAAGAAGCACTTGGTGACAACATGGGTGTTGCAGCACTTCCATCATTTAACTTAAACGGAACAGACTGCCAGATGAAATCCTTCATCGGATCTAAAGCAATCGGTGTAAACCCAAATGCTGAGAACATGCAGGTTGCTATGGCATTGGCAGCTTACCTTGCAGGTGAGGACGCTCAGAAAGATCACTACGATATGAGAAACATCCTTCCTACAAACACAAACATTGCAGTTGATGATGAGATTGCAGCAGCAGTTGCAGACGCAATGATCAACACATCTATCATGCAGCCATTAGTACCTGAGATGAGTAACTACTGGTCACCAGCTGAGAACATGGGTAAAGCACTTGTAGCTGGCGAGGTCACACATGATAACGCTGCAGAAAAGACAGCAGATATGAATACAGCAATGAACACAGACGCAGCACAGTAAAAAGAATACAGAAGATTCTTACATGCAAAATACAAACCTCGGGGCGCATGAGCGCTCTGAGGATTGTTTGATACTAAGGAATCTATTTTTATTTTAAGGAGGCCCATAACGTGATACAGGCTGGAAAAAGAAAAAAAGAGTTTGCGGATCCATATACCGTGACCGGTGCGGTTACAAAAGGAAACATCATTACAAAGCTTTCCCTGCTTATTATGGGCTTGGGTAATATCGCACACAGACAGATCGCAAAGGGACTGATGTTCCTGGTTGTTGAGATTGGATATATATGGTTTATGATCCAATCCGGAATTTATAATTTATCCATGTTTCCATCATTGGGATGGAGAGAGCAGGAAAAAGTCTGGAATGAAAAGAAAAGTATCTATGAGTACACTGCCGGTGATCAGTCATCCCTGATCCTGTTGTATGGAGTTGCAACGATTTATATTACATTGATGTTTATCGTTGTGTGGAGAGAGGCAGTAAAAAGCTCTTATAAATCAGAAGTGCTTGCAAAATCAGGAAAGCACCTGAACACCTTTAAAGAAGACTTCAAGAGTTTGTTTGATCAAAATTTACATAAATTATTACTTGCAGCGCCGATCATGGGAGTATTGATCTTTACGATCCTTCCACTGATCTATAATATTTCCATGGCATTTACCAATTACAGCAAGGTAAATGATCATCTGGTATTATTTGACTGGGTTGGGCTTGCAAACTTTGCAAAAATCTTAAATTTGAACGACAGTATCGGTAAGCAGTTCTATTCCGTACTGACATGGACGATCACCTGGGCGATTTTTGCAACAGCATTAAACTATATTTTCGGTATGATCCTTGCAATCGTGATCAACCGTAAAGAGACACATTTTAAGGGATTCTGGAGATTCTGCTTTGTATTATCCATCGCAGTACCTCAGTTTGTTTCCCTGCTGATCATGAGAAGTATGTTACAGCCAACCGGTATCGTGAACACTTTATTATTAAAATATGGTCTGATCGATACGGCGCTTCCATTTTTCTCAAGTGCGACATGGGCCAGAGTGACAGTTATCGTTATCAACCTGTGGGTAGGTATCCCATATACGTTACTTCAGGTAACAGGTATTTTACAGAACATTCCGGGTGAATTATATGAGGCAGCGAAGATTGATGGAGCTAATGCAATCCAGATATTCTTCAAGATCACATTGCCATATATGTTATTTGTCATGACACCATACCTCATTACACAGTTTACCGGAAATATCAATAACTTCAACGTTATCTACCTGCTGTCCGGCGGTAATCCGACACCGGTGGATGCAACAGCCGGTAAGACAGATCTGCTTGTTACATGGCTGTACAAACTGACCGTTGATAAGAACTACTACAACTTAGGTGCAGTAATTGGTATTATGACGTTCATTGTCCTTGCGATCGTTGCGCTGGTAACATATCGTAATACCGCATCCTACAAAGATGAGGAGGGATTCATGTAATGAGTAAAAAACAAGTGACATCTGGCACAAAAGCAAAGAAAACAATTGTGAATATTATTATCCATATTTTTCTGGCAATCCTGTCATTCATCTGGGTGCTGCCGATTTTCTGGGTAGTCCTGACAAGTTTCCGCGGTGAGAAAGGTTCTTACGTAACCACTTTCTTCCCGAAGACTTATACGATCAACAACTATGTGAAATTATTCACAGATACAAGTATTTTGAACTTCCCGAAAATGTTTATGAATACTTTTATCATTGCGATTTTTACATGTATCATTTCAACCATTTTTGTACTTTCAGTATCTTATACAATGTCAAGAATGCGTTTTAACATGAGAAAACCATTTATGAATGTCGCAATGATCCTCGGATTGTTCCCATCCTTTATGTCCATGATCGCTGTTTACTATATTTTAAAGGCTCTTGGACTGGCAGAGGGATCTATGATCCGCATCGCTTTGATCGTCGTATTCTCAGCAGGATCCGGTGTTGGATTCTATGTTGCAAAAGGTTTCTTTGACACGATCCCGAAGGCGCTGGACGAGGCTGCGATCATCGATGGGGCAACAAGATGGCAGGTATTTACCAAAATTACCGCGCCACTCAGTAAACCAATTATTGTTTATACCATTTTGACATCCTTCATGGGACCGTGGGTAGACTTCATTTTTGCAAAGGTTATCTGCCGTGCTGATGCACAGTACTACACCGTGTCTATCGGTCTTTGGAAGATGCTTGAAAAAGAATACATTGACAGCTGGTATACCTGTTTTGCCGCAGGCGCAGTTGTGGTATCCATTCCGATTGCAATTCTGTTCTTACTGACACAGAAATTCTATGTAGATGGAATGAGTGGAGCTGTAAAGGGTTAACCCGGGCAGCGGATAAGCTTTGGCTGTGTGTGGGACTGTTGTATGAGAGTGAAAATCTTGATACAGCAGTCCCTTTTTATGTAAATATAAAAACGCTCCGCGAGGATGCACAACTCGCGGAGATGAATATATAGCTACGCTATCCGCTCGTGCGCGAAAGTGTGCGCAAGCACACACTTTGTTGTATAATACGAAGAAGAGAAGCTTTAAATGATATGAGAAAGGCATGGTTATAGGAATGAAAAAACGTTTGATCGCAGCCCTGTTAGCAGGAATGATGTTGGTACAGACAACCGCTTGTGGAAATAGCACCAGTGGAACCGTAGGTACTGTGGATAATACAGAGACAATGTCGGAGAGTGGAACAGAGGCAGATACAGAAAAAGAAGGGGATGAAGTTACCGCATTATCTTTGATGCAGCAGGTCAATACGGCGGAAGAGAATGTGATCGATGACAATTACCGTACTTATTACGAAGTGTTTGTTTACAGCTTTTATGACAGTGACGGGGACGGAATCGGTGATCTGAAAGGACTGACGGAAAATCTCGATTATATAAATGACGGTGATCCTGAGACGGACACGGATCTGGGATGTAATGGTATCTGGCTGATGCCAATCATGCCGTCCACAACGTATCACAAATATGATGTGACGGATTATGAAGCGATCGATCCAGCGTATGGAACGATGGATGATTTTACGACACTTGTAGATGAATGCCATAAGCGTGGAATCAATGTGATCATCGATTTTGTCATGAACCACACATCTTCACAGCATGAGTGGTTTCAGACTGCATACCAATATTTGCAGGGTCTTCCGAAAGGTGCAGAACCAGATGCGTCAGAGTGCCCTTATGTAGATTATTATAATTTTTCCAAAGAAAAACTAGGCGGTTATTATCCGGTGGAGGGAACAGACTGGTATTATGAAGGACAGTTCTGGAGCGAGATGCCGGATCTCAACTGGGATAATGAAATGTTAAAGACGGAGTTTGAGCAGATCGTACAGTTCTGGCTGGATCTCGGAGTGGATGGTTTCCGTCTGGATGCAGTAAAGGAATTCTATTCGGGCGCAGATGAAAAAAATATTGCAGTCCTGACCTGGTTTAATGATATGGTGAAATCCAAAAAAGAGGATGCATATCTGGTCGGAGAGGCATGGAATGATTACAATGTCTATGCGAAATATTATCAGAGTGGCATGGACAGTTTCTTTGATTTTACTTTTGCGGATAAGGACGGTATCATCGCAGACACAGTAAAGGGAATCAATGGCGCTTCCGCTTACGGAAAGAGTCTTGTCAATACGCAGGAGCTTTACGGCAGCTACAGTGATACTTACATTGACGCACCGTTTTACACCAATCATGATATGGCGCGGAGCGCAGGTTATTATTCCGGCGATTATAGTGAAGCGCAGACAAAGCTTGGAAATGCAATGAATCTTCTGATGTCGGGAAGTGCATTTTTGTATTATGGGGAGGAGCTTGGAATGAAAGGCTCCGGAAAAGATGAAAATAAGCGTGCTCCGATGTACTGGTCGACGGATGCCGATGCTACGGGTATGTGTGACGGACCAAAGGATATGGACGATATTAAGATGAAGTATGGCAGTTTAGAGGAGCAGGAAAACGATGGTAATTCCATTTATAACTTTGTGAAACAGACGATCGCATTGCGGAATGAGTATCCGGTGATCGCCAGAGGAAAGGTCGCATTTGATGAGGGGATTTCGGATGATACGGTATGCGTGATCCGGAAAACCTGTGATGAGGGACAATTGACGCTGGTGTTCAATACTTCAGAGAAGGCACAGACGGTCGATTTTGGGAAATCAGCTCTCGGAGCAACGGAAGACAGGAAATATCCATTGCAGATCGCAGGGGAGCTTCTGACAGGAACGGAAGCTGCCGTTCTGGATGAAGAACAGCTTACCATACCTGCGTATTCGGTCGTGATCTTAGAGTAAAAAAGAATACTTTTCCGGATAACAGAAATCCCCGGTATGAGACGGTCTATCGGGGATTTTTACTTGAATCTGTGCTTTTTTGGTATATAATAGTAATATCAAAGACGGAAAATACAGGTGTTGTGGAAATGCGTGTGTTTAAGAGAAAATCTGGAGGAACAATAGATGAAGCGGAAAGTCAGAACAAGAAAGCTGGGGATCAAATTTAAAATACTGATCCCGGTATGTGTATGTGTACTCGTTGTCTGTGTGGTTATGGGAGTAAATTCTTACAAACATATCCAAGACGGCATGGTTGAGATGGGCGTTCAGGAGGCAGACATGGCGGCAGATCTGACACTTCGTATGTTAGATGGCGACGAGGTGGAGCAGATCGTTCCGGGGGCAGAAGAAAGCGATGCATATAAAGGAGTTCTGGCAGCTTTAAAAAATATGAAGGACAGCTGTGGGATCGCATATCTGTATACTTTATATACCGATGGGACGAATGTTTATTACGGAGTAGATGTGGAAGCAACCGAAGATGTAAGTTATCTCGGGGATCCTTTTGCTGACTCTTATGAGGAGTTAAAATCTGTATTTGAAGGACAGGAATATGTGCAGGATTATATTGATGAGACGGAGGATGGAGACCTGATCACAGTCTACAAGCCGATCACAAACAGCGCAGGAAAAGTGGTGGCAGTTCTGGGGTGCGATTATGATGCATCTGATATTACTGCCCGGCTTGAGGCATCACTTGTGGGAGTGATCAAGATCGGTGTGGTCTGCATTGTTCTTGCAGTAGCGGCTCTCAGTATCATTATTTCAACGATCACGAGAGGGCTTCAGAAAGTGGACGACAAGATTTATGAGATCGTGCATAATGAGGGAGATCTGACACAGAAGCTGGACATCCACAGTGGAGATGAGATGGAACTCATTGCAGGGAATGTCAATGCTTTATTGGAATACATACGGGGAATCATGTTGAAGATCTCCGATAATTCAGAACATTTAAATGGTTCATCACAAAAGATCGCACAAAACCTTGCAGCAGCAGAGGTGAATATCACAGATGTTTCCGCAACTATGGAGGAAATGAGTGCGGCAATGGAGGAGACAAACGCTTCACTGGAGCAGATCAGCACCTCAGTGGGACAGGTTTATGCATCCATTGAAAACATGGCAGCACGTGCAGAGCATGGAAAAGAGTCTTCCGGTGAAATGAACGGACGGGCAGACAGTGTCCGCACAGAAGCCTCAAGCAAACAGCAGGAGGTTGCAACGCAGGTGGCCGACATGGCACAGAAATTGAATGAGAAGATCGAGCAGTCCCAAGCGGTGCAGGAGATAGCACAGCTTACGGCAAATATTATCGAGATCACCGATCAGACCAATCTGTTGGCATTAAATGCGAGCATTGAGGCGGCAAGGGCAGGAGAGGCAGGAAAAGGATTTGCAGTCGTGGCAGATGAAATCGGAAAACTTGCTGCCAATTCGGCAGAAGCTGCAGAACAGATACAAAAAGTGAGTGCAGCGGTAGTTGAGGCTGTGAATGGTCTGGCACTTGCGGCAGAAAATATGGTCGAATTTGCGGGAATAACTGCTGTGGATGGTTATCAGCAGTTAGTGGAAATGAGTGAGTGTTACAGCAAAGATGCAGGTGATATGAATTCCATTATGGAAGAGTTCACAAGTGCTGCAGGCGAATTGCAGAAAGCCATGGACGAGATCAGGGAATCAACGACAGCAGTCAGTGCAGCTGTCGAAGAGAGCGCAAAGGGCATTATGAATGTGGCAGAAATGTCCACAGATCTTACCGGAAGTGTTGGCGATATCCAGAAGGCGGCAGATCATAACAATGAGATCGCAGATATGCTTGATACTGAGGTGAAACGGTTTAAACTGGAGTAACGGAGATTGTAAATCATAATTGAAATAAAAAATCGTGCGAACAAAAACGTATTGTGTTTGCACGATTTTTTTATCAATAGGTGTTCAGTTCATAACATAATGAAAGAAATCAACGGCATTCCCTTTGTTATCAGTTGCGTATGCAATGCCGAAGCAGACCGTTCCGGTGTAGTAACCGTAGTCAGAAAGCCATTGGTTGTCGTTCAGTTCCAGACCGCATGGGAGTGTCTCACCGGTTTCGGAATCTGTTGCATAGACAATCATATCTTTGTACTGTTCTAATTCGTCCGCTGTTAAATAATCCGTAAGAGGCATAAGACTTCCGGCATCAGCGTATTGCTGGAACACAAATTCCGGTGCAAAAAGAACGTCGGCACCACCGACAGAAAGTTTTAAAGTCAGTTTTTGGTCACTGTAGTAGTTTGTGGAGTAATTATCGTCATCAGAAAAAGTGATGGAGGTATCTACGGTAACTTCTTCTTTCTTTGTAAAGCCTTCCTGTTCAAAAAATTCATCTGTGGAAGAAACGCTTTCTTCATAAGGATTCAGGGTATTTACCATCACTATATCTAAAACACTTTCCCTATAGGCAGCATAATGTACGATCATGGAAATGACAAACGCCACAAGACAGATGGCAACAATGATGTGCCAGCGGTAATAGTCCCAGATATATTGCACCTTTGCTTTGCGGGAAAGGTCTTTGAATGCAGTTTTCTTTTCCATAGGAAAACCTCCGTAATTTAAATTATAAAAAAAACGAGTTCCTTTCGAAACTCGTTCCCCTAAAAAAGCGGGTGATGGGAATCGAACCCACGTATCCAGCTTGGAAGGCTGGTGTTCTACCATTGAACTACACCCGCAGAGGTCGTCCCACAATCAGCTTTACGAATATATCATCTCCGGATGGGGTTTGTCAAGCATAACCTTTCCAAAATTCGAAAATTTCGAAAAAAAGCGGGGACAGCATCGGCTGCCCCCGTGCTTTTCAGCGATGAAAGAGCTTTTTGGTCTGGAAATGCGGCTCAAACGTGATGTTGACCTCGAGCTTCTTGAACACATTCTCGTCCACGTGCGAGAGGATGACGGACGAGTGCGCCTCACAGTGCGCGAGCTTTTCCAGCTGCTGCATGGCGATCTCGGCGGTCGGGTCGCTTGCGGCGCAGATGCTCAGTGCAACGAGCACCTCGTCGGTGTGCAGGCGCGGGTTGTGGTTGCCGAGGTGTTCGACCTTCAGGTGCTGGATCGGCTCGATGATGTCGGGCGAGATGAGCGTGATGTCCTTCGGGATGCCGCCAAGGTACTTGAGCGCATTGAGCAGGCAGGCGGCGCTCGCGCCGAGCAGGGAGGAGGTCTTGCCGGTGATGAT
>OFMV01002516.1_pt1 | contig 11925 bp, 8 predicted proteins | sample 1541881 | NCBI WGS metagenome assembly OFMV01 (sample SAMN04209220, study PRJEB22552) | human gut metagenome | biome: gut; material: feces | host: Homo sapiens | place: USA: Oklahoma
TATCCAAATAAGTCAAATGGCATAATCATTATAATTACCACAGGATTTAGTAAATTAAAATCAATGCACCCCGGCGGTAACAAACGGCTATCTATCATTCCCTGATATAACCGGCTTCGTTTTGGAAGATTTTTTGTGTTTGTCTTTTGTGGTTCTGTATCATACACCACATCATCTTCATCGACAGTGTAGACATCTAGTCTTATCTGACGTTTTTCAAAGGAACTTCTGCACTCCTTCTCCGTCTGGGGTGGCTGCTTCAGATGCGTATCCTGTCCCAGAATAATATCCAGGAGTGTCTTCATATTCTCCTCGTCTTCCATCGCTTCATCAAACAGGAACTTATCCAACAGGTTCAGGTCTTTCAATTTTCTCTTCTCTTTTGTTGCCATAGCTTCTCCTTTCTTTTTGCAGATAAATGTCTGTTCAAAAGAAAATGCTATGATTTCTACCTATAGATTAACATATACTTTCAGTATATTCCAGTATATGAAGATAATTTCACATCATTTTTAACTTCATTTATCTGTCCGCTTATCATCACTTTTGGAATTACTGCCGATTCTTCTGGCTCCGAAAATGAATGAAATTAATATAGATACTTTGCAGATGATTAGAACCATCGTCTGCGTGTAGATATCATATCACAAAAAAAGGGCAGTCTCAAGGAAGGATTTCTTATGTTTTCCTTAAGTCTGCCTCTGATAATTTTGTTTCATATTTTAATATAAACAGCCAGCTGCTTTCTCCTAAACTAGCTGCTCTTAATAAGTCCTATTTCTATAAATATCGGATACAGGTAGCTTGCGCCGAAGCATTTCAGTTTTTTAGGTCCTGCCACCTCTCCACTTAATTCTATGATTTTTTCAAGTGCCAGATCCACGGAAGCTTTCGTTATGGATTTCGTCTTTCTTGACACAAACATTTCATTTCCACGGATTTGATATATATACTCCAGTCCCTTCACGGTACGAAAGGTCTGACTCTGTAGCAGGACTAATTCGTTCCATAGATAATCCTGCGCTTTTTCTCGTTCTGTCTCCTGAAAGATCCGCTCTCTAAGCTCCATAACATTTACCGGACCATAATTGTCAGCACAAGGTTCGTTACCCATAGAATTATAGAAAGTACAATTGCAACTATACAGAAGTTGCGCCCGGCTTTTGCCCGTCCTTTTAATGCAGACTGCATGCCTATGCGTGCTCTACTGTAGCCAAGTATTGCAAGGATAATAGAAATCAATGGTGATAAAAAGCTGATACCAAATGCCAGAATTCCGAACACAAGTGCCATCGTTGCTGCGCCGGAATTATCCACGGTCTTCACCTGAACCGGCTGTGATTTTGGCTGTCCATTTGCACCATTCATGCCCTGCTGTCCTGTCATCTCATTCATACCAACCTCAGGAATCGCCTGCTCTAACACATGGAAAAGCTGCTCAATGCCTTCTCTATATGGCTTTTTCTGCAAAGCTCCTACGAATCCGTCCAGTCCCATTTCTTTTCCAAATGTGCTTTTCATCCATGCTTCCAAATGAAGTGTTCCATTTTCATAGGACCATTTCAGATACTTGTATCCTTCGATCAGCGCATCTCCTGTCCGGTAAGCCGGCTCGCCTTTCCACTCTGATACAACGAACTGATTTTTCTGTAAATAGTCGTTCATAATAAATGTTACAAAATCTTCTGGTTTGTTCAGCACCAGGTCTTTCACATATCTTGCCATTTTCTACGCATGTCCTTTCTACCGGATTGCGTCCTTCATCTCTTTCACGAACGTGGAAATGTGTGGGACACAATCTGCTCCATATTTTTCACAGAGCTTCACAATTGTTGAACCTACAATAACTCCATCTGACTAGGCTGCCATTTTCTTCGCCTGCTTAGGTTCCGAGATTCCGAATCCTTCTGCTTCTTTTGCGATCATGGCAATTCTCTCGTGGGAAGTCGGTGCGATCAAGGAGATGAGATCCAGTCCATGCTCTTTAAATGGTATGGCAAATTCTTCTTTCTCTTCAAATGGTACGTCCGGCAAAATAAGTCCGTCCATCCCGATTTCTGCTGCCGCCTTCGCAAAGCGCTCTGTACCATAAGAGTATACCACATTTGCATAGGTCATGAAAACCATTGGTATAGAAGTTTTCTGACGAATACGCCTTACCATGTCAAATATTTTGTCGGTTGTCACGCCGCCTGAGAGCGCCCGTACATTTGCCGCCTGAATGACCGGGCCTTCTGCTGTCGGATCTGAAAATGGAATTCCAAGTTCAATGAGGTCTGCGCCTGCCTCTTCCATAGCGTACACAATCCGTTCTGTCACCTCCAGCGACGGATCACCACAAGTGATGAATGGAATAAATGCTTTCCCTTTTCCAAATGCTTTTTTTATGTTTTTACTCATGGATATCCTCCCCTCTGTAACGTGCGATTGCTGCACAGTCCTTGTCTCCGCGTCCGGATAATGTAATGACTACAATCTCATCTTTGTCCATCTGTGGTACGATTTTCTTTGCATATTCTACTGCGTGAGCGCTCTCGATTGCCGGAATGATGCCTTCGATTCTGGATAAATATTCAAATGCGTCAACTGCCTCGTCATCTGTGACCGGCACGTACTTCGCTCTACCATTTTCTCGTATTTTTCTTCAGAGAATTGAGGCTTGATTTCGGTTTTTAACTGGATCGGTGGAAATTCCATTTTCTCACCTGTTTTCAGAAGCTTCTCTATCTCATTCAACTTCGCCTCCGCTTTTTCATAAGATTGCTCCAAATCCGCCGAGCGAACTCCAGTAAATGTTGGAATCCCCGGAAGTTCCGGTGTTCGGTTCTCATCAATAATCTCACGAAACACCTGACCCGGGTGATCAACTGTCCGAAGTTCTTCCTCTGACCAGCCTCCCAGACTGGTCTTTCTGATCCGCATCTTCCCGTCGGTACAAGTGATCTCCATGGATGGATCGTATCCAAGAAATGAATATCGTCCCCACTGCTCGGTCTGGCCCGCACTCTCAAGTAAATAGCCGTGCCTGCTTTCTTTTCTTAAAATGCGCATGACCTCAACCGGCGTATATCTGTCGGAATACATTTCCCGGCAGACCGGAAAACGCCCTTGACAGAAATGCGGATGCACTCAGATGTCAATCTAACTTTATACTCTTCTGACAAACACTTCCTACATGGCATTATCCAAACAGGTTCTAGGGTCTAAGGTCATACCTTACTCTCAGCTTTGTCTCACAAGCTCCCCTGGTTGTATTGAACTGTTATCAGTATAAACCACCTTTTTGAAAATACAAGAGAAACCGCAGATCCGGCTCTTAAGCGGGCCTGACCTGCGGTCTCCTATTTATCGTCTTTGACAGACATTTCTATTATATCTTTTATGATCTTTGATTATCTTCTGCGTCTTCTTCTGAAGATCAGAGTAATGAATGCTGCAACCATTGCAGCCTCGATCATGAACAGATAGAACATAACGTGTGAATTGTCACCTGTCTTCGGCTGATTCTTCTTTGTATTGTCAGCTTTCTTGGCAGTGTTTGTATTCTTGTTGTTCTTGTTGTCACCCTTTACAGTCGTCTTATCGCCTGATGGGTTCTGATCAGAAGGTTTCTTATTATCATCGATAACAGTTCCTTTCTTCACGATCTCGAACTTATCTGTTCCGTCCGGTGTCTCAGCTAATGCATAGTTTGAATTTAATCCTTCTACATTTGCGTAAATGTCATATAATCCAACTGTCACACCAGCTTCACGGGTTAATGTAACTCCAAGCTCGTCACCTTCTACAACAGCACTTGCTGCAGCTGTATCTTCAACTGCCTGTGTAACAGCTTCTCCAGTTGCTCTTGATACTGTGTATGTCAGTTCCGGATCAGCGTCACCTTCTACCTTCTTCTTAGAATCGATAGAGATGTTGATCTTTCTTGGGTTAACTGTAAGGCTTCCGCCTACATATGTTACATCGAAGTTTGCATTGTCTAATCCACTAACGTTAATTGCATATGGAGTAGTGCTTGCTGCCAGGTGTTTTCCTTCGTCCTGTCCTTCAATGCTGAAGTCTAATGACGGGAAGTCTGCTCCACTTACAATTGCTGGATCTGCCAGTTCATCGTTCATGTCGTAGATGTAATAATCAACATCCGGTACATCATCACCATATTCGATGGCCATGTTCATTGTCTTGATTGTGATTGGTCTTGCATGAATATCAAATGTTGTGTATTTAGCATCTACACATGCATACTTAGAATCACCTTTGTAAGAAGCCATTACCTGATACATTCCTGCATCTGTCGGCTTTTCTGCACTCTTATATCCTGATGAACTCATATAAATGATATCTGCTTCTGCGATTCTTTCGTCTCCATGGTATACACCTGCTGTTATGCCGTGTGGCTGTCCATCATACGGAACTTCAAGATCTATACTATCATCAAATCTAATCTCTGTCTCAGCTTTTTTTACTGTATAGCATCTGACGATTGGTGCCGCTACATAATTGCCACCAACTGTGTAGATTTTTTCTACATAATTACCTGGCTCTCTGAGTGCATCTTCCGGCTCATTGCCTTTACTGCTTACCCATTTTCCGTCAGCTGTTACACCCACATATTTTGTCTTAATATTCGCACTGACAGTTTGCCCGTTCTGTGTTGCTTTTCCACTAAAGTCAAATTCCTGTGCTTCCTCATACGTTAAAGTACAATTCTTTGGAAGTGGACTATTGAACTCCAGTTTTACATCTTTTGACTGAGGTGCAATTGTCAGGTATCCAACACCTACTGCTGTGTTATAGTTCTGGCTTGTAGATGCTCCTGCTGCAAGGTATACACCTGATTCTGTTGGTCGTTTGAAAGAAATAGACCAGTCTGCTGCTGCCGGATAAATCTTCAGAATCTGATCAACAACTTTCTGTACAGCGGAAATAATACCTGCATTATCTCCTAAATCAGGAAGCTTGTTTATAACGGTCATAAGATTTCCAACGTTCACTTTTCCATCCGGTACTAATGCTAAAATTGCCTGTTCCAATGGTACTTCTATTGTACCAATTACAGGAACTTTCTGTTTGATAACAATATTAGAAACATCAAATCCAACAAATGATTTTCCATTTCCATCGATTCCAACAATCATTCCAAGTGGTGCTGCATCTGATGGATCACTTGAGAATATCTGAGAGAAGCTTTCGCCATATTTAATATTCTGGCTGTTTACCCATACCTTTGCATCACCTTTTTTGATTGTGATGGTTGTTGTCGCAGAACTTGACAGATAATCTTCATTTCCGTTATAGGTAACTGTGATTTCCTGTTCTCCTGCTTTCCATTCATCTGTAGATGGAGTATAAGTAAAGTCATCTGCTGTTGTCTCAATCTTATTACCTGCTTTATCTGTTACAGTTGCATTCTGAGCGATCAGAACTTTGATTACTGCATCCATCATCTCAGCTGACTGATACTTCATCATAATTCCATCGTTGATAGAAAGTGTAGTTTTCTCACGAAGGTCTTTTAATGTGATTGTAGCAGTCTTCTGCATGGATGGATACTTGCCTGTTCTGTCGTTGTAGGTGATACGGATTTTTTCAGTACTCTTTCCAAATTTATGTAAAGTAAATTCCCATAATTCTGGCTGATAACCGATTGCCTTCCAGTTACCTAATCCTTTCGATGATGCATCATATTCAATTGTCACATCATTCAATGTAATATCTGGTACATTTTCTCTTCCAACAACTGCATCAAAGATATTCTGCGCAATCTTATCTGTTGACATTCCATTGTGATATGATACCTCGGCATCTTTCACATCTAACTTACACTGAACTGTCTGAGCAGTAATATTAAATATTTCATTATCCAAATCACCAGTCTTTAAAGTAACTGTTGCTGTCTGGTTAGCATAAGTAACATCCTCTACAGGATTATTGTTTACAAATATATTTTCTACCGCATACCCGTTATCCGGTGTTACGTTAACTGTATAAGTAGAATTCAGTGCAACTTTCTTGCTGGCTACATCCTGACCATCAATTGTAATTTTTCCGTTCTCTGGATTGGTTACATTAACAAATGCTCCAGCTGTTGCTTCGTATACAACATTGATTGTTGCATCTGTAACCGGCAGCGTATAAGAGCCGTCTGCATTTGGAGTCATTGGTGTTTCACCATTTTTTACAGTTACATCATAGCCACCTACGTCATTGACTGTAAATGTTTTGTTCTCTGTGTCGTAGGATTTTACAGTGTCTGTAACAGCGGTACCATCAATCTTGACACCTGCGCCTTCAATGTTTGTGACATTGAAAGTTACATTGCTGTAATTCTTGACTGTGAATGTTCCAGCCTGTACCCATTCCATTTTAGGTTTAATCCCTGACCAACCTGTTTGGATATACTTTTTAACTGTCACAGTTCCAGAGGTAAAATACTGTTTTTCAGTCGGTTTACGTGCATCAAGCTCTTTTTCCACAACCTGACCTTGTGTATAACGGTACTTAATGGCTGTAGAAAACCAACCTACCATTTTAGCTATCAAATTTGCGTTTGTAATCCCATCACCCGTGTGAAGTTCCAACACTTTCTCAGCCTTAACCGCTTTCGCATCCTGCGCACTCTGCGCATCAGCTGCTGCCGGCTGGGAAACTGTGTTGTTCTGTGTTGTGCCTGACTGTGCTGTGTTGTTCTTGGATGTGTTATCCTGTGAACTGTTTGTCTGACTATTGCTGTCTGATTCAGTCGATGTGCTTTCATTCGTTCCGGCAGTCGTCTGGTTTCCAGCATTTTCCTGCTGTCCGGCACTGCTTGAATCTTCTGATCCGGCAGTTCCTGAAGTCTTCAACGGTTTAGTTGATTAAATTATTTTTCTATAAATTAGCACAACATTTTTTATTGTCAACATATTCTGAAATCTCTTTTGTATTTTTCTAAATACACTTTGTAAAATACTATCTTTTTTTCCTTCGATGGCGTTATAATAATCCTGGCGAATTTGAGCTTTGTACGAGGCAGCTTTTGTTCTTACAAAAATTGCGGATGTACTTTTTAATTTTAATGACAAATTCAAAATACAGGAGGTATTAATCAATATGACTATTACAGAAGATATCAAATATGTTGGCGTGAACGACCATGACATTGATCTTTTTGAAGGACAGCATCAGGTAGAGAATGGTATGGCATACAATTCTTATGTGATCACGGATGATAAAATTGCCATTTTTGATACCGTTGATGCACATTTTTCAGAAGAATGGCTTGCAAATATAAAAAATGTGCTCGGTGATGCAAAACCAGACTATCTGATCATTCAACATATGGAACCTGATCACTCCGCAAGTATTGGCATATTTATGGAGAATTATCCAGATACCACAATTGTGGCAAGCGCGAAAGCATTTACCATCATGAAGCAATTCTTTGGATGTGATTATGCCGAGCACCAACTTGTAGTCAAAGAAAAAGACACGCTGGAACTTGGAAAACATACACTTACATTTGTTGCAGCACCTATGGTTCACTGGCCAGAAGTCATTATGACTTACGATTCCTATGCAAAAGTATTCTTCAGCGCAGATGCATTCGGAAAATTCGGCGCATTGGATGTTGAGGAAGACTGGGCTTGCGAAGCAAGACGCTATTATTTCGGAATTGTTGGAAAATACGGCGCTCAGGTACAGGCACTTCTTAAGAAGGCTGCCGGTCTTGATATCCAGACCATCTGCCCACTCCACGGACCAGTACTGAACGAAAATCTGGACTTCTATCTGAACCTGTATCAGACATGGTCTGCTTATGAGCCGGAAGATAAAGGCGTGCTCATTGCCTATACTTCCGTCTATGGAAATACAAAGAAAGCTGCTGAATTACTGGCTCAGATGTTAGTAGACAAAGGCTGTGAGAAAGTTGCAATCACAGATCTTGCAAGAGACGACATTGCCGAGGCTGTGGAAGATGCATTTCGCTATGACCGCCTCGTACTGGCAACAACAACCTACAATGGGGATGTCTTCCCATTTATGCGAGAGTTCATTGAATCACTGACCGAACGCAATTACCAGAAACGTACCATCGGACTGATTGAAAATGGTTCCTGGGCTGCAACCGCTGCCAAAGTGATGCGTCAGTTATTTGAAAAGAGCAAAGAAATCGCATTTACAGAAACTACTGTAAAGATTATGTCAGCGCTCAACGAAGAAAGCACAACACAGCTTGAAAAACTGGCAGAAGAGTTATGTAAATAAATAAAACTCCTTAAAAAATGTTGAATGACAGTTTCAGTTGTCGTTCAACATTTTTTTGTATACTAAGAGATAAGAATGGATATACAATCATCAATGGTACAGGAAATTATTATACAGAAGCGCAGCCCCGAGAGCAGACTCGAACCGACATAATCGTGGATTATTTAGGAAAACAGTATGTGATAGAATTAAAAATCTGGCGAGGTGATGAGTACAACAAAAGAGGCGAAAAACAACTGGCTGAATATTTAGATTACTATCATTTGTAAAAGGGATATTTGTTGAGTTTCAGTTTCAATAAGAACCAAAAGACAAGATTGAAAGAAATCGAAGTGGGTAATAAAAAAATCATAGAAGTGGTAGTATAAAAAATATTACAATGATAGCAGAAGAATAACCGCCCATCGTCCTACAAACATGAGCGGTTATTCATAACCCATTAATATCAGGCGAACCGTCAACGGTAGCACCTTTCTTATTCTTTTGATATATCTATATTAACATTAAATATATATCAATTCAAGAGTTCCTTTCCATTCTCCCATCATCTCTATTTTCTAACCCCAAGGATTTTCGTCCGGATATCTTACCCCTTTTGGCTGGTTGTATCCGATCTCGTCTACCGGTACTCCGATATATTTGAATACTTCGTAGAGTGCTTTTGCGTAATGACCGAATGCTACTGCGCCGTGATGTGGGAAGTTCTTCCCAATCAGCACATGGCGGTAGAAGCGTCCCATCTCCGGGATTGCGAATACTCCGATAGATCCGAAAGAGTGTGTTGCTACCGGCAGAATCTCGCCCTGTGCGATATATCCGCGGAGGATATTGTCTGCGGTGCTCTGGAGACGGAAGAATGTGATATCTCCCGGCACAAGGTCTCCTTCCAGTGTTCCCTGTGTTACTTCCTCCGGCAGAGTTCTTGCCATGATCTTCTGGTATTTCATCTCGTGGCTGCTCAGCTTACAGGAAGCTGTATTTCCACAGTGGAATGCCATAAATGTATCTTTCTGGGTGTAGTCATATTTACCCTTGATGTCTTTTTCGTACATATCTCTCGGCACGGAATTGTTAATGTCAAGAAGTGTGACTGCATCCTGGCTGACTACGGTTCCGATAAACTCGCTGAGTGCACCGTAAATGTCTACTTCACAGGATACCGGAATGCCTCTCGCTGCCAGACGGCTGTTTACATAGCATGGTACGAATCCAAATTGTGTCTGGAATGCCGGCCAACATTTTCCGGCAATCGTCACATATTTGCGATAACCTTTGTGCTCCTCGATCCAGTCTAATAATGTCAGTTCATACTGTGCCAGTTTCGTAAGGATCTCCGGCTTTTTATTTCCAGCACCGAGCTCAGATTCCATATCTTTTACGACTTCTGGAATTCTCTCGTCTCCGGCATGTTTGTTAAATGCCTCAAACAAATCCAGCTCTGAGTTTTCTTCGATTTCAATTCCGAGATTGTAGAGCTGTTTGATTGGTGCATTACATGCAAGGAAGTTGAGCGGTCTTGGACCAAAGCTGATGATTTTTAAGTTATTTAATGCATCAACGGCTCTCGCAACCGGAAGAAAATCGTGAATCATATCTGCACATTCCTCTGCGGTTCCAACGGGATACTCTGGAATATATGCATGAATATTGCGAAGTTTCAGGTTGTAGCTTGCATTTAACATACCACAATATGCATCGCCACGTCCGTCTAGAAGATCTACTGCGCTCTCTTCTGCAGCTGCCACAAACATTTTCGGTCCATCGAAATGTTTTGCGAGCAATGTCTCGGAAATCTCCGGTCCGAAGTTTCCAAGGTAAACGCAAAGTGCATTACAGCCTGCTGCCTTGATATCTTCCAGCGCCTGTACCATGTGAATCTCACTCTCCACAATACAGACTGGACATTCGTAAATGTCTGTCTCATCGTATTTTGCTTTATAAGCCTCTACCAGCGCTTTTCTTCTATTTACTGATAATGGCTCCGGGAAGCAATCTCTGCTGACTGCTACAATACCAATTTTAATTTTAGGAATATTTATCATGTTCTTTTCCTCCTTAAGTTCTGGCCGGTTCACTCCCTGCCAATTAATTTTCTGGCCATTTATCTCCCTGGCTGACCGTAATAAGCATTTGCACCGTGTTTTCTGTAATAATGTTTATCCTGAAGTTCCTGTGGCGCCGGTTTCACCTGCGGATTGATCAGTTCTGCACGGGCTGCCATTTTTGCAACTTCTTCCAGTACCACTGCGTTATGTACAGCTTCTTGTGCATCCTTTCCCCATGTAAATGGGCCGTGATTCTTGCAGAGTACTGCCGGTGTTGCGATATAGTCCAAATCTTGGATGGCAAATTCATCCGCAATCAAGACTCCTGTATTTTTCTCATAAGCTTCATTGATTTCTTCTTTTGTAAGGTTTCTCACACAAGGCACTTCTCCATACAGATAATCTGCATGAGTTGTTCCATAGCACGGAATTCCCCGTCCTGCCTGTGCCCAGCTCGTAGCCCACGGTGAGTGTGTATGTACCACGCCTCCGATTTTCGGGAAACGGTTATAAAGAACAACGTGGGTGGCTGTATCAGAAGATGGATTTAAATCTCCCTCTATTTTATTACCATTTAAATCTACCACGACCATGTCTTCTGGTGTCAGTTTCTCATAATCTACTCCACTTGGCTTGATAACAAAAAGGCCTTTTTCCCGGTCAATTCCGCTGACATTTCCCCATGTAAATGTGACAAGTCCGTAATGAGGAAGAAGCATATTGGCCTCATAGACCTCTTTTTTTAATTCTTCTAACATTGCTGTCTCTCCTTTTCCCCTGCACGGCTAGTATTGATTATCTCATTTCATACTTCAAAGCCGTACAGGGCACTACCACCGATTAAACTATAAGATTCTCAAGGGCTGCCTTCTCAATGGCAATTCCTTTTTTATATCTCTCGATAAATGTCTCGAATCCTTTTACATCTTCCGGATCCGGATCCATAGAAGTTCCTTTATTTCCTACAAATACTTTCTCTGACAGATAGTGTGCCAGTGTCTCATCTGATTCTTTGTTCAACATATAAGATGCCAGAAGTGCCATGCCCCAAGGGCCGCCTTCTCCTGCGGTCTCCATAACAGATACCGGTGTGTCAATGGCTGCTGCCAGAATTCCCTGTCCGACACCTTTTGTTTTAAAGAGTCCGCCGTGTCCGAGAATCTTATCAATCTGTACATGTTCTTCCTTTAACAAAATGTCCATGCCGACTTTTAAGGCTCCTAATGATGTATAAAGGTGTGTTCGCATAAAGTTTGCAAGATTAAATCTGCTCTCAGGCGATCTGACAAAGAGTGGTCTTCCTTCTGTCACGCCTGTGATATTCTCTCCTGACAGATAACCGTAGGAAAGAAGTCCGCCACAGTCTTTGTCTCCTTCCAGTGCTTTGTTATATAAAGTTCCAAATAACTGGTTCATATCCACTTCCATACCGAAGCTTTCGGCAAATTCACGGAAGAGTCCGACCCATGCATTTAAATCTGAAGTACAGTTGTTGGCATGTACCATACCGACCAGACTCCCGTCCGGGGTCGTAACAAGGTCGATTTCCGGATAGACTTTCTTTAATTCTTTTTCCAGTACGACCATAGCAAATACTGACGTTCCGGCAGATACATTTCCAGTGCGCTTTGCC
>OFMV01002526.1_pt1 | contig 11878 bp, 8 predicted proteins | sample 1541881 | NCBI WGS metagenome assembly OFMV01 (sample SAMN04209220, study PRJEB22552) | human gut metagenome | biome: gut; material: feces | host: Homo sapiens | place: USA: Oklahoma
TATAGGAAAAATTGCGGACAGCGGGATCGGCCTCGATGGAATGATCCTCGCCCTCCAATTCCTCCTCCCGGTCATAAGCGGTGATCTCGCCGTGGATATTTTGAACGGCCTCCGCCAGCAGTGCTTCCAACGGCTGCTCCGGGTACGGCTCACAGGTAGGCGTGGGGCCGAACGGCCCGGACACCATCTTCATCTCGCCCAAGATCATATCCGGGTGGTCGATGAAATAACTGTTCATCTGGATGCCGTTTTCATCGGTGGCAAGATGCACCCATTCCGGCTCAATATCCACCATGCGCTCACGCTTTTGGAGGAACAGGATGTCTGAAACAACCTCGGTGCCTGCCGCGGCCTTGAACGCATTGTTGGGCAGACGAATAGCCCCCAGCAGCTCCGCACGCTGCGCGATGTATTTTCGTGCGCTGGCGGTGCGCTTGTCCATGGTGTAGCTGGAGGTCACAACAGCGATGACGCCTCCTGGTCTGACCTGATCCAACATTTTGGCCACGAAATACTCATGGATGGGGAAATTCAGCCGGTCATAGCGTTTGTCCGGTACATGAAACTGGCCGAAGGGAACATTTCCGATGGCAACATCGAAGAAATTGTCCGGGAAGGCGGTTTTCTCATAGCCCTGCACCGCAATACTGCTGCGCTGATAAAGCTGGCGGGCGATGCGTCCGGAGAGATCGTCCAGCTCCACGCCGTAGAGCTTGCTGCCGCTCATGCTTTCCGGCAGCATACCGAGAAAATTACCGATACCGCAGGACGGCTCCAGAATGTTGCCCTGCGTGAAGCCCATCTGCCCCAAGGCGGCATAGATGCCGCGGATGACCACAGGCGGCGTAAAGAACGCCGTGAGCGTGGATTCACGGGCAGCGGCGTATTCGGCATCCGTCAGCAGTTCTTTCAGTTCAGCGTAACGAGGATTTTTCTCGTCAAAGAAGTCCGCCAGACCGCCCCAGCCCACATACTGTGCCAGCACCGCCTGTTCCTCCGCTGTGGCGCTGCGGTTCTCCGCCTCCACGGTTTTCAGGGTACGGATCGCGTCCAGATTGCGCTGAAAACGCTCCAGCGGTGCGCCCTCTCCGATATGGTCATCGATGATGCGATAGTTCCGGCCATCCGCGTCCAGCGGATAGGCAAGCGCATTTTGCTTTTTCTTTTTCGGCGGGGTGAGCGCCGCAGGCGGCTCGTCCGTCTGCGGTGCCGCGGTTTCCCGCACCATGTCCGGCTGCTCCATGTGAGCGCGGACATAGTCGATGGATTCCTTTCGGAAGATGGGAAAGCCCGTCCCGCCCTCAAAGGTCACATCCCGCAGCGATACATTTTGCGTATGATCGTCTACGCTGTCCACTTCAAACTGCCGCCCATCTATGGTCAGGCGTGTACCAACGATAACGGGATCGGCAGTTGAAACAGGTTCGGACTGCGGCTGCTCCGGCTTCGCTGCGGTGTTCCTGGACTGCTCCACATAGAGCCATTCCGCCGCTTCCTTTTCGCTGACCGCCTTTCTGACCTGCTCCAGATAATCCTCAGCCTGCCACTCGCTGGGGAAGGTCTCACGGACGCCCTCGCTGTCAACATAAATTTCGTCCCGAATATCGTCCCAGACGGCGTAGCCGTCGTCCGTTTCGATCACGCTGAACCGCTCATAGGCGGGCGGCTGCTCTGCGGCAAGCCGTGCTGCATCCTCTGCGACCTGCTCCACAAAGCTGCGTTCCTGCTGAGGAGCATCATGCCGGTGATTGAACAGGCTGAACTCACCGTTTACATAGGCATAAAGTTGAAAATGAGTTTCATGGACAAATTCATAGTGGCGGTCATCTTTTTGCATTTCACCCAACCGGGCATTCAATGCGTCCATGAGCCACATTGCAGTGGACCTATCCTGCAATTCTTCTTCAATCAGCGGTGCCGCCTGATAATAATCCATGCCCATGTAATAGGGACGCGGCACATTGTCCGGTGCATTGTACAGACTGGAGTAAATGGCCCGCGCCACCTGTCTCCGCTCATATTCCGGGATCTTTGCGATGGCATCCTCGCCGGGGAATCGTTTCTGCGCGATCAGGCGCTCATACTCCTTGACCACATTGGGGATGGTCAGATGGACGGTATCATATTTCTTGAAATTATAGTCGCGCTCATACTCCAGCCCTTTTGATGTTTTCGTGTGCTGGTATCCGGCGCGGGCTCCGCCGCTGTACTCGCCAAAGCTGCCCTTGATGAATTTCTGATGCTCCTCCGGCGTGTGGGGATAGCAGAAGTGAGAATATACTGCCAGTCGGCTATCCAGATGGTCACAGAGGAAAAAACCGTCAATCTCGTCCTGCGTGATGAACATTTTGCATTGCCGCAGGAAATCAGGCTGGGCGTTAAAGTGCCGCTCCGGGTAGGGCAGTCCATCCAGCACAACACCGATGCGGTGGGTGTTATAGCCACTGACACGGAAACGCATGATGTCCGGGGCCGCGGCGTAGGCGTCAAGGAAGGCATGATATTCCTGCGCCAGCGTTTGCAGACCACCCTCAGTTTTTGCGAACGCCACCATATCCTTATCCAGCTCTGGGTAACCCTTGTGCTGGTCATGGATGGCCAGCGTCTGCGGGAATAGGCCCTGCGCGCGGCCTTCTTCATTCAGGTCACGGGCCGTCATCAAAAGCGCGTCCATTGCTTCGTGCAGCACCTTGTCCGGGGCCTGCGCCAGCTCGGACGCGGAGAGATAAGTCCCCACCTCCAGCAGCTCCAGAATCCGCGCCGATGCCTGCTCCCATGTGACCACGGTCTTGCTGTATCCGGTGCGGACGCTGTCGCCTTGGGCGAGGTGGATGCCGTCCTCCAGAAACCATACGGCGTATTTGCGGCCTTCGTATTCAATGCCGCGCCCGTTCGCCCTGCCGAACTCCCGGCGCAGAAATGAGATATTTTCCTGCTCTGGCCGCTCCCGCATATAAAATACGGCGATGCGCTCCGCACTGTTGGGCTCGTTTCCGCCTGTGCAGAGCGCCAGATCAATGACCTCCTGCGGCACCGTGCGGGCCGGGGCCAGAATGCCGGTGGCTGTGTCTGCCGGAGCCTCGTACACCGGGGCGTCGCCGCCCATGTCGAATAGGGCAAGCTGCTCTGCCATCACCGGGGCGTTTTGCAGGCCCAGCTTGATCTTGTACTCGCCGCGCTCGATCAGGCCCTCGGTCATTTCGGTGATGACCGGCCATGAAAAAACAGACTCCGAAGTGCGGGAGAGGTAGCTGCCCTCCCACATCAAAAGTCCGTCTTTCTCGGCGTGGTAGCCTGTCCGAACACCGTCGGTCAGTACCTCCACCCATATATCGTTGTAGCTGTTTTTTAAGAACTCCGTGCGTTCCGCAAGGCTCTTGTGCGCCTGAAAGTATTCAAAGATCTCCTGCCGCTTGTGCTTGCGCCCGCCGTCGTCCAGCAGATTCGCTTCAATGAGGTGCATATCCAGAAAGGCGGGCAGCTCTGCGGTATTTTGCTGTGCGGTATCATGCTCCAGTGCAAAGGCTGCTGCCTGTTCCTGCGCCTTTTCGTCCGGATAATCACCGTAGACGCGGAGGCACTGGCGTGTTTCGGCATCATACACGGCAGCACCGTCATAGGCAAAACCATCTTCTTCCATCGTACCGGCAACATAGCCCTGCGCCGCGGCCTCCGCTTCTTCCAGTGTTTGATAGTCCAGCTTATCGTCAAAGCCGTTTTCAAAATGGTGGTAGGCGGCAACCTGATACGCTCTTGTGAGCGTGCGTTGGGTCTTTGGCTCGATTCGGAGCATTTCAATTTCTTCTCCGGGCTGCTTGTCCGCCAAAATAACGGGCTTATGCAAGGCGTCCAGCTGTGTAAGCTGATCTTCCATCTCAACATGAGGAATAAAGCAGACGGAGATCCGATTAGGCGTTCCTATCCGCTCCCGCTGCGTCACCTTGACATTTGAAAATGTTTCCAACAGCCGCGCGTCCTCTTGAAATGAGAGGTATCCATCTCGCAGCTTCGTAAATATGATCGCGTCTGGATGTTGCCGCTTTACTTCACGGTACAGCGTATAAAATTCCCCAATGGCCGGAAGGGTTTCCGCAAGATCGCCGCCGTCCGTATCAGATCCGATTGCGGCAAAGGCAGGAAGCTCATCACTTCCTGCCTCTGTGGGTTCTTCGGTTGTTAGCTGTAAATCAGGTCGCTGAGCACCAGTTCCTCCGCGCTGTGCCGGAGATTGTTCATCAGGCCCGTCCAGTGCAGGGGATCGGTTGCTTTCAGCTCCTCCGTCACGCCCTCGGCTCTCGCCATCTGCGCCACGGTCTGCTCCACCATCTTCCGCGCGGTCTGCTCGATCTCTGCCAGATGCTCCGTCAGCTTGCCGCTGGTCTTGAGGTTGGTGTAAAGCACCCTGCGGTGCTTCATCAGATATTCTCTCCGCAGCTCCGCGTACTTGCCCAGATGCACCTCCGGCGTCTGCGGCATCAGCAGGTTCGGCACCTGAAAGCCATCCTGCATCCTGTAAGTGATCTCCATGCTGTTCGCTCCTTTCATGAGGTGTTTCGTGTTGTTCTGTGTGGTCATCATATCTGCTTTTTTCACGGTTTGCAAAAAACTGATCCCGCTGAGCCTGCATGACTGTGCGGCTGATCTCCCGCAGCCCCATCTCCGCGATGTCGCTGGTGGCGATGCCCAGGGCGTTGATCGTAGGCGGTGTGTTAAATTCGTAAACATGGGCGAACTCATCGGGTGAAAAATAGTCATCTGCCCGCAGGCCGAGGCGGGTCAGCAGCATATACGCCACGCTGACCTCCAGCGCGTCCCGGTAGAAAACCTCAAGGTTCAGATCGTCCAGCTCCTCCAGCAGGCTGTCCTCCCGGCACTCCCGCAGGTCTTGCAGGTAATCCGTGATGTTGTCCGCTACGGCGTTGTGGCAGGCGGAGCGCACCGCGTCCGCCAGATTTTCTTTTTCGGCAAGGTTGCCGAAGGTGGCCTCCAGCGTTTCGATGACCTCCGGCTCAAAGGCCGGGTGCATCGTCCAGATGGGCAGCGGACGGGCAAAACGGGACGCATGGGTGTCGGAAACATCAAAATAGAGCTTCAAGCAGTTTTGCCCGTCATCGCCAAATACGGCGATGCTCTTGGCCCCACGATTGACCCAGCGGCCAAACTGACGGTTCCAGCGCTCCATCTCAAGGACCGCCGTGGCGTCCGGGCGCTGAGCGTAGATCAAAAGCTGCTCATCAAAGGGACATTTGTAGTTATAGCAGGCCGCGCGGAGAAAGCCCGTCCAGCTTTGATAGCTGCCGGTGACGCTCTGCACGGTCTGGTCATATAGCTCGGTGATAAGCTGAAATTTGGTTGGCAAGGCTCGTACCTCCTATCTCTCCGGCTCCGCCCGCTTTTTTGCTGCAAGCCGGTCATTCTTCTGCTGCTCTTTTTGGGCCTTTTCAAACGGTTTCCGCTGGTAACAGTAAATATAAAACTGGTAATCACCTTTAACTGGCGTACAGCGGAGCATATACACATACCGCTGTGTTTTCGCCATGAATCCGCAAGAGGGAAGCAACGCACCCTTGATGGCGCAGATCTGCTCATACCGGTTGCAGTAGCGTTTCATGCTGTCAAAGTCCCGCAGCGGGGAGTCCGGCTGCTCCCGCAGCCAGTTTACGGTACGGTCAATATCGGCCTTAAAATCCGGCGTGTTTAGCGCGTCATGCTGGTGGGGCCACCATGTTGTATAAAACTGCTTACCGCTGCCAAAATCACCCCGCAGGTGTCCCACACAGCCCGCAGACTTGTCCTGTTCCTCGCTGCGAGAGAAATAGAGAGCGTGCAGCGCAGGCTCATTGACGCTGTAAAAGTCAATGACATCCTTATCGCTGGCGGGATATTTCTCCTGAAATTCCGCAAGGGTACGGCATCCGCCATCCCGAAAGGAAAGGCTACCGCTCTCCAGCGGAATCCACCCATCAATGGGAAGCTGGAACGGCTCGCGGGTGAGGACGGTGCCATAGAAGTTGACCATGAGGTTTCGGGCCAACTCCCTTGGTTCTCCCCAATCCTCATCCCCGTGGCGCAGCTCGTAGCGATATACGCCCTCCGGCACGGTGGCTCGGTCAATGCGGCATTCTGTAAACAATGCCGGTCGGTCAAAAATCGTGACCTCCTGGTAGGTCACCTTCTGCGCGTCATAGTTCATCTGGCTTCACCTCGTTCTTTGTGTTTCTTTTGCACTCTCTGTTGTGCCAAAAACTCCGGTGCCTCTTGGAAACCGAAGGTATCGGCGTAGTAGGCAGTTTTCTTTCCGGCCTGTGTCAGTACCACCACATCGCTTACGGACAGGGAACGCATCCGACGGGCAAAGGGGCGGTAGTCGCTGTTGTGCTTTGTCCAAAGATGCTCCAGCGAATTTTCCTTTGCGTACATACCGGCGTAAGAACGCTGATAATCAGCGTTCTGGAGTTTTCCCTTTGCCTCTGCATAAGGCCGGAAACAGTAGTCTACATCAGCGATTGCGGGGATCTGGTAGATTTCATAGGTGCCGATCTCGTCGCTGATTTTCGGCGCGCTGGGAACATAGGTGTTGCCGTTACGTTCCTGCATTTCTGCAAACTCGCAGATATGATAGGCAGAATTACCGATGCAGACATGGCAATCGTCAATGTACTTGCAAGGGAAAACCATCTTTTCACCGTCAAAGCGGGTGATGACGATGCTTTCCCCGTCCTTGATGGTAAAGAGCGTGTGGTATTCGCTGTCGATGAAGCGGATCACGCGTTGGTCCTTATCCGGGTTTGGAAAGGCGATAACGCCCATGATATTTACGGGTTCTCGGTCTGTCATCTGGCTTCACCTCTATCTTTTTTCGGCTCAGTACGCTTTTTTTCATATTCTCTCAGCTTTTCTTTCGCCCAATCCGGTATCTTTTCTGGATTGGCTACGCCAAGAATGTCGGAAGCGTCCCACCGGCATCGTTCGCCGGAATACAATTCCTCGAAGTAAACTGCACGCCCGCGTGCGTCGGGTGTGCAGCCAAATCCACTCAGCGCAAAGCCGAGTTGACAGTCTGCCGTGCGGTATTCTGGTGCAAGGCTGGTGGGGCGGAGAACGATCAGCTTGCCTTGCAGAGATTCCTCTGATGGAGGAAGGCAAGCCTCCGCGCCTAAAACGGCATAGGGGACATTTCGGGCCGCACGGAATGCTTTGACTTTTTCGACCTGTGCCTGCAAGCGATTCAAAAAGGTTTCTGCAATTTCCAGATAACTCTTACAGGCAAGTGCTTCGGGATACATTGTTTCTCCGAGAAAATTGTACTGCTGATAGCAGGTCATATAGGTTTCGTCCTTTGGATTGAACCCCATAAGCAGAACGCGCCCACCCATACGAATGGACTGTATGATCTCGTAGTCACCGGCTTTGTCGGGTTCTGCGCTTTTCTGCTCCCTGTACCCAAGCCGCTCCGCTTTATCCCGCAAGATAAGGTCTTTGAGATACGCGCCCTTTTCGGGCTGCTGTTCAAACCAATCTCGGACTTCTCCATCGCCAAGGGAAAGCTGGAAAGTAAATCTCATGATTTTGCTGCGATATTCGTCATTCTTTTCTTTTCGTTTCTGATAGTTCGTCATCTGGCCTCACCTTGTTCTTTCTTCAGCGCGGTGTGCTGGTGTTCTTGCTGCGTTATATAATCTCTCTGCTTTTTGTACTCATTTCCGGCCCGTTCACAGAAGTCCTCGATGCAGGAAGAACGGTCAGAGCAGTAATGCCCCCAAAAGAAGTTTGGCGGACCATCGCCATCGTTTTTGCAGTTGCGCTGCCATGTGACAAAGGGGGCAGGGGCTTTTTCACATTCGCCCATGACAAACTCGGCACTGCCGACGCGGATGCGTGCGGTGATGTGGTATTCCTGATTGACCATTTCCCCCACTACATAGCTGCCGTGTTTTAACTGGACGGTGCAGCTCCCGTTTTGTGCAAAAGTCGCTGTCACCGGCATGACCGGTACTCCACGCACCAGATCCGGCAGCATGATGAACTGCGACCTTTGGCCCATCAGCTCTTGCGGCAGTTTGTCCATAGGCAGGTAAAAGTGCTGCTTGCCCATGATCTCATAGCGCAGCAGGAAGCTGTTGATGGGATAGTAGACGCTCATGATTGGGTCTTTGATATGGCCTTGGACGATGTTGGAGTTTATATATTTGGCATTGTCCAGATACCATTGCGGGTTCGCGCCTGGTGTATTCCAGCCGAACATGGAGCCTGCCAGCATTGCCGCTTCCTGAATATCCGTAATGCCGCGCCGCACATTATGGCTGCTGGCGATCTCGCGGTTTTCCTCGCGGTTTCCGGTATCCCACTCAGAGGGATAATAGCCGCGCTCACCGCACCGGATGATAATAAGCTGCCCGCTGGACGGCAGAATGGAAAAACAGGTTTCCGGTAGCTCGTTTCTGCGCATCGGTTCGTTCCTCATCGCGCCTGCTCCTGCTGCCGCTTGCGGTGCCAGCCCTCCAGCAGCTTGATGATGACATCCTCCATCTGCTTTGGGGTGTAGCTGGCGGGAAAGTATTTTTGCAGGCGGTCGTTGCGGATCGTGACCTTGCGCTCCAGTGGCTTTTCTTCGCGCATGATGAGGTTGATGATGTTATTCTCCAATTTTCCCTCGGCGCTGAGCTGCTTGAGCCGTTGGGCCTGTCCAAGCGACGGGGATACTTCGTCACGCTCCATGACCAGCAGGAGGTAGGTCTGTTCTTTTTCGGACAGGTGGGAGAGGAAATCCGCCGCAGGGACAAATTTGACTGTGCCGCTGTCCACGGCTTCCAGCAGGGGCGGAATCAGCTTATTCAGACGCACATAGCGTTGAATTGCCGTTGCGTTGTCGGCTACTTGGTCGGCAAGAATTTTAACCGATGCTCGTCTATCAAAATTATCTCCAAGTTGGAGATAATTTTTAGAAGGCCGTCCAGCCTGTCGTTTCATGGCGTCCAGCTTCAGCTTGTAGGCCTTGGCTTTCTCGCTGGGCAGCAAGTCCTCGCGGTTGATGTTGTAATCCACAACCAAAATGTCCGCTTCCTCGTCGCTGTAATTGCGGACGATGACCGGGCGGGTATCCAATCCCACGGCTTTCGCGCAGTAATCGCGCCGGTGGCCGGAAATGATCTCGTATCCGCCAGCATCACGGGGGCGGACAATTAACGGCTCGGCAATCCCGATATGCTCAATGCTGTCCATGAGGCGCACCAAGTCAGGCGTGGGGCGGTCAATGGTGTACGGCTGACGGGAATACGGGAAAACTTCTGAGGCAGGAACGATCTGAATCCGCTCCTGCCGGTCGGCTTCACGCTCCGCGTCTGTTTTGAACAGGTCATCGTACCGGGTCAGTTCGATGCCGCTTAATTTGCTTGCCAATGCTCAACACCTCCCTCGTCAGATTTTCATACGCCAGCGCCGCCTTGCCACTGCGGTCATGGTCGAAATGCTTTTGTTTTCTACGCTGATCTCCGCTGCCTTGATGGAACGGGGAATTTCGCTTGCGAACACATGGCCGCCGTAGGTCTTGCGGACAAGCGCATTGATCTCCCGCGCCAGTGTGGTGCGGCTGTCCACCATCGTCAGCACAATGCCGTCCACCTCCAGCTTCGGGTTGAGCTGCCGTTTCACGCGGGTGATGGTTCGCAAAAGCTGCTCCAGTCCTTTGGCTGGAAGATACTGCGCCTGCACAGGGATAATCACGCTGTCCGCCGCAGTCAGGGCGTTGATGGTCAGCATACCGAGGGACGGCATACAGTCGATGAGCGCGTAATCGTAGCGGTCTGCCACGGTGGACAGATATTGCCGCAGCACCGTTTCACGGCTCATGGTGTTGACCAGCGTGACCTCCAGTGCCGACAGCTCGATATTGGCGGGGACAAGGTGGACGCCGGACGGGTGGTGCAGAATGCCCTCACCGGGGGCGATGGGCTGCTCTGCGATGATCTTCTCCATCAGAGTGGAGAGCGTGGGGGATAATTCGTCAGGCTGCGGCCAGCCCAACATCTGCGTGAGATTGCCTTGTGCATCGGCGTCGATCAGCAGGACTTTTTTACCTTGCCGAGAAAGACCAATGCCGAGGCTGGCGGCTGTGGTGGTCTTACCCACGCCGCCCTTCTGATTTGCCAGTGCGATTGTTTTCAATGGGACACCTCCTCCAACAAAAAAGGAGCCTTGCGGCCCCTGTTCTAACAAAGCTGTTGCTTCCTACGGTTATTCTTTTTATACTCACCTTTTGCGTAGAAGGGTTTGTCTTAATTTTCCACATTTTCAACCAAAATTAAGGGCCGAAGTCATGTTGGACTTCGGCCTGATAATGGTTATTCATGGTCAGCGGGGCGTTGAACAGCGTGGTGAGCAGGTATGCGCGGATATTACGGACTTGTGTGGTATTGCGGCGCAGACACTCAAACACATAGACCATCAGCGAGTAGTCCAGCCTGTAGAAGCGGGCTTGCACCTGCGGCAGCGGGATATTCTCACCGCCGATCCGTACCGTTGACTGTGTGGAACACATCACATCAGCCATTAGCCCCACAATCTCATCCACATCGTCTGCATTAAACTGTTGACAAAGAAATGGGTACTCGATTTTTTCTTTGATCTCTCTCAGATACTCGCTTCTATCCATCCATCCCGGCTGCTCGGCGGAAGGCGATGGATGGATAGATTGATTTTTATAGCTAAAATCAGTTTGATTAGATTCAATATAATTACCGTCTGATTTTCCGAAGTCTGCACTTCGGAAAAACGGAAGTCTTGACTTCGGATTATCGGAACTCTTGACTTCTGATTTTCCGACTTCTTGACTTCCGATTTTCGGAAGTCTGGGAGTCTCCTGCGGCGCAGGGGGTTCAGCAGGTACTCGGCGGGTAGTGAAGCGTTTGACATAGATTTTTGTTGGTCTGCCTTGCCCTTGCTTTACTCGCTCGATCAGACCGCAGCCTTTATCTTTATCCAGTTCGGACAATAATTTGACAGCCTTTTCGTGACCACAATTTAAGTCCTCTTGTATCTCATCCAATGTATAAAAGATATAGACCCTGCCAGCGTCATCGTACCAACCGTTCCGCACTGACAGGCCCATTCGGTCAAGCAGGAGGCCATACAGCAGCTTCGCGTCTGTGGATATTTTCTTGAACTGCTGTCCGGTGACAAGCTGGCGAGGGATGCGGTAAAAAGAAAACTGACTGCTTTCGTCTCCGTAGTAATAATCGTATATCATACTCTCCGCCATGTCGATTTTCCTCCTTAACGCTGGAAAAAGGCATGAAAAAAGAGCCTGCTTTCATGGCAGGCTCTTATGTAAATGAGTGTTTCCAGCTGTGTATATTGCTGTTTTCTTTTGTGGCCTTTACACATCAAGGTCTCTTGGTGTGTATTCACCACAAAAACTTTCGATTTTTTTGAGGTCAATACACATCAAGGTGGCTGGCGGCCTCCATCTTGAACTGGTCCATGGCCTGGCGCGCATTGGGGATCATAATGTTGTTGCCCTTGTTGTTAGAGTTAGACATGATGCGTTTCTCCTTTTCTCTTTTTGGTTTGTTGGGTCGTGGATGGAACATCCACTGCTAGCATGGCCCCCAGCGCCCCGGATATGCGTGTTCTGTCCTGCCTCTTTTTGACAAAAACATCAAAACTCGTCCCCGCTGCGCTGGAGCTGTTCGCGCAAAGCGGCTATCTGGGCACCTCTATGAGCGACATCGCAAAGCAGCTCGGCATCACAAAGGGCGCTTTGTATAAGCACTATCGCAGCAAGCAGGAGATTCTGGACCGGATCGTCGAGCGGATGCGTGAGATGGACTATGCCCGCGCCGCGGCATACGAGATGCCGGAGACGGAGCCGGACGGCTTT
>OFMV01002568.1_pt1 | contig 11722 bp, 9 predicted proteins | sample 1541881 | NCBI WGS metagenome assembly OFMV01 (sample SAMN04209220, study PRJEB22552) | human gut metagenome | biome: gut; material: feces | host: Homo sapiens | place: USA: Oklahoma
TATAAACTCTTGGTCTTTCTTTTTTTTCGGGACTATTCTTTTTTCACAGCCCCTTCTCACTTGCACTCCTTATATCCTAAAATCCTTCGTATCTTTCGACATGATATTCATGGAAATGCTGCACTCTGCCAGATGTTCATAATTCACTTCCAGCTTATAATCGACTTTGATGTCAATATTATCTTCTGTCTCATTCACTTTGACATCCGTTGCATTGATTCCCACCAAAAGATTTCCGAATGGTGTGTTGTAGTAAGACATATTTTTCTTGTTTTTCTCAAACATCATATGTACGTTGGTGACACCTTTTTTCGTGACATCCAGAAAATCATCATTCACTTTGATAACGCTTTTCGTCACGCCGTCAAAGCCTTCCTGCACTTCATCATACAGAATATAGTGCTTTCCATTTTTCTTATAGTAGTTTCCGGTTGTGATAATCTCCACCGGACCATTATCCTGATCTTCTGCAAACTGTAAACCACTGATTTTCACAAGTACATCTTTTGTCATTTATGTAAACCTCTTTTCTGTTTCTCGTCATTGTCTTTTCATGCCATATATTAGCGTGTTTCTTATAATTTAGCAAGCGTAAGCTTTTTGAAACACTGTTTTCTTATAAGTATGCTGCTTTATTTTAGTTTTCAGCCAGCTTCTCCAGATACGGATTCAGCCACGAAAAATATTTCATTCTGACCTGATAGTCTCCTTCTGCCAGCACCTTCTCATACTCCTCCGTGGTCAGTACTTCACGCAGCTTTTCGCCTGCTTCCTCATCGACCACTTCATACATGCTGTCTGAAAAACACATGTTAGGATACATCACACACCACCAGTTATGTCCGTTTCCTTCCCCGATCACAATGCGGAGTGCCTCGTAATCTCCCGCCGGAAAGGTGTAGCTTCCATAATTTTTTACCGGAAACGAAGTGTGTTCCAGCTCCGCTGTCACATCATAGTCATAACCGTTCTCTGCGATTGTCTCTGCTGCGGCTTCCTCAATTTCACCGAGGCTCTGGCGCACAACCAGCTCACATTCTTCCAGATTTTCCACATCTGTCAGTTTTTCCTGCATAAAACTTCCCACCGCATCACGCACTGCTAGTTTTAGGTTCTGGTCTGCCTCACTGTCGCTGTTCGCCAGCACATGAAACCGCAGTACTTTGTCCGAAATCGTCTGCTGCAGTCTCGCCTGTCTTGTATACAAAATACCGCATCCCAATGCAGCGCACATCAGACTTCCAACTCCTATGTATCCGATCCATTTTCTTACCATAATTCAAATCTCCTTTTCACTTGCCAAAAATCAGATAAATGTAGATAATATTCATATTTATCAGGCTATGTCGTTGCTTGCGAAACTCGCTCATAGAATATGTTATATTGCAAAAAATAAACAGAAATATAGTACCGCTGCGAGTGACACATAGCGGGAGCGTGTCTTGAATATTTTTGTTCATTTTTCGCAATCTTCATAACCTAAATTCGAGTTTCGCTCATCGACCTTCTATCCTCAATGATTCCCGAAAACTTTGCATTTATTCCGATTTCCAGTTTATTTTTACCAGATATTGGATTTTGATGTCTTTCTCATAAGCGGCAGGAGTGTTTTGATACTTAAAATACCATGTGCGGTTATCGGCGCCGAGATTCCGGTAACTGTTAGTGATATCGATTTCTTTCTCAAGTGCATGTGCAGCGATCGCATTCAGATAGTCCTCCATCCGGGTGTTGAGAAGCTGCTCTTTTTCACTTGCGGAAACTGTGCCGCTTAAGATTTCGCCTTCTCCTGTCACAGTCACTGCGACAATCTGCTCTGTCAAACCTCCGACACCGATTTTTTCTGTTTCTTTGACTCGACAGGAAGCTGCATCCACTTTCACATAAAGTTCCGGTGCAAGTTGTAAGGTGTAATCATCCGCAAAGTTCTGCGTGAAGAATGCTGCACGCGCGGTATCCGTATCGACAAGCCCCGCCGCCCTTCCACGTTTCCAGACTTCATAGGCTGTAATCTGCGGTTTCTCGGTATCATCCTCCACTGCCCCGGACTGCTCCCCCTCTATATCCACAAAAGGAATATAAAGTGTCTCTAAGTGATTAGCGCGCTCCTCATAGAGCATGCCAAGCGTCGGGTACGCTTTCTGGTCAATGCCCGATGTGTTTTCCAGCAGTTCTTCCAGATAATTTCCAAGCAGCACATCAAGTTCTCCCTCTGTCTGCGCCAGACGGTCACAGCTTTCCGTCGTCATCACATAAGCGTTCCACGGAACCTCTTTTTCCTGCTCCAGCATGGATAGCATATCTTCCACTTCCGCCTCTTTTTCCAGAAAAGACCTCTCAATGAGCACCACTTTCAAATGGTTGTAATCCACCTTTTTATTTCCTGCATACTCATGATTCAGCCACACATTTTGGAAATCGTCCTGATCTCTGATATTCAAAAGAACCGGGAATGCCTTATCCTCAAGTTCTGCGACATTACACCCCTGTAAAAAAAGACACCCAAACAAAAAACATACCAGCACCAGCACACGTACTTTTTTATTATGTTTTTTTCTCTCTCCAGTCAGAAACAGCAGTACCGGCACGCCAACGACAAAAGGTGTTCCAATCTTCCACAGCAGGAATGTCACGCAGTCCAAAAACTGCTGATTTCTGTAAAACAGCACTGTCACGCCATACACCAGAAGAAGCAGAATGAGATACGGCAGCATTCTTTTTTTCCCTTCCAGATAACCGCCGCAGTCACGGATTACTTTTGCAGCCAGATTTCCACTGTAAAAAACCATGCTGTTTAGCATCGCATACAGCGTAAAAAACCAGATGCTGAACATAAAAGCATCCGTCCTCTTCAAAAACCCGCCCGTCACCTGCACGCGGCTCATCATCGTGACCGCCGGAAATTTCATCTGAGCCAGTGCCTCGACGCCAAACAGCCCGATCAGGATCAGGTACAGTGCTGCAAATACGCCGCCGGAAAATCCGACCGCTTTTTCCGCCGCGCTGATATGTTTTTTGTCATCCGACACGTATTCTTTCAAAAAAAGTACGATTGACACCATGGAATAGCAGAAAAATACATAATAACTTCCGTTTAACATTTCTTTTCCATCCGCCACAAAAACCGGGCTCCAGTAGGCTGGCTTCACCTCCCTGCACGCCGCAAATAACATCAGAAACAGCGGTATCATCAGAAACCAGAACAGCATCTCGTACACTCTCGCCCTGCCCTCGATCCCGCCCGCCATTCCATAAAACGCGAGCAGCAATATCAACAACAGCACCAGATAAAAGCTGATGTTTTCCACAAGCCCATTCAACATCAGCGTGGAAAACAGATACGCCGTGTACGAAGCCATAAGGATAAAATACAGAAAATATCCGCCCCAGAGCACATAACCGCATACTTTTCCACACTTCTGCTTCAAAAAGTCGGGATAACTTGTTTTCATGCCTTTCAACAGATATCTCAATAATTTCAAGTACAAAAACGTGGACAAAATCCCCGCCAGAATGCAAAAAATCCCGTCGCGCCCTGCCGTATCTGCAAGCATTGTCGGCAGTAGTAGCGTCCCCATTCCAAGAAAGTCATATGTCAGAAGGCGGAACACCTGTCTGCCTGAAATTTGATTGTTTTCTGAGAACATACTTCCCCCTATCTCTTCTAACATCTGCGCATTTTTTCATCAGATTTCCATTTATCTTAAAATAAAAACTTTTCTCAACCTATCTCTTCTTTGAAAACGTCAGCTTTGTCCGCTCTTTCGGATTTGCATAAATCGGACGTTTGCGCAGTTTCCGGAAAGGCTGCCGCCAGATAAAATCCCGTTCATCCTCATAATTGTTCAAATCTGCTCCCACAAACGGCATGAGATACGGGATGCCAAAGCTTGTCAGATGCGACAGATGGGTGAGCACTGCAAGCAGCCCAAGCAGCATGCCAAAGTAGCCAAGCCACGCACAGATTCCAATAAAAAAGAATTTTAAAATGCGGAACGCCGTGGCAAATTCTTCATTCGGGATCGCAAAGGAACAGAGTGCGGTAAAGGAGATCACAATCACCACGATCGGACTGACCAGATTCGCCTCTACCGCTGCCTGTCCAATGATCAGTCCTCCCACGATTCCGATGGTATTTCCCATTGCACCGGGAAGCCGCACGCCCGCCTCCCGCAAAAGTTCAAACGACAATTCCATGATGAGTACTTCCACGACTGCCGGAAATGGGACACCCTGCCTCGCCTCAGCAAACGACAAAAGTAGTGTAGTCGGAAGTATCTGTGTATGAAAATTAGTCACTGCAAGATAAAATCCAGGCAGCGTCATTGCAAAAAAGGATGCGAGATACCGCAGGATCCGCCCGAACGTCGCAATCTCAAAACGGCTGTAATAATCGTCACTGGTACGGATAAATGAATTGTAATCTGTCGGCAGTATCAGACCGATCGGAGAATTATCGCACATCACGATCACTCTGCCCTCTAATACCGCCATGGCCGCCCGGTCAGGACGCTGCGTTGTCTGAAACTGTGGAAATGGCGAATACCATTTTTTCTCTGCCAGCTGTTCTAACATTCCGCTGTCTAATATCCCATCGATTGTGAAATCCTGCAGCCTCTTTTCGATTTCTTTTACAAGTCCCGGATTCGCAAGGTCTTCCACATACACAAGGTAGACGTTCGTGTTCGATCTGATCCCGGCTTTCAGCCCCCTCACTTTCACACGGGGCGAACGGATCCTTTTCCGGATCAGCGCCGCATTCTGCTTCACAGAATCGCAAAAACCTTCGTTGGAACCGCGGATTACTTTTTCCGAATCAACCTCTGTGATCCCCATATTCGGATAACCATCATCCGGTATTTTTACTGCCCGGTCAAAACCATCCACAAAAAGGATCGCCTCCCCGGTGAGCAGACCGCTCACAGCCTCCTCAATAGTCGGAAAATATGTTGCATCCGAAATTCCAAGCGCATTTTCCTGCAGTGTACAAAGGATCTCATCCCTTGTCAGTCCATTTAAGTATTTTAAAGTCTCTCCGAGTGCGGACGTTCCCATGTCCACGGACACTTCAATAAAGGTCAGATAACAGGCGGTATCCTGATTCCTGCCAAGCTTCATCTGCTTCTTTTTGATGTCCGCACAGTCATGAAAATAAAATTCCATTTCCTCTATATTTTGCGTTAAATCCGTCGATACCGGACATTTCTGATTTTCCGACATTTCCAGCTTGTTTCCTTTCTATTAATTCCCCCTAATACGAAAGAGGATAAGCAAAATGCTTATCCTCTTTCTAGTCTGTACGGTTTTCCATTTTTTATGCAGTTTTCCTGTCCTCCGGGCAGTTACTTCTTATTCCTGCTCCTGGATCATAGCCTTAACTGCGACTGCCTGATTCTTCACATGCTGGTGCATCGTCTCTGTCACCTGCGTTTTGTTCTTACGGACTAACCCTTCCACAATATCTTTATGTTCTTTCATCAATGTCGGATAGTTATTCTCATCTTTCAGATATTCCACACGATAGCGGTACATCTGCTCCCGGAGGTTATTTAACATATTCACAAGCTTCGGGTTACCGGTTGACTGGTAAATAATATCGTGAAACTTTACATCCGCCTCTGCGATTTTTTTCACATTATCTGTCTTGGTGGATTCCTCAAACTCATGCATGGTCGCAACCAGCTCTTCTAACTGTTCCTCAGAAATCTGCTCACATGCAATTTTTGCCGCAAGCTCATCTAACGCTTCACGGATCTGAAGGACATCCTCCATATCTTTCTCCGTCATTTTGGCAACTTCCGCGCCTTTTCTTGGAATCGTAACGGCAAGTCCCTCCTGCTCAAGCATACGGATCGCCTCACGGATCGGTGTACGGCTGACACCAAGTTTTGCCGCAAGCTGCAGCTCCATCAGCCGCTCGCCCGGTTTTAATTCCCCTTTTAAAATAGCCTCTCTTAACGTGTTAAACACAACATCTCTCAGCGGAAGATACGCATCCATATTCAATGTTAAATCTTCTGTCATCTTTGATACCATGCCTTTCTACTTACGCGCGTTATTATAAATACTCGTTAAATATACCTGTTTTGCAAGACCGGAGGCTTTCATCGCCTCGTATGCCTCTACTGCCGTCGCTTCCTTGTCAAAAAGACCGAAAACCGTCGGACCACTGCCACTCATCATGGCATTCACAGCGCCATGCTCCATCATGTGATCCTTGATGTCTGCGATCACAGGATAAGCCGGGATTGTCACTGTCTCTAAGACATTTCCCATATCTGCTGCAATTTTATATAAATCTTTCTCTCTGATATCTGCCACAAGCCGGTCAATATCCGGGTGTACCATATCAGAGCCTAACTTCAGATTGTCATAGACGAACTTAGTAGAAACACTGATCTGCGGTTTTGCGATCAAAACAGGACATTTCACCATCGGCGGAAGCTTCGAAAGCTTCTCTCCTATGCCCTCTGCCAAAGCCGTTCCACGCATAATGCAGTACGGAACATCTGCACCGATCTTCACACCGCGCTCCATCAGTTCTTCCCTTGTCAGTCCCAGATCAAAAATCTGGTTCATACCATATAACACTGCCGCTGCGTCCGTGCTTCCCCCTGCCATCCCGGCAGCTACCGGAATGTACTTGTGCAGCCATACATGCACGCCATCTTTTATCGCAAACTCATCCTGCAAAAGCTTTGCCGCTTTATAGACAAGATTGTTTTCATTCGTCGGCAAAAAAGAAAGATTCGTTTCCATCGTGATCTCACCGGAAGTATTCTTCGAGATCTCCAGCCTGTCAAACAAATGAATGGTCTGCATCACCATGCGGACCTCATGATAACCATCCTCTCTTTTTCGTACCACATCCAGCCCAAGATTGATCTTAGCCAGCGCCTTTACTGAAATATCCTTCATCGGTTAGTTTCTCCTTACCAAAATCGTCGCTAACACGCATTGATTGTACCTAAAATAAAACTTGTTTTTTTTGTGTTTTTTGTATACAATTAGTATCTTATCATTTTATGTCCAAAAGGTCAATCGGCACTAAACTTTTTTCTTTGCCAGTCCGATATAATTAACAGAACCATGGAAGGTTAATAACTATTCATTCAGGTGGCTGAACATTTTGTTTTCTGTAAAAACAAATGCATCCAGCTTCGCCAGACAAGGAGGATCATATGGCAATCAATTCCATTAACACTGTGACTGCTGCCGCAGCAGCATCTACACAGACAACAACAAAATCAGCAGAAAAGACATCCGAGACAACGAAAAAGGCAGCTTCTTCCAAGACAGCTTCCGGTGTCATTTATGAGAAGAGTTCTGACTCCAGGACAGACAAGGCTTCCAATAAAACAACAGGCAAGACCGACAACGCAGCGATCGTTGCAAAGTTAAAAGCTGACGCAGAGCAGCGCACTGCACAGCTCCGCAGCATCGTTGAGCAGATGATGACCAAGCAGGGTGTTGCGATCGGCACCGCAGATGATATGTGGAAATTCCTTGCAAAAGGTGATTTTACTGTATCAGCCGATGTGAAAGCACAGGCACAGGCAGATATCGCAGAGGACGGTTACTGGGGTGTAGAGCAGACTTCCGACCGTATTCTTGATTTTGCAAAAGCTTTATCCGGTGATGATCCTGACAAGGCAGACGCTATGTTAGAAGCTTTCAAGAAAGGTTTCGAACAGGCAACCAAAGCATGGGGAGATAAACTTCCGGATATTTCCCAGAGAACCTACGACGCAGTTGTCGAGAAATTCAACAAATGGAAAAACGGAACAGAGGATGCTTCCACTGAGGCATAATCCATAAAAAAGACCTGCGTGTACCTATGTCATGCGAACATCATGACATTGTACACACAGGTCTTTTTCTTTTGCTTTTCAGCGGTTAAAAACTTACTATTATTCTCCTAAAAGCTTCTCAATGCTTGCGAGCTTGACACAGACAACAAAGATGTCGATCGCAGTCGTAAGATCTTCCAGGCTTGGATAGGATGGTGAGATACGGATGACAGAATCATGCGGATCTTTTCCATATGGGAAAGGCGCACCCGCCGGAGTCATCACAACCCCTGCTTTTTTTGCTTTTGCCACAACATTTTTTGCACATCCATCCAGTGTCTCATATGTGATGAAGTATCCACCCTTCGGGCTGTACCAGCTTCCGGCTCCGAGTCCTTTTAACTCTCTTTCAAATGTATCCAGGATCATTTCAAATTTTGGACGGAGAGAATCTGCGTGTTTGCGCATATGCTCTGTGATTCCGTGGATATCTTTGAAGAAACGGACATGGCGCAGCTGGTTTACCTTATCATGACCAATGGTCTGGATCTTCAACTGTTTCTTGATATCCTCTAAGTTGTTGGCAGAAGTTGCGATCGCTGCCACACCGGAACCAGGGAATGTGATCTTGCTTGTAGAACAGAATTTGTAAACCATATCCGGGTTTCCTGCCCTCTTGCATTCTTTTAAGATCTCGATCAGATGATCCTGGTTAATATCATATAAATGATGCACGCAGTATGCGTTATCCCAGTAAATACGGAAATCTTTAGCTGCCGGTTTTAATCTTGCAAAACGGCGGACCGTCTCATCCGAATAAGTGATTCCCTGTGGATTGGAATATTTTGGCACACACCAGATACCTTTGATCGCCTCATCTTTGCTCACAAGGTCTTCCACCATATCCATATCCGGTCCGGTCGGAAGCATCGGTACGTTGATCATCTCAATGCCGAAATATTCTGTGATCGCAAAATGTCTGTCATATCCCGGTACCGGGCACAAAAATTTTACTTTATCTAATTTACACCATGGAGTATTTCCCATTACACCGTGCGTCATGGAACGGGAGATGGTGTCATACATAATGTTAAGGCTTGAGTTACCATAAATGATGATATTGTCCGGATTACACTCGATCATATCACCGATAAGCTGTTTTGCTTCACTGATACCGTCCAGCACACCATAGTTTCTGCAGTCTGTACCATCATCACAGGTCAGATCAACACCGGAAGTCAGTACATCCATCATTCCCATCGAAAGGTCTAACTGTTCCTGGGATGGCTTACCTCTGGACATATCAAGTTTTAAGCCTCTCTGCTGGAATTTTTTGTATTCCGCTTCCAATCCTTCCTTCTCTTTCAATAACTCTTCTTTTGTCATTTCCTCGTAGGACTTCATCTCTAATTCCTCCTGCTTTTTTATGTATTTGAAGCGTTTACGCTTTCTAACAAAATCAGTTACGGCTGTTCTTCTCCGTAAGTTTCACCCTTGATCTTTTTGAAATATTCGCGGATATTCTTCTCGTAGCCATTCTCACTCGGAACGTAAAACTTCCGGTCTGTCAGTCCATCCGGCAAATATTGCTGATCCACATAATGATCCGGATAATCATGTGCATATTTATATCCAACACCATGTCCCAGTTTTCCGGATGACTTGTAATGTGCATCCTGTAAATGAACCGGGATCGGCGCTGTCTTCGTATTCTTTACTGCTTCCATCGCATCGAAGATCGCATTGACTGCCGAGTTGCTCTTTGGCGCACTTGCCACATAGGTAACCGCCTGAGACAAAATAATCTGTGCCTCCGGCATACCGATTCGCTCAACCGCCTGTGCTGCCGACGTTGCGACAACAAGTGCCATCGGATCGGCATTGCTCACATCCTCTGCCGCGCAGATCATAATTCTTCTTGCGATAAACTTAATATCTTCCCCCGCGTAAAGCATTCTGGCAAGATAATAAACTGCTGCATCCGGGTCAGAGCCGCGCATACTTTTGATAAAAGCAGAGATCGTATCATAGTGATTGTCTCCGGTCTTATCATAACGCACCACACGCTTCTGGATACATTCACTGGCAACCTCAAGTGTGATATGAATCTTTCCATCTGCGCTCCGTTCCGTTGTCAAAATACCAAGTTCAATTGCTGTGAGCGCTGCTCTTGCGTCTCCGTTTGCCACGTCAGCAAGAAAATCCAGTGCCTCCTCGTCAATGACTGCATCGTAAGCGCCCATTCCTTTTTCCTTATCATTCACCGCCCTGAGGATCAGCGTCTTAATATCTTCCGTGGACAGATTCTTCAGCTCAAAAATGATGGAACGGGACAAAAGCGCTCCATTCACCTCAAAATATGGATTCTCGGTTGTTGCACCAATTAAGATCACGGTTCCGTCTTCCACAAACGGAAGGAGATAGTCCTGCTGTCCCTTGTTAAACCGGTGGATCTCATCGATAAACAGGATCGTCTTTTTTCCGTACATGCCTTGATTGTTCTTCGCCTGCGCAATGACATCCTCCATGTCTTTTTTCCCGGCGGAAGTTGCATTGATCTGAAGGAACTCAGCACTTGTGGTATTGGCAATGACCTTTGCCAAAGTCGTTTTCCCGGTTCCCGGCGGTCCATATAAAATAATGGAACTTAACTTGTCAGCCTTGATCGCACGGTAAAGCAGCTTGTCTTTTCCGATGATATGCTGCTGCCCTACCATCTCATCCAGCGTCGCTGGACGAAGTCTGGAAGCTAACGGCGACTCCTTTTCTCTGTTCTGTTCTCTCATATAATCAAATAAATCCATACAAAAAGCCTTTCTTTTTGTCCGTGTACTGCGTACACTTGACTATTTTGAATATTCTGATTTCAAAACTTGCAATATTTGAGATCATAAATTCAATTTTTAGTATTTCATTTCAAAAATATGACGGATTTTATTCGTGAAAATTCATCGCAATTACTACATTACATGAATTTGCCATGTTTGACAAGTGGATATTTCATTTTATCTTATTTTCCACAATTTAATTATGTTTTCTATAAGTTTTGCAATTACCTATATTGTCATTTTGACCTGTGTCATGTTTCTGAACTTAATAATATCATTATCTGTCCTTTGGATAGATAATGATATTATTGCATACATAGCCCTGCAAAAGCAACCTGTTTTATGTGGGGATATCCAACGAGCAGGAGGCGGTGTCTAACCGCCATCCTCTCAAAATATTTTCTCTGAACTCTTTGTGCCTATCGTTGAAATAAACTCTCCTTATGGGTATAATATAAAGAAACTACCAATACCTCAAAGGAGGGATTTTATGATAGAACAGCTAATTGCTGAAGCAACCGAATGTGATTTCAAAGTTGCACTTGAAATAAAGAAACCCAAAAGCTGGTTAAAAAGTGTCAGTTCCTTTTCTAATGGAATCGGCGGAACTCTGTTTTTCGGAATCTCTGATGACCGGAAACCTATCGGCTTGTCCGATGTTCAAAAGGATGCTGAGGCGATCAGCCGCTTAATCAAAGAACGAATCACACCATTACCTCAGTTTATCTTAAAACCATTACAGGAAGATGGTAAAAATCTATTAGCTCTGGAGGTTTCTCCCGGCCGCAGCACCCCTTATTATTACAAGGCAGACGGCGTGATGGAAGCATATATCCGTGTTGGAAATGAAAGCGTAATTGCCCCGGATTACATTGTAAATGAATTGATCTTAAAGGGAACCAATCAGTCCTTTGATACCCTAACAACAGACGCGGTAAAAAAGGATTACAGCTTTACACTTCTGGAAGCAACCTATCTGGAACGGACTGGTCTCCGCTTTGAGCCATCCGATTATGTCTCCTTCGGTTTGGCTGACAAAAATGGATTCCTGACCAATGCCGGAAAGCTCATGACCGATCAGCACACAGTTTATAACTCCCGTAT
>OFMV01002597.1_pt1 | contig 11646 bp, 10 predicted proteins | sample 1541881 | NCBI WGS metagenome assembly OFMV01 (sample SAMN04209220, study PRJEB22552) | human gut metagenome | biome: gut; material: feces | host: Homo sapiens | place: USA: Oklahoma
GTAGAAAATCTGTTCCTTTACAGTGTATTTCAGAAGTAGTTTTACATGGTACATTGTTGCATCGCCTTAATCTACCAGTACCGGATCAAAATTCTCAGTCCACGGCAGCCACCACTTGTTCAGTGCATCCATGAACGGATCCGGATCGAATTCCTCCACATTGTAAACACCCGGCTTTTTCCACTTGCCGGTCATTACCAGCATTGCACCGATCATTGCCGGAACACCGGTGGTGTAAGAAACTGCCTGAGAGCCAACTTCCTTGTAGCATTCCTGATGGTCGCAGACGTTATAAACATAGTAAGAAACTTCCTTGCCATCCTTCACGCCCTGACAAATACAGCCGATGTTTGTCTTACCAACTGTCCGAGGGCCAAGCGATGCTGGGTCTGGCAGAACGGCTTTCAGGAATTGCAGCGGTACAATTTCCTTGCCTTCATACAGAATCGGTTCAATGGAGGTCATGCCGACATTTTCCAGACAACGCAGATGGGTCAGATAGCTTTGTCCAAACGTCATAAAGAACCGAATCCGATGAATGCCCTTGATGTTCAGAGCCAGTGATTCCAGTTCTTCATGATGCAGCAGGTACATATCCTTTTCGCCGACTTCATCGAAGTTGTAAACCCGCTTGATTTCCATCGGTTCGGTTTCCACCCACTTGCCATCGAGAATATAGCTGCCCTTTGCAGAAACTTCCCGAATGTTGATTTCCGGATTGAAGTTGGTTGCAAACGGATAACCATGGTCACCGCCGTTGCAGTCCAGAATATCAATTTCATGGATTTCATCGAAATAATGCTTCTGTGCATAGGCACAGAATACACCCGTTACGCCTGGGTCGAAACCGCTGCCCAGCAGGGCTGTAATACCAGCCTTTTCAAAGCGTTCCCGATATGCCCACTGCCACTTGTATTCAAACTTTGCGGTGTCCTCCGGCTCATAGTTTGCGGTGTCCACATAATCTACCTTGGTTGCAAGGCACGCATCCATAATGGTCAAATCCTGATACGGCAACGCCACGTTGATGACAATATCCGGCTTTTCCCATTCAATCAGGGCAACCAGTTCGTCAACCTTGTTTGCATCCACCTGTGCAGTGGTAACAACAGTCTTTGTACCCTTTGCCTCTACAGCTGCTTTCAGTGCATCACACTTCGACTTGGTACGGCTGGCAATGCAGATTTCTGTAAACACTTCGCTGTTCTGGCAGCACTTGTGCACAACGACACCGGCAACGCCGCCTGCTCCGATAATTAACGCTTTTCCCATTTTTTATAACTCCTTTTTCTCTCCAAATTAACAGCAATCCCATGTGTAAATCACATCTTGGAAATTCCGCTGTTTCAGATTCTCTCGGCTGATAAAGAAATTGGCAACGCCGGAATCGCCCCACATAATTTCACGCTCTCCGATATTGTCGGTATCGATTTGCAACAGCAAAATATCGTGGTCATCTTCTTTCGGAATATTCCGTGGGTCTTCCTGCGTAAAGCACGGATAACCGCCAATTTTATGTCCAGGTGCATCCGGTAGCCAGTCTGGTGTTTCGTCTAATTCGTCTTGATCCCACAAATATTCTTCCAGTTCTTCTTCAAATGCTTCTTTTGCATCTTCATCCGCAAGCAACTGTTCTGCCTGCTCCGGATAGCATTCCCGCATCAGCTGTTCTATTTTTTCCCAAAAACGATAATCAGACATGGACATCCGGTCAGTAGTCTGTTCAAATTTCAGCCCAAAGCAGCCCTCAATCGGGAAGAAATCTTCTTCACACGGCAAGTTATTGCCCTCTTTCGCCGCAACCTCTTCTTCAGTGACAGTCGGGTCAACGGTTTCATAATAGCAAATCCGAAAATCTTTTTGTTCGGTGTTGTTGTCAAAATCACAGCCTGTCAAGTCGTCATTGATTGCCCAGAATTGCAGCAAACCAGACGTTGGAAAATCCGGAATGGTAATCTGCCGACAGTCAATCTGTGCCAGCAACCGCATCTGTACGCCTTCGCTGTTGGTCGGAATGGCAGCGTCATGCGGCACATAGCCCCGACCGCCGAACTTGCTCTCTGCAATCCCTGGCGTGGTATCGACCAGTTTCAGCCGCATACACGGGATTTCGGTACGCCGCAGCAAGTTTGGAACAAAGTCTTTCATCTCAAGTTTGTTTTCCTGCATGGGGGGATTCCTCCTTTATGTTTCCGACTCTCTCAGAGCATCCCGTACGTTGTTCGGAATTGCAAAGCAGCCCTGATGCAGAATCGTGTTATAATACCGGGTACGAATGCCCAGACTGTTCCACCAATCCGCATGCAAATCGGTGCGAGGGTCATATTTCTTGGATGCAAACCCAAACAGCCAATGCCCAGATGGATAGGTTGGAATGTGTGCCTGATAGACCAGTGCAATCGGGAAGAATGATTTAATCCGGCTGTGTGCCCGTTTCATCGAGTTCGCATAGGAGGTATAGAACGTGCTTTCATGCTGATTGACGAGAATGCCATCTGCTTTCAATGCCTTGTAGCAGTTCCCGTAAAACTCCTTGGTAAACAGCCCTTCGCCAACGCCGAACGGGTCAGTAGAATCGACAATAATCAAATCATATTCGTTTTCGACTTTCCGGACAAACCGCAGCCCATCCTGAATGTGCACGTCAACTCTAGGGTCATCAAATCCACAGGCGGTAAACGGCAGATATTTCTTCGACAGTTCGACCACCATCTCATCAATTTCCGCAACGTCAATATGTTCGATGGACGGATAGCGTACCAGTTCCCGAACCGTTCCGCCGTCCCCTGCTCCAATGACCAGAATGTTCCGAATGTTAGGGTTGGTTGCCATCGGAATATGGGTAATCATTTCATGATAGATGTACTCATCTTTCTCTGTCAGCATCAGCAGACCATCTAACGTCATAATTCTGCCAAATTCCACCGATTCAAAAATATCAATTCGCTGAAAATCACTCTGCACACTGGCAAGCTGTTTATCCACCCGCATGGACATCCGCACATGGTCGGTGTGATTTTCCGTATACCAAATATCCATCATCTTGCTTGGTTTCACCCTTTCTTATTGAACTACCTGTAAGCTGGACAGGGTCATATCCTGTGAACCTGTCAGCGAACAGCCCTTTTCCTTTGCATACAAAATATAAGAAACAATTGCTTCGGTAATGCGTTCGCCCGGTGCGAGAATCGGAATCCCCGGCGGATAACACATGACAAACTCGGCACAGACTCTGCCGATGCTGAATCGCAGCGGAACGGCTTCTTTTTCTGCAAAGAATGCCTGCTGCGGCGGAAGTGCCACATCCGGCGGAATGTATTCGCTGTTCAGCATGCCTGTCGGGTCGCCGCCATACAGCCGCTTGATTTCGGAAAGAGCGGAAATCAGCCGTTCAATTTCCAATTCCCGGTCGCCAGCGGTGACAATTGCCAGAATATTTCCGATGTCACCGAATTCAATTTGAATATCATATTCATCCCGTAACAGGTCATACACTTCAATCCCTGCTAAGCCGGTGTTTCGGGTGTGAATGGAAAGTTTCGTGGTATCAAATGCATAGAACGAATCGCCGTTGCAAAGCTCTGAACCGTAGGCATAATAGCCGCCCAGCCGATTGATTTCCTCACGGGCATAGTTGACGAACTGCACCGTTTTATGGAACATCTCCCGCCCGTTCAATGCTAAATTCCGGCGTGCGATGTCCAGCGATACCATCAGTAAGTAAGAGGCACTCGTTGTTTGTGTCAGGTTGATGACCTGCCGCACATAATCGGCATTGACTGTATCCGCACAGAGCAGCATGGCACTTTGCGTGAGCGAACCGCCCGTTTTATGAATGCTGACCGCTGCCATATCTGCTCCAGCTGCCATTGCCGAACATGGCAGATTTTCGCCAAAATAGAAATGTGTCCCGTGGGCTTCGTCTGCCAGCAGCAACATACCGTGGTCGTGGGCAAGCTTCGCAATCTTTCGGATATCTGCACAAACGCCGTAATAGGTCGGATTGTTGACCAGAACCGCTTTTGCATCGGGATTTGCTAAGATTGCCTTTTCCACATCTTCTACCGCCATTCCAAGCGGAATGCCCAAGTCTTTCTGTTCGCCCGGGTCGACATAGACGGGAATCGCTCCGTTAACAACCAAAGCGTTGATGGCACTGCGGTGCACATTTCGGGGCATAATCAGCTTATCCCCTGCCTTACAGGTGGAGAAAATCATTGCCTGTGACGCACCCGTTGCCCCGTTGATGATAAAGAATGCATTCTTTGCACCGAACGCTTCCGCTGCCAGCTGTTGGGCATCCCGAATGACGGAAACCGGATGACAGAGATTGTCCAGATTTTTCATGGAATTGACATCCATCCGCACACAGTCTGCTCCTAAAAACTCCGCTAGTTCGTGATTGCCCCGTCCGCCTTTGTGTCCCGGAACATCAAACCGGACAACCCGATTCAATCGGTGTGCTTGCATCGCTTCGAGCAGCGGTGCACGCTGTTGGGTAACCTGTTCCATACAGCCTGCCTCCCTTATCCATAAATATTTCTGCCGCTGAAAATCTCAATCATTTCCCGCCGCAGTTGGTTGGTAATATCCAAACGCACCCGAGGATCTAACTCATAGACATCGGTCTTAAACAAATAATTTTGCAGCTGCATTTCTTTAATCAGCATCCGGCAGTGAAAAATGTTTGCCTGATACATATTTATATCCATGGTATCATACCGCAGCAGGATTTCCGGGTCAATATAGTCCTGAATGGAGGTGATGTTGTGGTCGATGAAACATTTTTTGCCGTTGACATCTCTGGTAAAGCCCCGTACCCGATAATCAATGGTGATAATATCCGAATCGAAACTGCGAATCAGATAATCCAGTGTGTTCAACGGAGAAATTTCTCCACAAGTCGAAACGTCAATGTCGACCCGAAAGGTCGTCACTTCGTTGTCCGGATGACTTTCCGGAAACGTGTGAACCGTGACATGACTTTTGTCCAGATGGGCGTGAATGTCCCGCCGTTTTAAAAAGGTTTCTCCCTGATTGCAGGATACATCAATCTGAGAGGGAACGTGCCCTTCCGCAATCAGAATGTTGACGGATGCCCCCTGCGGTTCATAATCCTGCTTGGAAATATTCAAAATAGAAGCCCCAATCATCTCCGTTACGTCACAGAGAATGTTGGTCAATCGTTCCGAGTTATATTGCTCGTCAATGTAGCGGATATAGTCCTGTTTTTCCCGTTCTGTCTTTGCATAACAGACATCAAAAATGTTAAAGCTCAGCGTCTTTGTGAGATTGTTAAACCCGTACAATGCCAGCTTCTTTTCCAACCCTACCATCACAGCCTTCCATAAAATGTCAGATTCTAAAATTGGATTGTTCTTGTATCGACAAATCCATATCAAACATTCATTTTAGCACATTTCCGCCAAAAAAGCAACGGCATCCAAGAAATTTTTTTGGAATTTTCCAGAAACCTGCCTCAGGATAAATAGTGCCGCAGCAAATACCCTTCCCGTACGCCATACGGGCTGACGTAAATCAAATGCGTATGCAGCTGCCGGATGATGGCATCCAGAATTAAAATGCCAGGGAGAATCGTGTGTACCCGTTCCGGACAAACCTGTAAAATCAATTTCTTGGCTGTTTCATCTCGTTTTAACAGCTGCTTCTTCAACTTCTGAAACTGCTCCGCTGTAAAGGAATTCGCATCCGGCAGGGGTGCTTGCTGGGTCTGAATCAGCTGCAAAACTGCACGAGCCGTTCCGCCAACGGCACAGAGCAAATCATAGTGCGGCAGTTTGTCCGCCTTGATTTTCTTCCACTCCCGCAGAACCCGTTCTTGAATCTGGGCAACCTCGGCTTCTTTCGGCAGGAATTTTTCCACCATTTCCGTGTGCAGACGCAGTGCTCCAACGGGCATACTTTCCATGAAAGCTGGGCCATCTGCTGCAAAGGTGGTGATTTCCGTGCTGCCGCCGCCGATGTCTACTAATGCCCCTTCTTCCATCGGTGCACCATGCATCACGCCGAAATAGTCCAAAAAGGCTTCTTCATGTCCGGAAAGAATTTGCACGGTGTAGCCCGTCTTTTGCTGAATGACAGCAACAACCGCTTCTGTATTTTTGATGTTTCGCAGCGAGGCAGTCGCAAAAACAGTTGTCTGGTCAACCGAAAGCTGTTCCAGCAAGGATTTTGCATCCAGCAACACAGTACAAGCCTGCTCCACACCAGCTGCGGTCAACTGCTTCTCTTTCACATAACTTGCCAGTCCTGTCATATAGCGTTTGGAAAAAATCGGTTCAAAGTCCTTCTGCTCCACCTTGTAAACTGCAAGGCGAATGCTGTTCGAACCCATATCAATCAATGCAACATTCATGATTCTTTTGATACTCCTGTTTCTTTTTTCGTCCTGTGCGTGCACAGCCCATTCTTATAGTATACTGCAACGGGCAGAAAAATACAACAAGATTCCTGCAAATTCTTCAAAAAGTTTATGTAAAAAGTGAAACCTGAAACTTAACGTAAAAATAACAAATGGTTTACATTTCTAAGCTGGCATAAAAACAGACGATGTAGTATAATAAAAGAAAACAAAACTCTTGTTTCTTTTTTCTATCATTTTGATGATTTTTTTGTGCAAGTTTTTCAAAATGCAGCCGTCTGTTTCCAGCCGGACTGCGTTTTGTTCTATTTAAAACCCAATCATAAACCAATAGGAGGCACTTATTTATGGCAGATCAGCGTTGCTACGCCAATCGAGAACTTTCATGGCTGAAATTTAACCAGCGTGTTCTAGAAGAAGCACAAGATCCAGCAAATCCACTCTGTGAACGGCTTTCCTTCCTCTCCATCTTCCAGAGTAATTTAGATGAATTTTTTATGGTGCGAGTTGGCTCGCTCTTTGAAAAGATGCAGGTATCCGAGAAAATTCGGGAAAATAAAACCAATATGACTTGCAGAGAACAGCTTTCGGCAATCTTTGAACGGGTTCGCCAGATGCTCCATGATAAAGACAACACTTATCGGGATTTACAGAACTGCCTGAAAACCGAGGGCGTGGAGATTGTAGACTTCCACACCATTTCTCAGCAGGAAGCGGATTATTTGCAGTCTTATTTCCGCTCTGAAATCGAACCGCTGCTCTCTCCGCAGATTATCAGCAAAAAGCAGCCGTTCCCGTTCCTGCAAAACAAGGAAATCTATGCGGTTGTCGTACTGGAGAAAAAAGGCAGCGAAAAAATCGGAATCGTTCCGTGCAGCAGTCCGGTATTCCCAAAATATGTTTCCCTGCCGAACCAGAAAAACCGCTTTATTCTGACGGAAGAACTCATCCTGCACTTTGCATCCGATATTTTCTCTCGCCATGTCATCAAGAGCAAATCGCTGATTCGAATCGTTCGGAGTGCAGACATTGATGCAGAAGAAGAAAACATTGAAGATGAAACCGATTATCGGGCTGCCATGGAGAAATTGCTCCGTGCCAGAAAGCGGCTGCGTCCGGTCAAGATGGAATTTTCCAGACTGATGGATCCAGTCGTGATTGCAAAGCTGTGCGAATATTTACACCTCAACGAATCTCAGGTCTTTCATTCGGAAGCTCCGCTGAGTTTGTCGTTTTTCTCACAAGTACGGGATTTGCTGCGGAAAAATCGTTCGCTGTTCTATCCTCGCAGAGTTCCGCAGCGTTCTGCAAACATTGACGACCACCACTCGATGATTGCTCAGATTCAGAAGAAAGACCGCTTCTTATCATTCCCATTTGAAAGCATTCGTCCATTCCTGAACCTGCTCCACGAAGCTGGCGAAGACCCACACGTTGTTTCCATCAAAATGACGCTGTATCGGGTGGCAACCAACAGCAAAATCGTAGAAGCGTTGATTGAAGCCGCAGAAAACGGAAAAGATGTCGTTGTACTGGTGGAACTGCGTGCCAGATTTGATGAAGAAAACAACATTGAATGGTCAAGACGACTGGAAGAAGCTGGATGCCGGATTATCTATGGTCTGGATAACCTCAAGGTACACTCGAAACTGTGCCTGATTACACGGAAAATTGGCAATTCGATTTCTTATATCACACAGGTTGGAACGGGCAACTACAACGAGAAAACTTCTGAAATTTATACGGACTATTCTCTGATGACTGCCCGTTCGGAAATCGGCATGGAAGCAAGTCGGGTCTTCAATGCACTTTGCATGGGGCAGACCATCAAGCACACGGAATATCTGCTGGTATCTCCGCACTGCCTGCAAAATCACGTTGCAGACCGCATTGATGTGGAAATTGAAAAGGCAAAGGCTGGACAGCCGGCTTATATCGGGCTGAAAGTCAATTCCCTGACAGATAAATACCTGATTGATAAGCTGATTGAGGCTTCTCAGGCAGGGGTTAAAATTGAAATGATTATTCGTGGTATTTGCTGCCTGATTGCCGGCATTCCGGGACAGACAGAAAATATTACAATTCGCAGCATTGTTGGACGGTATCTCGAACACACCCGAATTTATATCTTCGGGGCTGGAAATCAGGCTGATGTTTATATTGCCTCCGCAGACTGGATGACGAGAAACACCATCCGGCGTGTGGAAGTGGGTGCTCCGATTTATGATAAGGATATCAAGTCAAGAATCCTCTCGATGTTCCGAATCATGATGCAGGACAATGTCAAGGCAAGAATCCAGCAGCCGGATGGCTCTTATAAAAAGGTACAGAGCAATGCTTCTCCGCTGAATGCACAGGAATATTTCTATGCACAGGCGTATGCTTCGGCAAAGGCAATTGCAACTGCGGAAACAGAAGTGGAAGCAGAGAAATAAAAATCTATGTAAAATACAACGCCCTACTGGAATGTGTTCCGGTGGGGCGTTGCACATATTGATGATAAAATCTCAAAGAGGAGAATAATTGTGCTCGTTTATTTAAAGCTGCTATTTCAGAATGAAAATATCGTAGTGTATGAATACGGACTTACAGAGGAAAAAATGATTGGAAAAGTGATAGTCTCTTTACACAATAAAAAAGACTGTCAATTTTTCTCTTATTCTGAAAATTACAAATCATTCAATGTTTATACTGGTTGTGTGATTACAAAAATATTCCACTACATTGCAGAAAATCGGTTTCCAAAAACAGATTTGTATGCTTGCTAATTAAAAAATCTGCAATTATTGTTATATTTTTATCATTGTTCCAATGATAATGTACTTTCAGGGTTGACAAACAGAATCTTTTCGGGTATAATAGAATCAAAATGTTTCACTGTTCCAATAAAAAGGAGATGCTTTCTATGAAAATTCGTTCAATGCTCGCCGCAGCTTGTGCCTGCCTGATTACTTCTGGTTCAGTCTTACCTTTCACAACTGCCCTCCCTGCACAAGCAGCTTCGTTTGATTTGGGAGATTTTGACGGAAATGATTCCATTGATGTCGATGATGCCGTATCCGTTCTGACATTCTATGCAAAAAAAGCTGCTGGAGTTGCAGTAGACGACTTGAGCGATGAGCAATTTAATGCAGCAGATATTGATACAGATGGTTCTATTACGGTGCAAGATGCCGTCTATATCTTAACCTATTATGCACAGACATCCGCAGGGTTAGAACCATCTTGGGCGGATATTGTTCCTGAAGCTCCTCATGTTGTCCCTGCTTGGGTAACCGCTTATTATGACCTGCTGCTTTCTGGAGCACTTTCAGACGAAAGTGGAAATGCTACTTATTCTCTTATTTATATTGATCAAGATGATAATCCAGAATTATTGGTGGATTCCTACGCTGGCGGTAAACTATATACTTATAAGGAAGATACCGGTTGTTCTTTGGTACATAGCTGGGCTTCCGCAAGAAGCAGCGGATTCTGTGGATACGCTGAAAGAACGGGCTATTTCTATACGTTCAGTTCAGCCAGTGCTTTCATCGGCTCTATGGGAAAACAGGAACTGGTTGGAGATTCGTTTGTCCTGCGAGATCGTATCAGCGTCGATAACGGCAATTATCAGCATAATGGCGTAAGCTGCACAAAGTCGCAATATAATTCTATACAAAAATCCTATACAGACAGTTATTCTAGTTATGATACTTATAATTTCGTAGATTTTATGAATTATTTTCTTGATTTTTTTCTTTTTGACGAAAGAATTCCTGATTTTAATCAACTGAAAACCGCTTTGAAGTCCTATCGTCCGGTATATGCTATGGAAGTTGCTGATTATGATGGAGATGGAAAAGAAGAAGCGTTTGTTGTCTTGGGCAAAAAAAATTCTTCTTCAAAAACCGTTCAAGGCATTTACTATATTTCTTCTGATGGATACATCTCAGAAGTTCGCACCGATTTTTCTGTTGATATGTTCAGCAATGCAAATTATGTGGAATATGATGGCAAGGGATTTTTCGCTTGTGATGTTTCCGGCGGTGGTTCTGGATGGGTCACTTACCTGTATGATGTGCGAAACGGTTGGTGGAATGAATTGAATCTGTCCGGCTCTTTGCAGAGTTTCTTCAAAAAAGATGATACCTGCTATACCACGAAAAGTGTATTTTCTGCTCAGTATGGTCACCAGTATGTGGATGTCCCATTAAATTATGACAAAGATACACAGGAGTTTTCTTATCCGGAATCTTAAAATACAGGTATATTATAGCATAAAAAACAGCCGTCCTGTGTCATCAGAGCGGCTGTTTTTCGAATAGAATCCACACCCCCATAAGGGGGTGACATCACACAATGGTATACTAAAAATAATGATTTCAATCCACACCCCCATAAGGGGGCGACAAGTGCATGTTTATTCCGTCAACAGATTTACTGCTGTTTGGAATCCAACGACAAACGCATTTCTCTGCCAATTTTCGCATAATTCACACAGGGCTTCTTGTCCTTTTTCTGCATGTCTTTTCTGAAAATAAGAGAATACAGAATCCATTTGTTCTTGCAATTCCGGTGTTTCAAACACAAATGGATTTTCATTGCAGTTTCCTTCATACAGAAATTCCAATTCTTTTTTCATAAATAACCTCCTTTCTTGACAACGCCCGAAAAACATGCTATAATAAAAACAGACAATGTTCTTGTGCATTGGTGTCAGGCTGTAAGTGTAATGAGTGACCAACCAAATAACACTTACAGCCATTTTTATATGAAAATCAAAGTACGGTGCATTTCGTGCATTCATTCGTTCTTGACTTCCATTAATTTTATTATATACTGCAAATATGCATTTGTCAATCAGCAAATTTACACAAACTTTCCGAGGCGTTTTAGAAGAACTGCCGAATTTTCTCAAGCTCGACAATGACCGACAAAATTCGACAAAATCCAAATTGACAGGCAATCCAAAGCCATGCTATAATGAAAAAATTCATCCAGACAAATTTATTATTACTATGTGTCTGTTTTCTCCAAACAGGACACACCAAGCAAAAAGGACGTTTCTGCATCGCTGCAAAAACGTCCTTTTTCGTTGTATCAAATGAGAAAAACGCCGATATTTCTTAGAACTTGCCAGCCTTTGCTGCTTCTTCTACAGATACAGCAACTGCTACGGTTGCACCAACCATCGGGTTGTTGCCCATGCCGATCAAGCCCATCATTTCAACGTGTGCCGGTACAGAGGAAGAACCTGCAAACTGTGCGTCAGAGTGCATCCG
>OFMV01002632.1_pt1 | contig 11529 bp, 10 predicted proteins | sample 1541881 | NCBI WGS metagenome assembly OFMV01 (sample SAMN04209220, study PRJEB22552) | human gut metagenome | biome: gut; material: feces | host: Homo sapiens | place: USA: Oklahoma
TCGTCACAAGGCATTCCGGATCCGGTGCCAGCACATGCCGTACCACCCGGAACACTTTCTGCGCATCACACAGCAGACACTTCGCATCTCCGAACATCACCTCTTCCACTGCTCCACAATCCAGAAACGCCTGGTTCAATTTCACAAAATCTTCCGAGATATGGGGCTGGTCGGGATTATAGTGTTTTCTCATATATACTTCCTTTTCTCTTCCGTCCGGCAGGATCGTTGTCAATAACATGGGCTCCGCCGCCAGACGATTCGGAACATTCAGCACCTCTTCCACACTGTGGATGTAAGTATTGCGTTCATGTCCAACGCCAACCAACAGAATCTTACCACCGCAGTCTTTCAGCCGGTCGTAGGCTCCTCCCGGGGTACATGGAGTGTTACGTTCTTCCTCTCCTGCCAGATATTCGGCAGCATTTTTTCCGTACCCCGCTAAAGAATGGGTGGGATGCAGGGAGCGCACCACACCCTCTCTCTGCCGGAACAGATTGGTCAGCAGTCCCACGCAGGATGGGGTATTACGATAGTCATACACCGGGTGCTGTGCGTTCACATTGGCCCAGGTATGAGTCGGCAATAGCAGAAGGCCTTCCGCAAAATATTCCATCCAGGCATCCAGCACGATATCCGCACCGCCCTCCACTTCTCCGATGGCCTTCATGGAAGAATGGATCAGGATCGTCTCTTTTCCCGTAAGTCCCACATTCCGTAACTGCTGTTTCAATTCTTCTTTGGTATACATATTTTTTCCTCGCATATCGCATATAGTAAAAGGCCGGTTTCCTGGGGAGCATGGAACCGACCTTTTTATGCTGTTTTCTCTACTTTCCCGCTTCCGGTACAAAACTGTCGAAGATGAAAATATCGAAATGTTTTCTCGCTTCGTCCAGTTCCTTCTGGCTCTTGATGGTCCATGCGGCTGCAGTATTATGGTACAAACCTCTGCAAAGCTTCCGGGACAGGATTTCAGGATAATGATGATTGTATGCCACAAAATCCGGCTTGGTCACGAAGTTCAGCAGCAGATTCTGCAATACAAAATATAATATCCCGACATACTCTCCTTCTTTCAGAAAAGCATCGGACAACTGGCCTCGCACCAGATCCGGATGTTTCTTCCGATACCACCACACACCCAGAGGGTTGAAGGACTCCATGCAGTACATTCCCTTGTAGGCCCGCAGCATTTTATCTGCAATGGGGCACAAAGACAGGTCGGTGCGCTCGATCTTGAACTCCACGATCAAAGGCACTTTTCCGTCTACCATCTTCAATACATCCTCAAACTTCGGAATCTTCTCCACAGAATCGCACAGGTGAAACTGCTGCAATTCCTCGTAGGTATAATCACTGATCTTGCCTTCGCCGCCGCAGACTCTTTTTAATGTAAAATCATGGAACACCACGGGGATCTTGTCCTTCGTCAGCTGAATGTCCAGTTCAATACCGAAGCCCGCATCCGCAGCCTTACGGAATGCCGCCATGGAGTTCTCCGGTGCTTCCGTTGCATTATCGTGCAGGCCTCTGTGGGCGTAGAGCCATTCTTTAAAAGGGGCCGTATCGGGCTTATGGATCATCCGGGGCATGATCATAAGGAAGTAAAGAATCGCCAGCACTACAATGACGATCAGTATGATTGCTAAAACTTTCATTCTCAATTCAACCTTCTATCTTATGTTTTGATTCACATACATCTTTTCTGCGCCCTCTTAGTCTCCGCGAAAAGCTGCTGCATCTTACTTTAATCCACTGCCCCGCAATTTTCAAGTAGCTATTTCTAAAGATTTTCTAACGATTTATTGTCTATTTTATTAATCGTCCACGTCAAAATTCTCCAGAATGCTCTCCTTCTTCTGAGGCTTCACATCGCCATGACGTACCTGGGTCATAGTAAGGAATGCCATCAGGGAGAAGAACAGGGCATAGGGAAACAGGGTGTTATAGGACACGTTTTCCAACAGAAAACCCGAGAGTACCGGCGTCAGGATCTGCGCTGCCATAGAGAACGTATAATAGGTTCCGGTGAATTTCCCCACATCGCTGCCACTGCTCATGGCCACGATCATCGGATAGGAATTCACATTGATGGCTGCCCATGCCACACCGATCAGGGCAAATGCCACATTGACGATGGGGTGATATTCTCTGGCAAAAATTGCGCCACCATAGCAGGCTGCCATCAGCAGAACACCGCCCATGATAGTCTTCTTACGACCGATCTTCGCAGAGATGTTTCCAATGGGAATATAGCTCAGAATAGCAGCTACCGTCGCTACCATCAGACAGTTGGCGAAGCTTCCGCCCTCCATCTTCCATACTACCTTCGTGTAGCGGGAAAAGGCTGTGGTCACGGCATTATATGCGGTAAACCATAAGAAAATAGACGCCAGCATGAAATACATACTCCGCTTCACTTCCTTCGGCATCCCCTTGGTGCCTTCCGTCTTTCCTGTCTGTTTTTTCCCGTCGGAAGCTTTTACCGCTCCGGTATCTCCCACTGCCTCGATCTCACCGACAGCTTCCACGCCCTCAGCCATCGCTTTTTCTTCTATTGTTTCTGCATTTGCCGCCTCTGCCTTCTCGACTTCTTCCCGCAGCTTATTTTCCCGGATGGTGATCACAAGAATTCCCACAGCAATCGCCATGACTGCTGCAATACTTGCAAATAAAGGCAGATAATCCGGTGTTTCACCTTTGCCCACCAGAACTTTGATCATGATCAGAGCATAGACACCGCCCACGGCTCCCATGAGGTTGATCACCGCATTGGCACGGCTACGCAGATGGTTCGGGGTTACATCCGGCATCAGTGCTACTGCCGGGGAACGATACAGTCCCATGGACACCAGGGTGAAAAACAGCACCGCCAGGAAGATCACCTGGTTACTGAAGGACTCTACAGTGCCCCATCTTGCCTTTTCTGCATTGTCGATCATCGGCAGTAACATCATGAAGATCACTGCCAGGATCGTACCCGACACGATAAAGGGCATTCTTCTGCCAAGCTTCGTATGCACCTTATCTGACAGCGTACCAAACACCGGCAGCAGAAAGATCGCCAACACATTGTCCAGTGCCATGACCGCTCCCGTCATGGTCTCGCCCAGATGATAGGTATTCTGCAGGATCAGGGGGATGATGTTGTCATACATCTGCCAGAAGGAACAGATGCTAAGAAAAGCCAGTCCGATCAGAAACGTTCTTTTGTAATTTAATTTTGTCTCCATAAGAAAACCTCCCTTTGATAAATTCATTTTATCAAAGGGAGGTCCTCCTAGCAATCATTACTATGTAAAATTTATGTCTTTAAAATCTATATTGCTTATCCTTTCACACCGCCTGCCACCAGTCCACTCTGGATAAATCTCTGCAGACACATGAAAACAATCATAATTGGCAAGGATGAAATCACCGCTGCTGCTGAAAACAGCGTCCAGTGAGCAGCAAACTGATCACTGATAAAGGACTGTAATCCCAACGCCAGCGTCATTTTTCCCGGTGTCTGCAAAAAAATCGATGTGATTACATATTCGCTGTAGGTTGCTATAAAAGAAAACAGGAAGATCACCGCAAGCTGCGGCATGGCAAGCGGAATGATAATCTTGTAAAACACCTGAAACTGATTCGCCCCGTCTACCATTGCTGCCTCATCCAGTTCCACCGGCAGACCATCAATATAGGATTTTAACAGCCAGATATTGTATGCACTGCCTCCCGCCAGCACAAAGATTAACGCAAGACTGCTGTCAACCAGCCCAAACCTATAGATCAGAATATAGTAGCCTGCCACTGCCATACTGTTGGGAAATACCTGCAGCACCAGCAGCGACATGAGTCCATATTTTCTCCCGATAAAACGCAGTCTTGCGAATGCATATGCCGCCAGAGAAGTGATCACAAGCTGGATCGTCGCCACAATAACGCAAAACTTTAGGGAATTCCATACCCATACAGTAAAATCCGTCTCCCGAAACAGCGTCACATAGTGTTCCACACTGAACTTTTTCGGAAAGAGAGAGGACAGAAAAAAACTGTCGCCCGCCGAAAAAGAAGACATTACGATCCACACTACCGGAAACAGCACCAGTATTATGGTGATCCAGATTACAATACGGCTTCCCCAGAGCGCACGCATTTCCGAACCGTTCATTTTCTCTCTGCCAAGCATTTAATCCACCTCCTTGAATGAGCCGGACAAATGCATGTTCACCAATGTAAATGTTCCGACAATAATAAAGATCAGTACACTAAATGTAGCAGACAACTCGTACCGGTTAGACCATGTAGTCATTTTGTAAGTCGTACTTGCCAGAATATCCGTATAACCGGCGAACTGGTTGTCTACTCTGGCAGGACCGCCCTGTGTTATCATATAGATATTTCCGAAATTGTTGAAATTCGCCGCAAATGAAGAGATCACCAACGGGATAGAAAGCTTCGTCACCATGGGAAGTGTAATACTTTTAAAGCATTGAAACTTCGATGCCCCGTCAATCTCCGCCGCTTCATAATATTCCGTGGAGATGGATTGCAAACCGCCCAGACAGACATTCATCATATAAGGAAATCCCAGCCATACATTGACAATGATCAGCCCAATCCTCGCCCAAAGGGGATTCGTCAGCCATGGGATGTTCCATGCAATTCCGATTACATGAAGCAGATTATTGATCCCGCCGTATTGCTCATTTAGCAATCCCTGCCATGCAAGAATAGCGATTGTGGACGGCAATGCCCACGGTACGATCAGTATTGCCCGATATATTTTGGATTCCTTCATATGCGGATTGTTCAGAAGAATTGCCAGCAGCAGTCCCATAGCATAGGAACCCACCGTACTGAATATCGCAAAACATATCGTCCACCCAAGCACCGGGAAAAACACACTTTTAATACTCCCGGAAAAAACTGTCAGATAATTGTCTGCTCCCACAAAAGTGTAATCTCCCAAATGGTACATATTATAATTCGTGAAAGACAAAATAACCGTATACAGAATTGGCAGACAAGTCACCAACAATATGGTAATCAGTGTGGGTGCCAGATAGGCATATGCCATACCATTCTTTTTCTTCTTCATATCTTCACTACTTTCCTGAATTCATCAATTCAACAGCTTCTTCCAGTTGCGCCACCATATTTTTCGCCGCTTCCTCTGGAGTCTGCTCACCTGACCACATGGAACGGATATTATTGACATGAATGCTCCATAGCTGACCCATCTCGGATACGGTAGGCATCGGTTCTCCCTGATTGATCTGTACGATAAATGCTTTCGCGTAAGCATTCTCCCTGATCTCTTCCAGTTCCTGATCGGACAGTCTTGCAGGAATGCGGTCACCTGCTTCATACAGATCTTTTGCACCGTTTTCAATCAGATATTTGATAAAACTCCATGCCGGCTCCTGTTTATCACTGTCCTTACCCACAAAGCTTACCTGGGTTCCCACCGGTGTTACGAATGCCTGACCGTGAAATGTCGGCATCTCCGTGATGCCAAAGGGTGTCTCTGCCGAAGTAAAACCGTCAATATCCCAAGGGCCTCCAATATAGTACGCACATTTTCCGTTCTGGAAATTGCTTCTGGCAATATCTGCCGTGACATCTGCCGTAATCAGGCCATAACGGTTGCACAGATCATCAAGGAAATGATACGCCTGTACTGCCCCATCATTTGCCAGGCCAATGTCCGACGTATCATAAGCACCATTCTGATAATTAAAAATATAGCCGCCGCAGGCTCTGACAAATCCCAGATCATAATAGATACTGGTGGCATCAAACTGCACACCGCCGTTCTCCACTGCCTGTTCCACCAGTTCCTCCCAGGTCGCAGGCACTTTTTCTACCATGTCCGTATTATAGAATAAAGCGGTTGTCTCCACAGAAAGAGGTGCTGCATATCTTTTGCCGTCCACATAGCATGCCTGAACTGCAGCTTCGGAAAAATCCGCATCATTATAAAGTTCTGCCGGTACTTCCGCTGTCAGGCCTGCATTCACATAATCCGCAAGCTGGTCATTTGGGATACCCACTACAGCATCCGGTCCTTCAGCACTTTTCACCGCCTGTGCAAACTGTTGCACCGACGGGGACTGGTGGATCACCTCCACCTCATATCCATTCTGTTCTCCCCAGGTATCTGCATATTTCTGGAGCGTATCCACTTCCACGTTCATATTCGTCCAGATCACCAGTCTGTTATCCTCTTTTTTACTTCCGCATCCGGTCAGTGTCCCCACCGCCAGTGAAATGCACAACATCGATATGATTCCTTTTTTCATAGTCATTCCTCACCTACATTGTTTTCATATGCAGCAGGGCACTGTTGGCATTGCCGGCTGCATCAAATAATGCCATATTCGCCATGGCGTTGCCGGCTGCCATTTTTTCCTGCATATACTGACTTCCGCTCGTGCTCGCCCAGGTACAATCCGGAATCGGGAGCCATGCGGGTTCCCAGTAAAACACACCGATTCCTCTGTCCTCCTTGACCTTCCTGACTGTAGCCATCAGATCCCTTAAGAACTGCTCCTGTCCTTCCTGTGTGGCAGGATATCCGGTAGCCTCTTCTTCCTTCTCGGAATAGACGATTCCTTTACATCCCAGGGTATCCGTAGTATAGCCGATGGAAGTCTCTACCACCAGTACATTCTTGCCGTAACGGGCACTGATATCGTTCATATTATTCTGCAGTTGCTCCAGAGAGCCGTTCCAGTGCGGATAGTAGGACATTCCGATCACATCATAATCCAATGCAAACGGTGCGATCCGGTCGAACCACTGCCTGTAAAGCTCATTGTTGGTGCCGAAATCCAAATGCAGCACAATTCCTGCCCCGGGGCACTCTTCCCTCACTCCCCGGATCCCTGCCCGCAAAAGCCTTGCCATATTCTCCGTCTGCTCCACATAACCGTCCGGCCAGAGAAGACCCTTGGTAATCTCATTGCCGACCTGCACCATTTTCGGAATTAGCTTGTGATTCTTAAGTGCCTTCAGCGTATTCACGGTATGCAGATACACTGCAGTCTCCAACGCTTCTCCCCGCAGCTTCTGCCATGCCTTCGGCTTGATCTGTTTGGCGGGATCTGCCCAGAAATCGCTGTAATGAAAGTCTAACATAAAGTCCATTCCGTTTTCCACAGTTCTTCCGGCAATTTCTATGGTAGTCTGTAAATCATTGCCCCCGCCACCGTAGGAGTTACCCATCTCATCAAACGGGTCTGACCAGATCCGGAGCCGTACCATGGTCGTTCCGCACTCCTTCAGGATACGAAACAGATCCTCCTGTTTTCCGTTTATGTAATAGGACGCTCCGCTGACTTCCAGTTCCTTCACCATAGAGATGTCCATACCCTTGATAAATTCCATGATCACTCCTTCACCAGCGTGAGATCATCGATGGTGCCCCATCCGCCGGGTGCTGTAGTAACACGTACACCTACCGTGATTTCTCCGTCCGCAGGCTTCAAATCCGGTATCTCTGCAGTGTACCAGTTCACATAGCCGTTCAGTTCTCCGTCCACTTTGATTTCTTCCCCGTTTACCACAGCGTAGAAATACACCGTTGCGTTTTTATCCCCTGCAGCATCTCCCTGGATATGTGCCGTCAGTTTGTAAGTGCCTTCCTCCAGTCCGTTCACCGTCTGTTCTGCGGAAAAATCCACATTACTGCTACCGGAATAAAAATGCAGGGACTGTACCCCCTCGAAACAGTCAGTATCACGATCATAGATATCCAGTTCCTCTGTGGAATCGTTCACATTATTTACCGTCCATCCGGTAAAATCAGCCTCTTCAAAGCTACCATTAATTAGATAATTACCATTCTCATCTGCTGTTGCTTTCTCACCGTCTACATTGTTTGTGCTTCCGCATCCTGTCATTGCCGCGATTACTCCTGCCGCCAACAAAATCCCCAAAAATTTCTTTCTCATTAATTTTCTCCTTTCAATCTTTCTAAAGTTAATGTTTTACTTTTATTATAGTAAATTATTTACCTTTAGAAAAAATATAGCATCATTACCTCTTTTCGTCAATGCCTCTTGTTCTTTTTTTACCCTATTGCCAAATTTGGCAGGTATCTTTTGTCAGTTTTATACAAAATAAGCATACAAAAAGAGAGGTCTGTTCCGTCACCTCCCTTTTAACTTTTTTCTATTTATTGTTCATTGACTTATTATTGATTTAGCAGCTCTTGCGAAAAATTGGAATCCCGTTCACAAAGATAAGCTTTGTCACTTTGCCACCATACAGCACCCGGTTTCGCAGCAGATCCAATGCCGTCTCACAAATGCAGGGAATATCAATATGTATGGTTGTCAACGGCGGAGACAGATATTTGGCTATATTCACATCATTGATGCTGAAAAGCGCCATCTGCTCCGGCACCTGTATCCCTTTTTCATTCAGTGCCTGCAATACTCCCACTGCCAGTGTATCGCTCGCAATGCACAATGCGGTGGGCAGGGAACTTTTTTTCAGTAATTCTTTTCCCATGCGATAACCTTCATCCACGGTGAATTTCTCCGAGATCAGGATATATTCCTCCTCCAGACAATGATAATATGCCACACTTTGCCGAAAGGACCATTCTCGGATATCCATGGAGGGCTTCCCCGTATCAATATTCCGGTCGCTTCCGCCAATAAATCCGATTTTTTTATGACCCTTTTCCACAAAATAATCTACCATCTGTGTCACGAAGGAATCCATATTGGGTCTAACCGCATCAAACAATTTTTCATCCGGTGATGTGCCGATGAACACTCCTCTGGGGCAGATTTTATACAATTGATTGATCTCTTTGCGGGTCAGCCAGCCTACGGCAATAAAGGCATTCAGATCTCTGGGGATCACGCTCATGCCATCTCTGCGGTCATAAATCTGCAGTCGGATATTCATTTTTTTTGCCTGCTTTATAACTTCCTCCCTGACACCGCGGTAAAACACATCCTCCAATTCATCCTCATTATCTGTAAAATACAAAAGTGCAACGTTTTCAATTTTCGGATAAATAACTTTTTTCTTATAGCCAATCTTCTCCGCTGTGGCAAAAATAGCCTCTCTCGTTTCCTCACTGACGGAAATTCCTTCATCGTAATTCAATACTCTGGAGACCGCTGCGCTCGACACACCCACGATCTCTGCAATCTCTTTAATCGTTGCCATGCAAACCTCCATTATGCCAATGAACCTTGTTCATATCTTTTAGTAATCATTTTACATAAATATTTTACTCTGTCAAGATTTCACACTTTTTCCTTGAAATATGTGGGCTTTTATGTATAATGGTAAGGGTGGCTTTGTAACACATTTAATAAGAAGAATAACAAGAGGTTTAAGAATGATCAGTGCAAACAACGTAACTTACCGTGTGGGTAAGAAAGCATTATTCGAAGATGTCAACATCAAGTTTACTGAGGGCAACTGTTACGGACTCATCGGAGCCAACGGTGCCGGTAAATCCACCTTTTTGAAGATCCTGTCCGGTCAGCTGGACACCACCAAAGGTGATATCGTCATCACCCCCGGTCAGCGTCTCTCCGTGTTGGAGCAGGATCATTTCAAATACGACGAGAATGTGGTTATGGATACCGTTATCATGGGTAACGCGCGTCTCTTCCAGATCATGAAGGAAAAGGATGCCATCTATGCCAAGGAAGATTTCAGTGATGAGGACGGCATCCGTGCCAGCGAACTGGAAGCAGAATTCGCTGAAATGGACGGTTGGGAAGCAGAGTCCAATGCCGCCATGCTGTTAAACGGTCTGGGCATCGGCACCGAGTTCCACTACTCTCTCATGAAAGATTTAGACGGCAGTCTGAAGGTGAAGGTTCTGTTAGCCAAAGCACTGTTCGGTAACCCCGACATTCTACTGCTCGACGAGCCTACCAACCATCTGGATCTGGATGCGATCGCATGGCTAGAGGATTTCCTGATCGATTTTGAGAATACCGTTATCGTGGTATCCCATGACCGTTATTTTCTGAACAAGGTATGTACCCAGATCGCCGACATCGACTACGGCAAGATCCAGCTGTATGCCGGTAACTATGACTTCTGGTATGAATCCAGCCAGCTGCTGGTGAAGCAGATGAAAGAAGCCAATAAGAAAAAGGAAGAAAAGATCAAGGAATTACAGGAGTTCATCTCCCGTTTCTCCGCAAATGCTTCCAAATCCAAGCAGGCTACTTCCAGAAAACGTGCCCTGGAAAAAATTGAGTTGGATGACATTAAGCCCTCCAGCAGAAAATATCCCTATATCGACTTCCGCCCCGAGCGTGAGATCGGTAACGAAGTACTGGCTGTGGAGCATCTGTCCAAGACCATCAACGGAGAAAAGGTGTTAGATGACATCTCCTTTACTCTGGGTCGTGAAGACAAGGTGGCTTTCGTAGGAAGCTGCGAGCTGGCGAAGACTACTCTGTTCCAGATCCTTGCCGGAGAGATCGAGCCGGACGAGGGAACCTACAAGTGGGGTGTTACCACTTCCCAGTCCTACTTCCCGAAGGATAATACCGCAGAGTTCGACAATGATATGACCATCGCCGACTGGCTGACCGGCTACTCTCCCGTAAAGGATGCCACTTATGTCCGTGGTTTCCTGGGACGTATGCTGTTCGCCGGCGAAGACGGTGTGAAGAAGGTCCGCATCCTCTCCGGTGGTGAGAAGGTTCGCTGCCTGCTATCCAAGATGATGATCAGCGGCGCCAACTGTCTGATCCTAGATGAGCCCACTAACCATCTGGACATGGAATCCATCACCGCGCTGAACAACGGTCTGATCAAGTTCCCCGGTGTGGCACTGTTCTCCTGTCATGACCACCAGTTCGTACAGACCACTGCCAACCGTATCATCGAGATTCTGCCGAATGGCAGTCTGGTAGACAAGATCACTACCTACGATGAGTATCTGGCAAGCGATGAAATGGCAAGAAAGCGTACTGTATTCACCGCACAGACCGAAGACGACGAGAACTAAGACGAATAAAATGGATGCCGGTGCTGCCGACATCCATTTTGTTAATTTTCCAATTCTGTTTCGTTTAATGATCTCCACTAAAATATGTAATATTTACAAACACTGTCTCTATACGCAAAAACCAGCTCTATGTATGTTAATGCGGACCAGTCCCCCAAATAAATCTCAGAAAGGAGAGAAATATGGTAGATCTTCACGTACATTCCACCTGTTCCGACGGTACCTTTACCCCGGAAGAATTAGTTGATTATGCAATTCAAAAAGGCAATTTTATCTGTGACGAAAAGTATGATGCTATTGATACAGGGAAAAGAGATTCAAAAAATATTCTGGAACAATTAAAAAATGATGAGGACTATGTTCAAGGTATCCTGCGTTATTTCTGTAAATGAATGACGAGAAAAAGAAAGGTGGCAATAATAGGAGTTATCTGGTAGCAAAAAGGTATAATGAACGTGGTTGCATTGCTATAGAGGTCAAACCAAGCAGAGAATTAGCTCAAATGATTTCTAAACTGGGATGGAAATATCTTGACG
>OFMV01002643.1_pt1 | contig 11500 bp, 10 predicted proteins | sample 1541881 | NCBI WGS metagenome assembly OFMV01 (sample SAMN04209220, study PRJEB22552) | human gut metagenome | biome: gut; material: feces | host: Homo sapiens | place: USA: Oklahoma
GGGGCGGGGGCCCAGATTGCAGCCGCCGGGCATGGCCACCTGTGCCTTGCCGAAGCGGGAGAGCAGTGCGCCAAGGAAGTAGTAGCTGGCGCGCATCTGGCGGGACAGATCGTCCGGCACATTGGTAGTGACCAGATGCCGCGTATCGATCTCGTAGGTGTTGCGGTTGAGCATCTTCACCTGTGCACCAAGGGTGCTCAGAATCTTGAGGCTGACCGACACATCGCTGATATCGGGCAGATTTTCGATCACGCAGACATCCGCTGCCAGAATGGTGGCAGGCAGAATGCCCACAGCCGCATTTTTTGCGCCGGAAATGGTCACTTCTCCGTGCAGGGGCTTACCGCCGGTAATAACAAATTTCTCCACTTTTATGATCTCCTTGTCAAAGGCCTGTGCCACAGGCCTGTTAAGGCTACTGAAAGCATTCCATCTCGTTACTTGTACTGCCGGGGTGTACAGATTCACCAACACCGGGGCAGATTTATAACTATCCTATTATACACTACTTCCACAAAAAAGCAAAGCCCGATTTGTATCTGTTTCATTATTTTCTGTTTTGCCCAGATTACACGCGGATATTCCAATAATTTATTGAATTTTTCATCAATTTTGACGAATACCGACCCCAATTTCACCCTTTGGCGATATCACCAAACGTGATCCTCGCACCGTGCCTCCGGGATCCAGCCCAGCTGATAGGCTGTTACCAGCTGCTTGAGGTCATGCACACGTTCCCGCAGCACCTCGCCCTCGTCCGTATCTTCCACGAGGATGCGATGATTTTCAGTCTCCAGAATGTTCTTCTGGGACAGGATATCCAAGTTCTCCCGCACCGCCTTCTCGGCGCTTTCAAAGGGCTGATGGGTGCGCAGGGACATGGTGCGGCTGGAATACACCAGCGTGTACCCGGCAATACCGGTCTTTTCGTGGTAGGCGCGGCAGAACCCGCCGTCAATGACCACCAGCCGTCCCCCGCCCTTGATGGGGCTCTCACCGTTTTTCTCCTGCACCGGCACATGGCCGTTGACGATATGGCTCGTGCCCGGCAGGCCGAACTCTGCCAGAATGCGGCGGCAGGCGGCTTCATCGTTGTACCAGCTATAATAGGGGTCCTTGACCTCCGTATGGGTGGCAGGGTCGGCGATATACAGCCGCTCAAAGGTGGTCATGGCGCTACGTCCAAACAGCGGCGAAAGCTTGCCGCACCACAGATACCACAGAAAATCCTGTCCGCTCTGGCGGGCGGCGCTGCCCTCTGCCCCATAGTAGCCCCGGCGGGCGCGGGCGTCGCAGTAATCCATCAGGGCACGGCCGGAGTAGCGGCGTCCCTCGAAGTGCTCCACCGCAAAGCCGCCCTTCGTGTTCATGGGCACAGCGCCGTGGTAGAGCAGATTGCCGTTTTCAATGTGGTACACGCTGCCCTTGGCATACAAAAATTCAATATGCTGTTGTAATTTCTCGCTCTGCCGGAAGGACTGCACCAGTTTTTGCAGTACCAGCTGCTCGTCCGGGTTCAGCTTTGCGGGGTCTGCCGGGTCTACCGTGGGGAAGGCGGTGTCCCGCAGGGGGTAGCTCTTCTCCCCTACCTGCACGGTGTGGGCGTCCCAGTCGATGCGGCGCAGATAATCCCGCCCCTGCATCTGGAAATCCGGGTTGCGGTCGATGACCTGACATTCCAGCTTGAACATGAGGATGGAGATGGCCTTGTGCATCACGGCGCAGCGGTGGAGCATTCCTTCCGTATAGGGGCCGCGGGCAGCGTCCGTGTGGGGCATCCAGATGGAAAGATCGTCCTCGCCGTAGAACTGCTCCGCCATGCGCTGCAAGTGCCGCAGATTGATGCCGTAGCAGTCCTCCAGCATCCCGTGGTTGTGGTAGGCCAGCGTGGTTTTAAGTACGGTGCAGATGCAGATGGGACTGCCGGCGGCAGCACCCATCCATACCACGTCATGGTTGCCCCACTGGATATCCACGTTATGGTGGCGCATCAACAGATCCAGAATGATGTCCGGGCGCGGGCCGCGGTCAAACAGGTCGCCCACAATATGCAGCTTATCCACCGCCAGATGCTTGATCAGCTCACACAGCCGCACGATAAAGCGGTCGGCGCGGCCGTTCTCAATGATGCTGCCCACGATCTGGCCGTAGTACAAGTCTTTATCGTGATCCTCAAAGTGGGCATGGAGCAGCTCGTCCAGAATATAGCCGCAGCTGGAAGGCAGACAGCCGCGTACATGGTCGCGGGTGTGCTTGGAGGACACCAGACGGCAGATATCGATCAGCTGGAGAAGGGTTTGGGTGTACCACTGCTCCAGCGCATCCTCGGTGGTGCAGCGCGCCTTGAGCTGGGGCAGCTTTTCGGTGGGATAGTAGATCAGGGTGGCAAGCTCGGCACGGGCTGCTTCCGGCATAGTACCGCCCAGCACAGCATCCACCTTTTCCCGGATGACGCCGGAGGCAGAGTTCAGGATATGCACGAAGGCCTCGTTCTCGCCGTGCAGGTCGCTCATGAAATGCTCCGTACCCTTGGGCAGCTTGAGCAGCGCCTGTGTGCTGATGATCTCGCTGGCAGCTGCCGCCTGCGAGGGGTAATCTCTGGCCAGCAGGGTCAGATATTTCAGATTATCGCGAATCTCATCGGTTTCGATGCGCATGGTCTCCTCCATCACAACGCATTCCTTGCCCTGCAAAGATGTTGCGTTTTTTGTATTATCGTTTCTCTGTATTTCAGTATAGCACGAATGGCACCAAAAGTGGTATACTGAATACGAAAATTTTAAGCAAAGGACTTTGGATATTATGCCGAAAACCATTTCCGTTCCCACCTGCTGTACCCTCTGCCCCCGCCGCTGCGGTGCAAACCGTGCCGCCGGGCGCACCGGCTTCTGCGGGGCAGGCGCTACGTTAAAAGCTGCCCGTGCCGCCCTGCATTACTGGGAGGAGCCCTGCATCAGCGGCACAAGGGGCAGCGGCACGGTGTTCTTTTCCGGCTGCACCCTCAAGTGCTGCTTCTGCCAGAACTACCCCATCAGCGCCGAGGGGCTGGGCAAAGAGATCACCGTGGAGCACCTGGCTGAGATCTTCTTGAATTTGCAGGCGCATGGCGCACACAACATCAATCTGGTCACCCCGGGTCAGTGGCAGCCGTGGATCATTGCCGCGCTGGACATTGCCCGCGCCAAGGGGCTGCGGCTGCCCATCGTGTGCAACACCGGCGGCTACGAGACCGTGGAAAGCGTGCAGGCGTGGCGCGGGTACATCGACATCTGGCTGGCTGATTTAAAATATGTGTCCTCTGCCCTTTCCGCAGAGCTTTCCGCCGCGCCGGACTATTTTGCCGAGGCAAAACCCGCCATCGAAGCCATGATGGCACAGGCCGGGCATCCGTTGTTTGATGCGGACGGCATCCTGCAAAAGGGGGTCATCCTGCGGCACCTCGCGCTGCCGGGTCATGTGGAGGACAGCTTTGCCGTGCTGGATCAGATGGCTGCATGGAACGACGCCGACCCCGGGTGCTTTCTGCCCAGCGTCATGAGCCAGTATACCCCTTTCTACAAGGCCGCAGAGCATGGCATCGGGCGGCGCATCACTACCTATGAATACCGCCGGGTGGTGAACTACGCCATGGACAAGGGGCTTGTGCAGGGCTATATGCAGCAGAAGAGCAGCGCCAAGGAGGAATACACCCCAAGCTTTGACCTGACTGGGGTATGATCCTGCGGCAGGGCAGTTTTTTCGGCAACTTTACCAAATTTTATGGTTTATTTTCTCTTGTCTGCGCGTGCAAACGCTTGCATTCTGTCCGGGAACGCACTATAATGGATACAACGATGTGTTAATAGTTGCGGATTTCCGCAATGTCATCAGGAGGAGCTTTATGGAACATTTCAATCCGATCCTTGGCAGCGAACCCAATGGCCAGAAGTTCATCACCTGTGGTGAGATCATGCTGCGCCTGACCCCGCCGAACTACGAAAAGATCCGCATGGCATCGGCTTTTGAGGCCAGCTACGGCGGCAGCGAGGCCAACATTGCGCTGGCGCTGGCAAACCTTGGCGTGGACAGCACCTTTTTCAGCGTAGTGCCCAACAACAGTCTGGGCAAGAGCGCTGTGCGCTGGCTGCGCTCCAACGATGTGCACTGCACCCCCATGATCCTGACCGAGCCGGACGAGACCCCTTCTAACCGTCTGGGTACTTATTATCTGGAGACCGGCTACGGTATCCGCGCTTCCAAGGTCATCTACGACCGCAAGCACAGCGCCATTACCGAGTACGATTTTTCTCAGGTGGATCTGGACGCCCTGCTGGACGGCTACGACTGGCTGCACCTCAGCGGCATTACCCCGGCACTGGCGCCCAACTGCCGCAGCCTGATCCTTGATATGCTGAAGGTTGCCAAGAAGAAGGGCCTGACCGTGAGCTTTGACGGCAACTTCCGCTCCACCCTGTGGACTTGGGAGGAAGCACGGGACTTCTGCACCGAGTGCCTGCCCTATGTGGACGTGCTGCTGGGTATTGAGCCCTACCACCTGTGGAAGGACGAAAACGACCACAGCAAGGGCGACTGGAAGGACGGCGTGCCCCTGCAGCCCAGCTACGAGCAGCAGGACGAGATCTTCCAGCGGTTCATCGAGCGCTACCCCAACCTGAAGTGCATTGCCCGCCATGTGCGCTACGCCCACAGCGGCAGCGAGAACAGCCTGAAGGCCTTTATGTGGTACGAGGGGCACACCTTCGAGAGCAAGCTGTACACCTTTAACATTCTGGACCGCGTGGGCGGCGGCGACGCCTTTGCCAGCGGCCTGATCTACGCCATGCTGCACAACTACAAAGCCATGGATATGATCAACTTTGCAGTGGCAAGCAGCGCCATCAAGCACACCATCCACGGTGATGCCAACATCACCGATGATGTGAGCACCATCCGCAACCTGATGAACATGAACTACGATATCAAGCGATAACCCGCATACAGCAACAGGCTCCCTGCCATTGGCGGGGAGCCTGTTTTTTGCATTGCAATCGCGGGATAAAAAAGGGCGCTCCAACCGTAAGCGGATGGAACGTCCTTCTGTTCTTGCTTAGTTGGACAGGATCATGCGGTCATTTGCAAACTCGCCGCCGCTGGCGATCTGGAACTTTGCCAGCAGATCGGAGACGTGCAGCTTCTGCTTTTCCTCCCCTGCCACGTCGTAGATGATATGACCCTCGTGCATCATGATCAGGCGGTTGCCGTATTTGATGGCATCCTTCATGTTGTGGGTGATCATCATGGTGGTCAGGTGGTTCTCCTCCACGATGCGTGCCGAGAGGGTAAGCACCTTCAGCGCCGTTTTGGGGTCCAGTGCGGCGGTGTGCTCGTCCAGCAGCAGGAGCTTGGGTTTGTTCATGGTAGCCATCAGCAGGGTCAGCGCCTGCCGCTGACCGCCGGAAAGCAGCCCCACGCGGGCGGTCAGGCGATCCTCAAGGCCCAGATCAAGGGTCTTGAGCAGCTCGCGGTACTGCTCCCGCTCAGCCTTGGTGATGCCGATGCGCAAGGTGCGGCGCTTGCCGCGCCGGGCTGCCAGCGCCAGATTTTCCTCGATCTGCATAGTGGCAGCAGTGCCGGTCATGGGGTCCTGGAACACGCGGCCAATGTAGGCGGCGCGCTGATGTTCACCCAGGCGGGTGACGTCCACACCGTCGATCAAAATTTTGCCCTCGTCCACCGGCCATACACCGGCAACGGCATTCAGCATAGTGGATTTACCCGCACCGTTGCCGCCGATCACGGTAACAAAATCACCCTCGTTCAGCTTCAGGTTCAGGCCGTTCAGGGCGGTTTTCTGGTTCACCGTGCCTGCATTGAAGGTTTTGGAAACATTTTCGATCTCAAGCATTTTTTGCGTCCTCCTTTGCCTTTTTGACCGGCTTCGAGAAGTATTTGCCCTTCCAGTACGGCACAGCAAGGAACACCGCCACCACGGAGGCGCTGAGCAGCTTGAGCAGGTTTGCATCAAAGCCCAGCGTCAGCACCAGCTGAATGACGATATAGTAGATGATCGCGCCGATGGAAACCGAGGCCAGCTTGAGGGCAAAGTTATGGAAGATGCGGCCAAACACGGCCTCGCCGATGATGACGGCAGCCAGACCGATGACGATGGCACCGCGTCCCATGCCGACATCTGCAAAGCCCTGATACTGGCTGAGCAGCGCACCGGACAGCGCCACCAGCGCATTGGAGACAGCCAGTCCCAGCACGATGTTGAAGTTGGTGTTGATGCCCTGTGCGCGGGACATGGCAGGGTTAGAACCGGTAGCGCGGATGCCGCAGCCCAGCTCCGTACCGAAGAACCAGTACAGCACCCCGATGACCACCGCCGTAACAAGGATGACCATGATGATGGGGTTATGCAGGGCAAATTCCTTGACCCAGCGCAGGGAGATGAGCAGGCCGTATTTGTCCACGTTGATGGACTGGTTGGCCTTGCCCATGATCTTCAGGTTGATGGAATACAACGCCAGCTGGGTCAGAATGCCGGCCAGAATGGCGGGAATGCCCATAAAGGTGTGCAGCAGGCCGGTGACAAGGCCGGTAAGCAGACCAGCTAGCACCGCTACCGCCAATGCTGCCCAGACGTTCATGCCGGAAAGCAGGCACATGACGCACACCGCGCCGCCGGTGCCAAAGCTGCCGTCCACGGTCAGGTCGGCTACATCCAGAATACGGTAGGTCAGGTACACGCCAATGGCCATGATACCCCAGATAAGCCCCTGCGCACAGGCACCCGGTAAAGCGCCCGGCAGGTTTGCAAGTCTTGCAATGATCTCCAAAACAATTTCCTCCTAAACGTTACACTTTTTTATCTCCCGCTTTGATACGGGAAAGCGGAGAAGAGCAAGAATCCACTCTTCTCCGCTATTTTTATATTGTTCCGGTTTTGCTGTTATCAGGCTTCGATCTCAACATAGCCTTCCGGTGCGGTCAGGCCAAGGTCATCGCAGACAGCCTTATTGTACTTTTTGGTCACATCGGTGTACTCGATGGGCATGGTAGAGATATCGCTCTCGCCGTTCAGGATCTTGACTGCCATCTCACCGGTGGTGTAGCCCAGATCGTAGTAGCTGATGGACAGAGTAGCCACGCCGCAGCCGGAGCAGATACCCTCCTCACCGGCGAATACAGGCTTCTTAGCCGGGCGGCAGATGCCGTCCACGATGCCGGTATTGGCGGCAACGGTGTTATCGGTGGGCACATACAGTGCATCGTTCTCGTCCGCAGCTTTCTGGCAGACGGAGGACAGGTCGTTGGAATCCGAGAAAGCATACTGGGTAGCAGTTACGCCCTTAGCCTCCAGATACTTCTGCACTTCATCCACCTGATACTGGCTGTTGGCCTCGGCAGAGCAGTACAGCAGGCCGACCTTCTTGACCTCGGGCATCCACTCCACGATCATGTCTGCCTGCTGATCCAGCGGTGCCAGATCGGAGGTGCCGGAGACGTTGCCGCCCACGGTGCCGGAGAAGCTATCCAGACCCAGTGCCACGCCGTACTCGGTAACGGAGGTACCCAGAATGGGGATAGTGTTGGTAGCAGCCTGTGCAGCCTGCAGAGCAGGGGTGGCGTTTGCCATGATCAGGGCCACGCCGGAGGAAACAAAGCCGTTGGCAATGGTGGCGCAGGTAGCGGAATCGCCCTGTGCATTCTGGAAGTCGAAGGTGACGTTCTCGCCAAAGGAAGCGGTCAACGCATCCTCAAAGCCCTGCGTAGCGGCATCCAGTGCAGCGTGCTGCACCAGCTGGCAGATACCAACGGTGAACTTTTCGCCGTTGGAAGCGGCAGCGACCGATGCAGAAGCAGCCGTGGAGGATGCTGCCGCAGAAGATGCGGAGGAAGAACCGCCGCAGGCAGAAAGAGCAGCTGCTGCGCCGCAGGCAGCGGCAGCAGTCAGGAAGGAACGACGAGTGATTTTACGCATATTGATGATCTCCTCTATCTTCAGCCCTTGCAGCCAACAGGACGCCGCACTCCGGGCCGATATTGTAAGCGGATCAAACAAGGTTCGCTTTACACTCGTGAAGTATATCACAGAATCGCTGGCAAAACAATCCACTTTTCCCTGAAAACGGCCTTTATTATCGATTCAAGTAAAGATATCTATCAATTATTTTGAACTATCGTTTCGTTTTTTCTGATACTCCGTCAGTTTACGCAGCTCCGTGTCCAGCGTTTGCAGGTTTGCTTCCAGCTGCGGCAGATAGTCCTGCACGTAATCGTAACCAAAATACAGTGCCTGCCAGAGTTTTGCCTGCATCCGGCGCACCAGCACCGGACTGAGCACTGTCTCCAGCTGTTCCACCGTATCTTCCAGCGCCATGCAGGTCTGCGCCCAGCGCACATCAATGGCTTCCCGGGCAGGCACATCGTAGCGGGCAAGATAATCCTGCACCCTTGCTTCGATCACCTGCCCGCCGCAGCCGGTGGGCTGTAAAAAATAGTGTACCTCCCCTGCCCGGCTGATTTCCTGCGCCAGCGGATACAGCGCACATACCAGCGGCTCTGCCTCATGGATGGCGCAGTGGTTTTCGGTCAGAAAGGGGCAGTTGTTGCGGTTTTCCTTCACCGGGGCAAGCCGCAGCACCGGTAAATGGCTCACCCTGCCAATACTGCTGCGGCAATAACCCCGGGCTACGATCTGCGGCGGCAGACGCAGCCGGGCAGCAATACGCCACAAGTCATACCCGGACAGCACGATATCCTCCCGCCCGCGGCAGCAGTTGCCGCAGCCCGCACAGGCAAAGTGGAACTGCGTATCCCGCTCCAGCAGCGGCATAGCGTCGGTACGGGTAAAATCCACCTGTCCGCACAGATCAATGGCTTCGTCTCGCATAGTCAAACATCCTTTTCCATGATAGAATGTCCCTATTGTACCGCCGGAGCACCCGGTTTGCAAGGCAGTCCCTATATACCGTAGTTATTTTTTATCTGCCAGTTTCCGGTACACCTGCACCGCATCGCGGATATTGTACTGCTCCGTCCCGTGGTCTCCGGGCGCGGCAAGCGTAACAAGGATGTACTCTTTTCCGTTCACGATGGCAAGGCTGGCCAGACACAGCCCTGCGGCGGCGGTATACCCTGTTTTGCCGCCTTCGATCCGCGTTCCCGTCGGAAGCTCTGTTCCGTCCAGCTTGCCCAGTAGTGTGCTGGTCAGCGAAACGCCTTCCGGGTGCTGTGCAGTCGCTGTGGTGGTGTAGTGCTCGGTTGTAAAAATTGTGCGGAAGGTCGTATTGTGCAGCGCTGCCTGCAAGAGCTTTGCCATATCTGCCGCGCTGGAATAGTGCTCGGTATCGGTCAGACCGGTTGCATTTGTAAAATGGGTATTCTTCATACCAAGCTCTGCAGCCTTTTGGTTCATCAGTTCGGCAAAGTTATCCTCACTGCCGCTCACCAGCCGCGCCAGCGCCTCACAGCATTCTGCGCCGGAGGGCAGCATCGCACCATAGAGCAGGTCACGCACCGTGACAGTCTCATCGGGTACAAAGCCCGCCATAGATGCTTTTTCGGTCTGTAAGGCTGGAAAAATATCCTCCGGCAGTGTTACCTGTTTATCCAGATCGGGCTCAGTCTCAATGGCCAGCAGTACAGTCATCATTTTTGTCAGGGAAGCCGGTGCAGTACGCTCGTCAGCACGTTTCTGCGCCAGTACCCGCCCGCTTTGGGCGTCCAGTAAGATCGCGTGTCGGCTGGCAGTATCTAGCAGAACGTTCTGCCGCAGAAATAGCACCAGCAGTACAAGCAGTGCCGCCAGAATACATAGCCGCCGACAGCGGCGGTGGAATCGTTTCATGATCAATCGCATCCTTTTTGCAAAATTGTAAAGCGCTTTCACCTTGTAACACGAGGCAAAAGCGCTTTTTCCTGCAAATTTGCGGCTATGTGTTTTTATGTTCATGCAACAAAAAAGCCCCGAGACTTTTATCTCAGGGCTTTTTGTTAAGTCGGCGACTATCTAATAAGGTATGCGGCTCCGTCGCACTGTTATGCACAGTGCAGCGAAGTCGCTTTTTACTTTATATGCGAGCACTCAGACGCGAATCTTTTCCATATCTCCAGAAATGGATTGCATACAGTCCCGCACCCAGAAGCAGGCAAAAGACCGAATAGCTAAGAATCGGAAGCCGCAGCAGTACAATCTTACCCGCGATCTGGGTAAAGAACCAGCCCGTTCCATATAAAATCACGATATAAAGCACCAGCCATGCAGCATACTTCAGCCAATTCTCTCGCGGCGGAAAGCCTACCTGCTCCATCATCCGGCGGAAAAGTACGCAAAACGCCGCCACTGCAACAACAAGCTGCATCAGATACCCTACGGATAGTTCAAAAACCCAATTTCCAATTACCGGATAGAGCAGCAAGCCTTCCACGCCCCACCCAAAAAAGAAATACAGCGGTGCAACATACCAGAAGTAATCTCCGGCTCTCAGTGTTTTCAAGCTTGGCTTGACCTCTTCCACAAAGGTCTTTGCGTCCGAAATCGAATGAAACAGTTCCTGATTTTCCTTGTTGGCTTGGATTGCAATATCAAGCAAATCGCTGCGCACAAGTTCGATACCACAGAAGTCCCAGCTGACCCGGCGAAGATAACGAATCACTTCTTTAAGCTGCTCCTGACTTTTTTCAGTCAGCAACTCGGTACGCATCCGGTTTGTTTTTCGCAATACAAAATACTTATTCATCTGGCTCCTCCTTAAAAATTTTTTCCACCAGCTGGCAGAGCTGGCTCCAATCCTGCCGAAACTCAAGAAGCGCCCGCCGCCCTTCTTCCGTTACAATGTAATATTTTCGGCTCGGTCCCTTGGGGGAAGGTCTGCGCTCCACCGTGACCTTTCCCTGTTGCTCCAAGCGCAATAGCAGCGGATAGAGCGTGCTCTCGCTCAAGTCAGAAAATCCGACCTGTTTCAGATGCATCACGATCTCATAGCCATAGGTCGGCTCTTGAGCAATCAATTTCAGGACACAATATTCCAGAACGCCTTTTAAAAGCTGTGCATTGTTTTCCATAAGACCTCCTTCCTGCTAGTATGTAATGCGTAGTAGCTTATCTATATTGTATTACATAGTAGTGTTCTTGTCAAGGCCTGACATATTAGCATTACGACCAAAAATCACGCTATATTTTTATGCAACAAAAAAGCCCTGAGACTTTCATCTCAGAGCTCTTTGTTAAGTCGGCGACTACCTATTTTCACAAGCCGTTTCCAGCTAACTATCTTCGGCACAAGTAAGCTTAACTTCTGTGTTCGGAATGGGAACAGGTGGAACCTTACCGTCATCGACACCGACCGATTTGACTGAATCAGTATAACACATTTCTGTGTATCTGTCCAGCATTTCTTAGAAGGACGTGCCTTCAAAACTGAATAATCACTGCTAACATTTTTTCGTTGACTTAAAAGTCTCAAGCGAATTGTGGTCAAGCCCTCGACCTATTAGTACACGCTTGCTGAATGGA
>OFMV01002644.1_pt1 | contig 11492 bp, 7 predicted proteins | sample 1541881 | NCBI WGS metagenome assembly OFMV01 (sample SAMN04209220, study PRJEB22552) | human gut metagenome | biome: gut; material: feces | host: Homo sapiens | place: USA: Oklahoma
TGGGATTTTGGTGCGCTCGAGGGAACTCGAATCCCTGGCCCTCTGATTAAAAGAGCCCCTCGGGCTGGGTACTCTGATTTTGAAACTTTCGAGTTTGCACCATTTTTATGCAAAGCATCGTAATTTTTCACATTGTAATTTCTGCACCCTTTGTCGTATTTTGCAAGTCAGAGTACCCATTGCATCCCTTGAAACCGTGCAAAAACAGTGCAGAAACCGTGCACTTACTCTTGGACAAATAAAAAATAATGATTTTTGATCCATGACTTGGTGGCGATCTGAGTGACCACAAAGGTAAATTTGATACACGGAAAGAAGAATGCCCACTCGTCTGAGGAGTTCTCAGGAGAGTGGGCATTTTGTGTAATAGCTTGTATAGGCAAAAAGAAAACAGCCCCATCATCTAATAGAACTGTTTCCTCAAGCCTAGGTTAATCAGATTCTTTTACAGCCTTCGTAAAATCGATAAAAGGAATGTTATAACTTCCATATCGAGACCAATTTGTTGAACTTGCAACGATAGGTCTTAAATAACTCAACAACAGTGAAGGGGCATTTTTACTCAGAAGACTTTCAAGCGCTTCATCACTGAATTGACTTCCGGACCAATCAAACGTTGCTTGTTCCGATGCTTCGAGATAAAATGGATCTTTTTCTGTCTTTCCACCTAAAGTTATAGTTAAGATCACTTCAGCCTTTGATTTTCCTTCATAAGGCTTTACGTCCGTGCTCAGATTTATACGCAATTGAATTTCAGATTCTTCACAAAAAGACTGATTCGTTTCATATTCTAAGTGCACCAACTCTGGATTAGAAAATCTGAAACCACTTTTCTTACTGTTCAAATCCATCTTTGCACCACTTTCTTTAACCAGCCAGCAGCATTTCGTCATCTCGGCTGACGGCAGATTCTACAGATGAAACTGTCGCCGAGAAAGAATCTACTGCAGTTAAACTTTGTTGCTCAAACGAATCACTCGTGTCCAAACAAATAAAGTTCATTTGAGATCGAAAAGAATGCAGATTGCAGACCTCGATTGTGCTTATAAACTTCTGGATGGTTTCTATACTATTGGCCCAATCCAAAGGTTCCAGTTCAAACGTAAAACCATCATCTGTTTCCTGATAGTTCACTTCATCAAGTGCCTTATCCCGTCGTCTATTCTCTTCCACTATTTTAGCAACATTGGGATGATGCAGATTATACACAAACTGCTTTGCTTCATCGCCTCGCAAAACGATATCTTCATTCACATAACGCATAAACTGCCCTCCTTCGTTTCATTTTTATATAAGATCATTGATACAGGCCTCTTCATACCGTTCCAATTCGGCCCGATCATGGTGATAACAGTCATAATACATTCGCGTTGTAAAACCAGCATTTTCAACTGCCATTTGGCGAATCGGTTCAAAGCCAAAACTTTTGTACCACGATACTAAATCATTTACCGCATCAATAATTATAAAACGAACAGGCCACTTTCGTCCAAGCAGAGAAATCTCTTTTAGTATACCATTCAGTATCGTACTTCCGATTTTTCTGTGTTGACACGTTTTTTCTACCGCAAGATAATGAATTAAGAGACATCCATACCTTAACTCGGAATTTCCAGACCAGTTGTGGTCATTCGTGTCTTCACTGATTTCTTCTGCCGATAGTGTAATAAATGCGATTTGGTATACCGCAATCACGCGATTATTCAAAATAGCAACATACGTATATCCTTTTTCAAGAAGTGTTTCGTAGTATGCTTTCTTGATCAACTCATCAATTGACGGCTCTCCACATGAAAATCCCATCAAGCACTCGGGATCTTTCAATAATTCAACTTTAACCGTTTCTTTCATATGTCAAAACAGTCCTTTGTATGCGTTGCCAATCTGGGTATACCTATTTCTATTATACCGGAATTGTTTACTATTTTCAAGTGAATTATTCAGATTTGTTCACTATGTTATTGTAAATTCGTTAATGGCATGCTCCACAGTATGACCCCAAGAAAACATTCTGACCTAGAACTTGAGGGTATCTTAAGTAACCAATCAGAGATTCAAAAGCGAAACAACCCACTCGTCTAAGGAGAACTCGGATTAGTGGGCGGTTCTATACAATGGTGGTTCTTATATGCCTCTTGCTGCATTTTATTTTAATGTTGCCACTTTTTCAGGGAACTTGCCACTTTTAGCATAGAGGTTGCCATTTTTGAGATGAAGTTGCCACTTTTCTATGGCAGGTTTCCGCACTTTCCGCATTACTTTCCACACTTTCCATATATCATTGGATATGCCCGCCTTGCTAAACTTCTATATGAAACATTGCTATTTGGATGTAAATTGAATATAATCTTAAATGGAAAGTGGACGTCATTCCGCTGGTGTGGCTGACACCTAAAATCCGATCTGATACAAGACGTAAGGGCTTGAGGCTGGCAGGCAGCGATAAAATCCGAAAGCGATGCAGGACATAGGAGTCTGAGGTTGGCGGACAACGATAAAATCAGTCACAAGGGGCATCGGACAGCACTGCGGTGTTGTAGATGTCCTTTTTATACTGTTGGCATTCAGTTCACCACCAAGTAACAAAAGAATGCCCGCCCACCGATGGAGTTGAATCTCCACAGTGAGCGGACATTTTGCGTTTTTGTTCGATTCGAGTGAATCTATTCGGCTTGTGGTTTTCGCTAAACCCACGGTTTGGCTCTACAACAGGCTGATGCCGAACCAGTCTATTGCTTCAATGCCACCCGATAGCTGGTCAACGCCGCTATCCTCTAAAAGTATTATACACCGTTGATGTGGCATTGCAAGGAAAAAACGCCATACACGATGATATGCTCAATCGAAAGTCGATACTTTCTTGAAGCGTAATATATCGAACTCGATACTTTCTTCGTCAAAGTCGATACTTTTTACAAGAGTATAGCGAGTTTCCGCCCTCCACAGGATATGCCTCCTCGCTAAACTTTTTCAGAGATTGCTACTTTTTAAGGCGTAGTTTCTAAATCTTGCCCAAAGGATGCTACATTTTGGCTCAAGGTCGCTAAACATAGCGCACAGAAAATCCCGCAATAATATAATTAAACTTATGATAATTTGGATTATATTACTTCCTGTAAACTGCATCTTCCTGAATCAGAATCAGGTTGGAGTTCTCCGCTGCCATTTCCACCAGTCGATCTGTAAAGCCGCTCTTGGAGAACAGTCCGTACACAATTTCGTAGCCCTTAAAGGCCGCTGTAAGTTCTTTGGACTGCCCCTTTTCTTGCAAGGCAGAGTAGACCGCCACATCCACAGGTTTCGCATGGTACTTACACTCACCGAGGAACAGCCGTTTGTGCTGGTTGTCCACAGCTGCAACATCGATCTCTGTGTCTCCCTCGTTGTCGTTACACCAGTAAGAGCCAATGCGTGAAGGTTCAAAGTCAATCTGCCCCTTTCGGCACAGCTCTGCAAAGATGTTCCGGCAGATGCTCTCATAAGCGAAAGCCACGAACTTTTGCTTAAAGTCTTTGCCCATCTCGTCCAGCACGATCTGCTGGTTATCCAGTTCCAACTCCCCCTTGAATGGGTACACATAGCGGAACCAGAAGCGGATGAAGTTGTCCGAAACATAATACAGGCTTTTCCGGGAACGCTCTGGATTCTTTTCGGTGATGGGAACGTTCTTGATAACAAAACCAAGGTCGATCAGTGTTTTCAGGTACGGCGTAATAGCTGACGTGTCCTGCTCCATCGTCATACCGATCTTGCTCAGCTTGTGGTTGCCGTCCGAAATCGCTTTTAGCACGGAGAAATAGTTGATAGGCGTCTGCACTTCCTCGTTGAGCAAGAAATCCGGTTCTTCATACAAAAAGCCATTTTTCGACAGTACCACACGCCGAATCTGCTCCACCAGCGGCTCGTCCGTCTGGAAAAACTCCATATATTTCGGTACGCCGCCCGTGATGGCATACTGCTCCACAGCCTGCTCAAACGACAGGTTCTGCGCCGCATACACATCCGTAAATTGCAGCGGCATCAGCCGAATCTGTGCCGTTCTACGGCCATAGAGCGGACTGTCGTAGGCAAGTGCGTGTTTTTTCATCATGCTGATGAGGGAACCGCAGAGAACCAGCATCACGTTATGGTCTTTCAGCACTTCATCCCATGCGTTTTGCAAGATGGACGGGAAATCCGGGTTCGTCTTGACCAGATACGGAAATTCATCAATGACAAGCACCTTTTTCTCGTCCGGGTGGTCGTCTGCTACCACTTGGAATAAATCCAGCCAGTCGGTGAATGTGACCTTGCTGAGCATGGGATTCTTCGTGGTACGGGAAAGCACCCCGGCAAACCGCTTCATGCTCTGGGCTTCACTTTCTGTGGTTGCCAAAAAGTAGAACGCGCGTTTATCTTTGATAAACTCTTTAATCAGCGTTGTTTTTCCAACACGCCGCCTGCCGTAAATCACCACAAAACCGCTGCCACGCTCTAATTCTGCATTCAGCGTTGCCAGTTCGGATGTTCTGCCGATGAAGTCCATACCGTTCACCTCTTGCTTAATATAATATAATTTAAATTATGATAATATCAATTATATTATAGCTGTTCTGCACAAAACCGTCAATAGGACGAAATATCGAATTTTCAACATCAAATTCATACAATGTAGAAAACTCCGGGCTTCCCCCTTTTGCAGATTGAACCGATCCCGAAGAAACGGTATAATAACAGTATAACAAATTATTGTTTGTCGGGCTTATTTTCTCGACACGCAGGAGGAACATACATGGTAACCGGAGAACTGAAAAGCAAAATTGACAGCCTGTGGGAGATTTTCTGGACGGGCGGCCTGACGAATCCCTTGGATGTGATCGAGCAGATGACCTATTTGATGTTCATTCACGACCTCGATGAAAGCGACAACACCCACGCCAAAGAAGCCGCTATGCTGGGTCTGCCCTACAAGAGCATCTTTGCGGGCGAGGTACAGATCGGGGAGCGCACTGTGGATGGAGCACAGCTCAAGTGGAGCGTTTTCCACGATTTCCCGGCAGGCAAAATGTACTCCACCATGCAGGAGATGGTGTTCCCCTTCATCAAGAATTTGCACGGCGACAAGGACAGTGCCTACGCCAAGTACATGGGTGATGCCATTTTCAAAGTGCCCACGCCGCTGATGCTGGATAAAATCGTGACTGCCATGGACGGAATGTATGAGCAGGCGGCACAGCTTTCCAACACCGACATTCGCGGCGACATCTACGAATACCTGCTTTCCAAGCTGGCAACGGCGGGTGTCAACGGTCAGTTCCGCACCCCACGCCACATCATCCGCATGATGGTTGACCTGATGCAGCCCCGCGCTGATGATGTGATTTGCGACCCGGCCTGCGGCACGGCGGGCTTCCTTGTGGCCGCTGGCGAATATCTGCGTGAAAACCGCAAGCAGGAAGTGTTCTTTGACCGCAAAAACAAAGACCACTACATGAACCACATGTTCCACGGCTTCGATATGGACCGCACCATGCTGCGCATCGGCGCTATGAACATGATGACCCACGGCGTGGACAACCCGTTCATCGAGTACCGCGACAGCCTGAGCGACCAGAACCCCGACAAGGACAGATACAGCCTGATTCTGGCAAATCCCCCATTCAAGGGCAGTCTGGACTACGACATTGTTTCCACCGACCTGCTCAAGCTCTGCAAGACCAAAAAGACTGAGCTGCTGTTCCTCGCCCTGTTCCTGCGGATGCTGAAAGTCGGCGGACGCTGCGCCTGCATCGTCCCGGATGGCGTTCTGTTCGGCTCTTCCACTGCACACAAGGCGATCCGCAGGGAGATCATCGAGAATAACCGTTTGGAAGCCGTGATCTCCATGCCCTCCGGCGTGTTCAAGCCCTATGCAGGCGTTTCCACCGCCATCCTGATTTTCACCAAGACCGGCCACGGCGGTACGGATAATGTCTGGTTCTACGATATGAAGGCCGACGGCTTCTCGCTGGACGATAAGCGCAGCCCGACCACGGAAAACGACATCCCCGATATTATCACCCGGTTCCACAACCGGGAGGCTGAGGCCACCCGTGAGCGCACGGAACAGAGCTTCTTTGTTCCGAAAGACGAGATCGCGGGCAACGACTATGATTTGTCCATCAACAAGTATAAAAAGACCGAGTATGTGCCGGTGGAGTATCCTTCCACACAGGAAATTATGGCACAGCTGCGTGATTTGCAAAAGAAGATCGACGCAGAGATGGACGCTTTGGAAGAACTTTTGAAATGAAACAATTCTAATTTGTGGGAGAAACAGATGGCAAAACTGGGAGACATTTGCTTTCAAATTACCGATGGGAGCCATAATCCGCCTGCCGGAATTGAAAACAGCAAACATTTAATGCTTAGCTCCAAAAATATCAACGATGATGAAATAACTACAACGGCTCCACGATTTTTAACAGATGAACAATTTGACATCGAAAACAAGCGGACGAATGTGCTCTCTGGTGACTTGCTCATGACGATTGTGGGGACTGTTGGACGAGTAGCGGTTGTTCCAGAAATGTTAGCAGGTATTTGTCTGCAACGGAGTGTTGCGGTTATAAAGCCAAACCCAACAATAATAAACAATCGATATTTAATGTACCAGCTTCAGAGTATGCGAAAATTTTTGGAGTCTGAGGCTCGTGGCGTAGCACAAAAGGGCATTTACCTGAAACAAGTAGGTGACCTTTCTGTTATTACGCCGCCTTTGGACGAACAATACCGAGTAGTTGATACTTTGGATCATATTTCTGGTCTTATTCACATTTATCAGCAGCAGCTCACCAAGCTGGACGAGCTTATCAAAGCTCGATTTGTGGAGATGTTTGGAGATTTCAAAAGCAACTCCAAAGGATGGTCTATCGTCAAATTTGATGAGTTCGCCCAAATTGATGGAAATATGACCACCGACTATGAAAAATACGCTGATTATCCACACATCGGAATTGACAGTATCGAAAAAGAAACAGGAACATTAAAAGGTTATCGTACGGTAAAAGAAGATGGCGTTGTCAGTGGAAAGTATTTTTTCACTCCGCAGCACATTATTTACAGTAAAATCCGTCCAAACCTTAACAAAGTTGCACTGCCTGATTTTGAAGGACTCTGTTCAGCGGATGCATATCCAATACTTCCAAACCCGAAAAACTGTAATCGAGTTTTTTTGGCATTGGCTATGCGCTCCAACTACTTTTTAGACTATATTTTGCAGTTTAGCGCAAGAACCAATCTGCCAAAGGTCAATCGTAAAGAGATAGCCGGTTTTTCCATGCCGTTACCCCCTCTGCCCCTCCAAAACCAGTTTGCCGACTTTGTAGCCGAGGTAGACAAATCAAAATTGTTCGCAGAACTTTTTGCGCAAAACGCTTGCATTTTGGCTGAAAATCGTTCAAAATAGAAGCCGGGAGGTGTGAGAATTGACCAACTTTGACTTTCTGAAGGATGACCCGCAATTTTCCGGCTTTGCGGATGCCGCGATCGCTGCGGAGAGGATTCTGCCCATTGATGCGGCCACCGCTGTGCTGGACTGTCGCCGTGCCATGGAATTTGCAGTCAAATGGATGTATTCGGTGGACAGCTCCCTCGTCAAGCCGTGGGATGATAAGCTCATCAGCCTAATGAGCACAGAAGAATTTCATGACATTGTAGACGATGATTTGTGGCGGCGGATGGATTTTATTCGCAAGCGCGGCAATGATGCCGCCCACGGAAGCCGCAGCATCAGACGGGAACAGGCGGAACTTTGCCTCGAAAACCTGTTTCTGTTCCTTGATTTCGTAGCGTACTGCTATGGAACAAGCTATCAGGAAAAGAAATTTGACGCTTCCCTGCTCACACAACAGCCTGCTGCACCCGTTGCACAGCCCGCCCTGCCGGATGTGGATTTGGATGCACTTATCAAAGAAAACGCTGAGCTCAAGGCGCAGCTGACCGCCCGCCGCGAAACGCAGCAGCCCACCTATGTACCCAAGCCGTTGGAACTTTCGGAGTACAAGACCCGAAAACTGTATATTGACTCCATGCTCACTGATGCCGGGTGGGTCGAGGGCAAAAACTGGGTCAACGAGGTCCCTCTGCCCGGGATGCCCAACAAGAGCGGCATTGGCTATGCAGATTATGTCCTGTACGGCGATGATGGCCGTGCGCTGGCTGTGATCGAAGCAAAGCGCACCTGTAAGGATGTTGCAGTAGGCCGTCAGCAGGCAAAGCTGTATGCAGATATTCTCGAAAAGCAGTTTGGCCGCCGCCCGGTGGTATTCCTGACCAACGGTTTCGATACCCGAATCGTGGACAATATCTATCCCGAGCGCAAGGTCGCTTCCATTTACTCCAAGCGCGACCTTGAAAAATGGTTCAATCTGCAAGCAATGCGCACCAGCCTTGCCAATGTGGATGTAAACAAAAACATTGCCGGACGGTACTATCAGGAGGGTGCCATCAAGGCTGTCTGCGACAGTTTTGGCCGCAAGAACCGCCGGAAAGCCCTGCTCGTCATGGCAACCGGCTCCGGCAAGACCCGTACCGTCATTGCACTGGTGGATGTATTATTGCAGCATGGCTGGGTCAAAAACGTGCTGTTTTTGGCCGACCGCAACAGCCTTGTGACGCAGGCAAAGCGCAGCTTTGTCAACCTCCTGCCGGAGCTTTCCGTGACGAACCTCTGCGAGGACAAAGACAACTTTACGGCACACTGCGTGTTCTCAACCTATCAGACCATGATGAACTGCATTGATTCCGTTCACGATGCAGAGGGCAAGTTGTTCACCTGTGGTCATTTCGATTTAATTATCTGCGATGAAGCACACCGTTCCATCTACAATAAATACCGCGACATCTTCCATTATTTCGATGCACCGCTGGTTGGCCTGACTGCCACGCCCAAGGATGAGATCGACAAAAACACCTACGAGATCTTTGACCTCGAAAACGGTGTGCCCACCTATGGCTATGAGCTGGCGCAGGCCGTCAGGGATGGCTTTCTGGTTGACTTCCTCTCGGTGGAGAGCGAAGTAAAGTTCATGAAGAAAGGCATCACCTACGATGAACTTTCGGACGAAGAACGGGAAGCCTACGAAAACACCTTTGAGGATGAAAACGGCAACCTGCCGGCCAGCATTGATGCATCTGCTCTGAACAGCTGGCTGTTCAACAAGGACACCATTCGGCAGGTCTTGAATGTCGTTATGCAGAACGCCTTGAAAATCGACTACGGCAGCAAAATTGGTAAGACGATTATTTTTGCCAAGAGCCACGACCACGCAGAAAAGATCCTCGAGGTGTTCAATGACGAGTATTCTCATCTTATTAAAGGGCACGAAAACTATGCGCGGGTAATTGACAATCAACTTAGTTATGCGCAGAGTGCCATTGACGAATTTTCTGACCCGAAGAAATTGCCGCAGATTGCCATCTCGGTGGATATGCTGGACACCGGCATCGATGTGCCGGAGGTTCTGAATCTGGTCTTTTTCAAAAAGGTTCTGAGCAAGGCAAAATTCTGGCAGATGATCGGTCGCGGAACCCGCCTGTGTCCGGGGCTTCTGGATGGTGAGGACAAGAAGAAGTTTTACATTTTTGACTTCTGCGGAAATTTTGAATTTTTCCGCATGAACAAAGGAAATGCCACCCCGAATATGATTGCCGTTCAGGGCGCGATTTTCGGCCTGCAGTTTGAAATTGCGTATAAATTGCAGGATATGCAGTTCCAAACGGAAGAACTGAAAGCGTTCCGTACTTCACTGGTGGAGCACATGGTCAGTCAGGTGCAAAAGCTGAACCGTGACAACTTTGCAGTCAAACAGCATTTGAAGTATGTCGAGTTGTACGCAGACAAGAACAGTTACAATGCTCTAACGTATGCAGACACCTTGATTGCCCGGGAGGAACTTGCGCCCTTGATTGAACCGGAGCCGGATGACCCGAAAGCATTGCGTTTTGATGCATTGCTGTATGGCATCGAGTTGGCATATCTTGCCGGGAAGCCGTATAATCGTGGCCGCAGTGAGTTGCTGAAAAAAGCGAAAGCGGTTGCGAGCGTGTCCAATATTCCAGAGATTGATCAAAAACGCGCGTTGCTCGAAAAAATTATCCAGACCGACTATATCAAAACTGCCGATGTGAACGAGTTTGAGCACATCCGAAAAGAGTTGCGTGACCTGATCAAGTACATTCCCATCGAGCGTGTACGGTACACCACAGATTTCTCGGACGAAATTCTTTCGACAGAATGGAAGGAGGCCGAGCTGGAAAACGATGATCTGAAAAATTACAAGGCAAAAGCTGAGTACTATGTACGGCAGCATCAGGATAATGCAGCCATTGCCAAACTGAAAGGCAACATCCCGCTCACTGCCGAAGATGTCAAAGAACTCGAAAAAATTCTTTGGAGTGAGGTTGGCACAAAAGAGGACTATGAAGCCGAATATGGCACAAAGCCTTTGGGAGAATTCGTGCGGGAAATCGTTGGTCTTGATATGGCTGCGGCGAAAGCTGCATTTTCGCAATATCTGGATGGTGCTAACCTCGACAGCCGACAGATTTACTTTGTCAACCAGATTGTCGAGTACATCGTACATAATGGCATGATGAAAGACCTCTCCGTTTTGCAGGAGCCGCCTTTTACAGATCAGGGAAGCATCGTAGAGGTCTTTACAGATTTGAGTGTATGGCTTGGTATTCGCAAGACCATTGAACAGGTCAACGCCAACGCAATCGCAGCGTAATAGAATATCTTCTAAAACGGTAAAGTGGATTTTATCCGCTTTGCCGTTTTTCTTTTTGTCTAAAATTGTGAAATTTTCAAAACTGTATTCCAAAACGGTCCTGCGGATTCCTATTAGTGTAGAGGCTTTCAAAATCTTTTGTAAAACGGCTTTCCGCTAGTTCTATAAGTGGATAATGAACAAAATCTATATTCTAAAATTAGGCAGTTCAACAAAATTTGAAAATCTGTATGCCAAACACCCATTTTAGAATGTTATAGGTATAGGAGGTTGTTTGAAAAAGTGAAAATTTTCAGAATTTTCATAAGCCCCCGTTTAAAAACACCCCTTTAAGTTTGTATAAGGTGTGGGAACTACTTTCAAAAGCAGTCTTACCCGCATTTTTGAAAGCCCTCAACTTCTTACAAAATCACAGTGCACCTTGAAAACCACATGATCGGCTGCAAGTTAATATGCTTTTTCGGGGAAGTGCCGCCACGACACGAGCGCACCAAGAAAAAGCCATACGCCGGAGGAAATCGGGCAGGAACCGCTTGCAGGCAGACCGACACCGAGGAAGAACCGGGCAAGCTGGCAGAGAGGACTTCACAAGTCTTGTCTGTCAGGTTGTTCGGCGCAAGAGTGCAGAGAGCGCAGCTCTTTGCGCGGGTCAAGGGCGGCAGCCTTGCCCAGTGGATGTGATGCCCTGCGTCATATCCTACTGGGTATTATCTGGCGCATAGCAGGCGGCAGATTTGCAGC
>OFMV01002665.1_pt1 | contig 11424 bp, 8 predicted proteins | sample 1541881 | NCBI WGS metagenome assembly OFMV01 (sample SAMN04209220, study PRJEB22552) | human gut metagenome | biome: gut; material: feces | host: Homo sapiens | place: USA: Oklahoma
TTTCACTCTATCACTGCATAAACTCCAAATAGAAACACTTCCTCAATAAAAGGGGCGGGGGTATGATTTTAAGTACCTATATTTTTGAGTTGGGGATATACATAAAAAGCCCCAAACCTGATTAATGGTCTGGAGCTTTATTCTTTGTTCTGTCATATTGGTAGATTCTTATTCAAAGGTAAATACCATCTTGCCAAGTTCATACCCACTAACAGTTTTTCCATCTATCTTCCTGCTTGCTTTCTCCACATTGTAAAGAGTGCAATTCTCTATCAGGGTAGCTTTGGGGGACAACTTGATTCCCAATCTGCCAAACTCATCCTTCAACTTGCCTTTCAATTCCTGATTGCTGATAAAGCCAGGCTGATATATAGCCAAAAGAGCTTTATTTACCATTTTCTTGTCCTCTACAGCTTTGAGCATCTTTTCCCTGTTCCATCTAAGAGTATTCATTTCAGATTCCTTCAAATACCTTTTGATTAGTGGAAATTCTGGATATTCCTGTTCATAAGATTCAGAAGGGGAATCCAGATAATCTTTTAGTAATTGCTCATAACTAACAGTCATTGCCTTTGCCAGTTTTATATTGAAATCTTCCCAGTCATTCTGGTTGGTAAGCTCAAATTTCTCTGATTGCATAAAACTGTCCCTGATGCTGATTCCATCCTTGTATGTCTTCCTTAGTGCCTGCTTATAAATGAAGGATTGTTTTTTCAGATTGTTATACACCATCTTGCCATTAATGATGGAGACCAGTTCAGTGTCTAGGTTCATCCTCTTAATATAGGTCTGTCTCTCTTCCTTATCCAGCTTGCTCCATCCGCTTAACAACTTGTCAGCTTCCTTCTCTTTGTCCTGCATCAACATCTCAAACTCTTCATCGCTCATAACATTCTTATTGGTGGAGAACAGATGGACTATCACATTCCTAAAGATATTCTGATATTCGTCATTGATTCTGATTCTGCCTGCTATCTGTTCCATAGTAGTACTTATATCCACCAAAGTCTGCGTTTTGTATGCGTCACTAGCTACTATTATCAGCCCGTTATTGGTGAAAAGGTTGCATCCCTGAAAGCATTTCTTTGTAAAGAAATTAATCTTCTTATTGGGACTACTGACTGATTCAATCTGGTATTCGCCCAACAGTTTGTTATTTCTAATCCTGTCAGCACAACATATTTTTACATCATTTGGATTCAGCTTCAATGTGTCTGCTATCTGCTTGATACTGGTCACAGAATTGATGAAAATATATAATTCTTCCACTTTGCTGACATTGCCGTTTATGTCTGGGAGTGATATGCCTTCATCCAAAAATATCTGTATGAATCTAGCCAGTCCTTTGGTTAATTGCGTGACCTTGTATCTGATAGGAGTTATTTTCGTCACTCCATTCCATTGGACTTTGTAATGTGGAAGCCGTTTCAGGAAATCTATCTCAAAGTCAAGGTCAATTGGAGTGGCAGACAAAAAAGAATAATGCCTGAATTTCTGTATTTCTTCCATCAAGCCATTAATTGCATCATATCTGAAATCCATGTCCTCTAAGATTAAATGGTATTCATCTATCAATACTTTCCACCCTTCTGTACCGCTCAACCATCCAATTAATTTGGGCAGGCTGTCATAGGTCACGGCTATCTTATATGTGGTATTGTTTTTGATATACTTCCTGAACTGGTATTCTCTTATACCGCCATAACATTTGAATACCTCATACCTGTTATTCTTATCTGCCGCTATGCTATTCACCAAGTCCTTGAACGGACATACGATAATATAGTTGCTACTGCAATTTGCAGCCACATAAGTGCCACCTACATCTGTCTTTGTCTTGTTCACGATGCCAAAAGGAATACCATCTTTAAATCTTTCTAATTCGCCCAAATATCGGGCATTGCCACCATTAATGATTTCTTGTTTCATTGTGTTTAGATTAACTTTAATTTATAAAATTGTAATCTGTGTATTTGAAATATCTGACTTTAGATTAAGTTTAAGTAAGGTTATTTTTTTCTTCCTATATAGGGACGCTTTGAAGAAAAACTCGTCCATAAGAATAAAATAATAAGCGTATTACTACGCCTATTACTTTACCGCTGACTTAGCATAGTCAAGCAATCTAAATGTTATGTCTTGTATTATATCGTTTATGGCGGAAGCGTCTTTTAAAACTTTAGTTTAAAAGTTTTATGAAGAAAACACCTCTTATTATGTTAGCTTGGCAACAGGGTTAGAACTAAAAAATCATTCCTGTTCCTGTTTATGATGCGGTAGGTAGATTGTGTAGGTCTTGCCTTGAACCATTTTGCGCTTTTTGATGTATCGGTCAGTAGCCCAAAGTCCAATGTGCAGCCTTGTGTCCTTGATACCGTGCTCCAGTGCTATTTTACGGATGTCAGCGTAGGTCAGTTCTTTCATTTGAAGTAGATTTAGGTTTGTAGTGGTGAATCTGGGTGATGAGAAACTCGGTCATTTCTGACTTTCAATCACGTTGCAAAGGTATAAAGTCCTGACCGCATCACCAAACAACAAGTCGAAATTGTGGAATATTTGAGTTGAGGATGCGATAAAGCAAAAATTCTCCCCATAGCCGTAGCGGGTCGGGGAGAATATGATGTTCAGGCTTACCAGAAGCCTTGATTTCCTAAAAAGCTTGTCAGCCCTGATTCCTTTTATCCAATAAGGCTGTAGTGATTTCTTTTATATTGGTGAATCTTTCCTTATCCAACAAGCCTATTTCCAATGCCTTATTGATAAACTGCATAATTGCATCCTTACTGATACCAATTTTAACGCACTTGATAATCATTTCTCTAAAACTGTCATGTAAGTCTGATTGCTTTCCAACAGATAACTGTTTCACATATTGTTTTGCCACATCAGAATCAGGAGTGGAAGATTGGGAGAATTTTTCTATCTCGCTTATAAGGGATGTGATTTCATTGTCATAGCTACACAGCTTTCCATCCTTTAAGTGACCTACCTGTGATTGTAGTTCAACAGCCTTATTGATTTTAGACGCAAAAAATTGAGTGTCCAACAGAGTATCGAAGGTTATATTATCAGTTACGCTTGCAGTTGAATTTGGTTTCTTAACCGTTTCTTCTTCATTCATAGTAGTATCTACCATGTTGTTTGCCTCTTCAATCTTGAATAATGTACTACCTTTGATTTTCTTTAAAGAATTAATGAGCCTTGTCCCTTTGTCATTTACAGTTTCGTGCAAATAAACATCGTCTATCATTGTGGTATCTGTATGCGCAGTTGCTATTATAACATCCTCTTTAGGTATACCCAAGCGACACATCAAAGTGATAAAAGTATGTCTTGCTGTTTGAGTATGAATTAACTCAAATAGTTTCTTTCTCTTTTTAGTTATATTACCACCTATTTGTTCAACATAGTTTATATCGCTATCCAGTCCCGCTTTCTCACATACCTGTTTAATTGTTCTATTCAGCTTAGCTTCATTCTTCTTGACTATCCTTTCATCTTCTGTAAGTAAATCTATATGTTTGAAACCTGTTTGCTTATATCGTTCTAAAATTTCTTTTACTACCGGGAAGAGATGTAATGTAGCTTGTTCTATGGTCTTTTGAACTATAAACGAAATCACTTCATTACCGTCCTCTAGCTTTGTAATCGTATATTCTCCCTTAAATATTTTAGGTAAATCTGAAATACGTTGCCCTAACAAGCACTGACAAATAAACAAATCTTTAGCTTCACTCTCTTTGGCATTTAAATCAGTGCAATTATATATGGCTAATAATTGTCCTTCTGTTAATGGAACCTGTTTGCTTTTCTTCTGCTCCTTGCTCCGCTTGTCTTCCAGATATGTTATGCCATTGGTGTTTATGTTTGCTTTAATAGCTTTATCCTTATTGGCATGGTTGATTAACGTTACAATCCCCTTGACTTTGTTAAGGAGAGTTTTAATTTTCGTAGGATTCCTGTCCAGTAGGAATTGTTGGTAATCTTCCAGTACATCTGTATTTATGGCAGATAACCTGTTGCTTATGCCTTTAGCTTCCAAATACTCTTTAAATGCCGTTACATATCCCAGATATATCTTCCGACTATTCTCTGAAGGAATATTCCTTTCTGCCATTTGACTTAAGATAAGCGTTGCAGATAATTGGTTGTTATCTTTCATAATTGTATAACGAGTTTTAAGATTAGGATTAATAGCTTGCCTCATTTCTTCAAAGAGGAAGTCTATCCTCTCTAAGTTCTCGCAAAGATAACTCTTCTTCTCTTCAAAGACGGCAAATATGGACCTTATTCTTTTATTGACTATCTCATTATTGCGATTATCCAGCCTTGTTTGCCCGTTGCTGATAGTGGCTATTTGTTTCCGCTTATTCCATTGCGTTGGATAAACTTTGGCGCCAATATTGACCTTGTATTGTCTCCCTCTAAAGGTAAACAGGGCATAAATAATGGTTGGCATATTCTTCTTTGTCTGCCGCAAATTGAAATTCAAACTGAAATCTAAAAATACCTGTTCGCTCATCTTTGTTATTACCAAACGTTATTAAAATCGGTTATTACATTTGGTTATTAATGAGATATTTTAGGAGGTATATCCTTATTCTAACCCCTCGCACAATATATTGAAACAAACTTTTGCTATCAGACAGAAAGTCATATACTTTACGCAAGTTTAGTTCGGGCGAAGCCTCTTCCTCTTCCTCGCTGACTGTCTGTTGCTTGTCGAGCAACGTTTGTTCATTTTTGGCTATATATATAAAGGTAGTATGTCCACCGGCAATGATGGCTTTAGCCGTTTTATCTTCCGTTTTACAAATCACTTCGATATACAGCTTTTCCGTAATATCTTCTTTTAGAGAAATACAAATCCGTTTTTCTGCGATAAACAGTTTTCCCTGTTCCACCGCTTCCGATGTACAATCCCTCAACACCTCCAACTGATAATCTGATTTGCCAATCAACGCACCCAAAGCAACCGCTATGGGAAGCCCGACCATACCCGTTCCCGGGATTCCTACTCCCATAGCATTCTTTAATATATTAGCACTTAACAGGACTTCTATCTTTTCCGGTTTCGCTCCCAATGTTTCGGCAGCCTTAGCAACACAAAGCGCTACTGCGATAGGTTCCGTACATCCGATAGCCGGAATGACCTCCTTCTTAATCAATTCTATAATTTGCCTTCTTTCTGATTCAGTCATAGACTTATAAGTTTTGATTCCACAAAAATAGGAAATTCTTTCTTTTCCAACATTCTATAATGAACAAATAAAATCTCATATTGTTATAAAATCTCCCATATACCAAACTTTAACAGAAAGAATTGATAGAAAAATGAAAGCAAAACACGTAATTGTCTATTTGCTACTAGCTATTGTTTCCTCTTCATGCATCCGCGAAGAAGCTCTCAATGCAGAAGCAGACATATTAAGTTGTATACTACCGGGAGTAGCCATGACAACCAGCCCTATTATTAACAATAATTCCATAACTATCTTTGTCGGTCCGGGAACTGATATTTCAGAACTCAAACCTGAATTTACATTGACTCCAGGAGCTACGATCAGTCCACTTAGCGGCACAGAACGAAATTTCAATACCCCACAGGAATATACTGTCACAGCTGCCGACGGTATTTGGAAAAAAGCATATACAGTATCAGTGATCGACACGGAACTTGCCACGAACTATAACTTCGAAGATACACTGGGCGGAAAGAAGTACTACATATTTGTAGAACGCGAAAGAGATAAGGTCGTCATGGAATGGGCCAGCGGAAATGCGGGTTATGCCATGACCGGAGTAGCCAAAACAGCCGATGATTATCCCACTTTCCAAATAACGGACGGAAAAGCCGGCAAATGCCTCTCCTTAGTGACACGCAGTACCGGATTCTTCGGTCAGCTAGCAGGAATGCCTATTGCGGCAGGAAATCTGTTTATCGGTTCTTTCGATGTGAGTAACGCAATGAGCAATCCACTGAAAGCGACTAAATTCGGCCTTCCTTTCCGGCATGTACCCACTTATCTAGCTGGTTATTATAAATACAAAGCAGGAGATCAGTTTACAGAGGGAGGAAAACCTGTGAACGGGAAACGGGACATCTGTGACATATATGCCATCATGTACGAAACCAGTGAATCTGTTCCCACTCTCGACGGAACGAATGCATTCACCAGTCCGAACCTGATTTCAACAGCACGGATTAATAATGCCAAAGAAACGAACGAATGGACTTACTTTAAACTTCCTTTCATCACTCTCCCCGGAAAATTCATTGATAAGGAGAAGCTAAGGGATGGGAAATATAATATAGCCATTGTGTTTACCTCAAGTCTGGAAGGAGATCATTTTAACGGAGCAATCGGAAGTACATTACTGATCGACGAGGCCGAGTTAATCTATCACTCGGAAAATTAGCGGGATTTCGATGAAGGATTTTCCATAACAATACCTCATAATACACTCAAGCAATGTACCCACACAAAACGTGCACATTATCAAACGAACGGAATTAAATAACTTTATAACAACCATAATGATGAAAATCTATCCGTATATATTCAGTTTATTAGCCTGTATAGGAATAGCTCTCCCCGGCTATTCACAGGTAGACCGAAATGAAACGCTGATCCGTTCCGCCCTTCACGGACTGGAATATGCAATCAAAGCAGGTTTCAGCATTGGCGGCACAGCCCCGCTTCCCCTTCCGGTAGAAATCCGTTCGATTGACGGATATAACCCGACACTGGCCATCAGCATAGGGGGCGAAGTAACCAAATGGATTGCCGTTCAGAACAAACTCGGAATCATAGTCGGACTCCGGCTCGAAAACAAAGCAATGACCACCGAAGCCACCGTAAAAAATTACAATATGGAAATTCTCGGACAAGGAGGTGAAAGAATCAGCGGAGTATGGACGGGCGGAGTGAAAACCAAAGTACATACCGCCGGACTGACTATACCTCTAATGGCTACCTACAAACTAAGTAACCGATGGAACATCAAAGCCGGACCTTATTTCTCGTATCTGCTTTCAAGAGAATTTTCAGGTCATGTGTACGAAGGATATTTGCGGGAAGATGATCCCACCGGTCCGAAAGTAGAATTTACCGACGGCAAAATTGCAACCTACGATTTCTCGGACGACTTGAGACATTTCCAGTGGGGATTACAGGTGGGAGCCGGATGGCGAGCTTTCAAGCACCTCAATGTGTATGCTGATCTCACCTGGGGATTGAACGATATATTTAAAAGCAATTTTAATACAATCACTTTTGCAATGTATCCTATCTATTTGAATATAGGTTTTGGGTACGCATTTTAAGTCTCACCACAGATTACACAGATTAACACAGATTGATTTATAAGTCATAGACTATCAATATAAATAATCTGTGTTAATCTGTGTAATCTGTGGTGAATAAGGAATTAATTTCCACCAGACTCCGCCACCTGTTTCACTCCGGAATAGGTCACTTTTACAGTCTGTTGCAATGTAGGCACTTTCACGTTAATGGTCATGTCTGCATTTCCATCTTCTACCGTTCCCGTAACAGTTACAGGACAGGTACCCAAAGCAGCGGCATTTCCCTCAAACGTAAGGTCTTGCTGTCCGGTAAATGTAGACACCCCTTCCCCCTTCTTCACTTCGCACTTATCAACAACAATATCTCCAAATTTCAGGATCTGTTGGTTGATAAACAGTTCAAACTCCTTCAATTCAATCTTCACTTCCGTATTGCTGACTTGCGAGAGAGTGATAAACTTCTCTATTCCATCTCCTATGACAATTTCCTGGTCAGAACCATCCGGTATCATGGATATATCCAGATTTCCCCAATACGTTCCGACTACATCCGGAGCCGTTATCGCAGCTTCCTCTTCAGGAGGATTCCCATTATTCTTGTTATCACTGTCGTCATCGTCACTGCTACAAGCAGCAAAGAAAGTAAGAGAGCAGACCAATGCCAATAAATACAATAGATTCTTTTTCATACGTCTTTGGTTTAGTTATTATAATAAATTTCGTCCCTTATAAACTAAAAAGAAGAAAAAAGGTTCAATATGCTTCCTTTTTCGAAGATATTTCGAGTTCACAACTTTCTTATCGAAAACTTTGTTATATTTGCATATAGTAATTTTAAAAAAGCCACAACTATGTTTAATTCATTTGGCAATATCTTTCGGCTCACAAGTTTCGGTGAGTCTCATGGAAAAGGAGTTGGAGGAGTGATTGACGGATTTCCGGCAGGAATTGTCATCGACGAAGAATTTGTACAACAAGAACTTAATCGCCGCCGTCCGGGACAATCCATTCTTACCACTGCACGTAAAGAAGCTGATAAAGTTGAGTTTCTTTCAGGCATTTTTGAAGGGAAATCCACCGGATGCCCTATTGGTTTTATCGTTTGGAATGAAAACCAACACTCCAATGACTACAACAATCTGAAAAATGTATATCGTCCTTCACACGCTGATTACACGTACACAGTGAAGTACGGAATCCGTGACCACCGTGGCGGCGGACGTTCTTCCGCACGCGAAACGATTTCGCGCGTAGTAGCCGGTGCATTGGCTAAGTTAGCACTTCGTCAACTGGGTATCAATATCACTGCCTATACTTCGCAGGTAGGTCCTATCAAATTGGAGGGTACTTACTCGGATTACGACCTCGATTTGATAGAAACAAACGATGTACGTTGTCCGGACCCGGAAAAAGCAAAAGAAATGGCAGACCTTATATATAAGGTGAAAGGAGAAGGCGACACCATCGGTGGCACACTGACCTGCGTCATCAAGGGATGCCCCATCGGACTTGGACAACCTGTTTTCGGCAAACTCCATGCTGCCTTGGGTAACGCCATGTTAAGCATTAACGCTGCCAAAGCATTCGAATACGGCGAAGGATTCAAAGGACTAAAAATGAAAGGTTCCGAACAGAACGATGTTTTCTATAATAACAACGGACGCATCGAGACACATACCAACCACTCCGGAGGTATCCAGGGAGGATTGAGTAATGGTCAGGATATTTATTTCCGTGTAGTATTCAAACCGATTGCAACGTTGCTGATGGAACAGGAAACCGTCAACATTGATGGAATCGACACCACCCTGAAAGCACGCGGACGCCATGACGCTTGTGTACTGCCCCGTGCCGTGCCTATCGTAGAAGCAATGGCCGCCATGACTATACTTGATTATTACTTACTGGATAAAACAACGCAACTGTAATGAACGAAATTCAGAAATACATAATAGCGCACGAACCGAAAATGATGAATGACCTGTTCAGTCTCATCCGTATCCCCAGTATCAGTGCTCTGCCGGAGCATCACGATGATATGCTGGCTTGTGCAGAACGCTGGGCGCAGTTGTTACTTGAAGCTGGAGCAGATGAAGCATTGGTGATGCCCTCAAAGGGCAATCCGATTGTTTTCGCTCAAAAGATGGTCGACCCGGACGCAAAGACCGTATTGGTTTATGCTCATTACGATGTAATGCCGGCCGAATCGCTGGAACTTTGGAAGAGCCAACCATTTGAACCGGAAATACGGAACGGATATATCTGGGCGCGTGGAGCAGATGACGACAAAGGACAATCATTCATCCAGGTGAAAGCGTTCGAGTATCTCGTCAAAAACGGATTGCTGAAGAATAATGTAAAATTCATCTTCGAAGGTGAAGAAGAAATAGGCTCACCCAGCCTGGAAGCTTTCTGCGAAGAGCACAAAGAGTTGCTGAAGGCAGATGTCATCCTTGTCTCGGATACGAGTATGCTGGGAGCTGAACTTCCGTCTTTAACGACTGGTCTTCGCGGACTGGCTTATTGGGAAATAGAAGTGACTGGGCCGAACCGTGATTTACACTCCGGACATTTCGGTGGTGCGGTGGCTAATCCCATCAACACACTTTGCCAGATTATCAGCAAGGTGACGGATGCCGACGGACGGATTACCGTTCCCGGATTCTATGACGATGTGGAAGAAGTTCCGCAAGCCGAACGGGAAATGATTGCGCATATTCCTTTTGACGAAAAGAAATACAAAGAAGCAATCGGCGTAAAAAAGCTTTTCGGAGAAAAAGGATACAGCACATTGGAACGTAACAGCTGTCGTCCGTCTTTTGACGTATGTGGCATTTGGGGCGGATATACGGGAGAAGGTTCTAAAACCGTACTTCCTTCAAAGGCGTATGCCAAAGTTTCCTGCCGGTTAGTTCCGCATCAGGATCATCATAAGATTTCGCAGATGTTTGCAGAGTATATTTCAAGCATTGCTCCGGAAACTGTTCAGGTGAAAGTGACTCCGATGCATGGAGGACAAGGATACGTATGCCCGATTTCGCTTTCTGCTTATCAGGCTGCCGAAAAAGGCTTTGAAATTGCTTTCGGAAAGAAACCGCTGGCAGTACGCCGTGGTGGTAGTATTCCTATCATTTCTACTTTTGAACAAGTATTGGGAATCAAAACTGTATTGATGGGATTCGGTTTGGAATCAGACGCCATCCATTCACCAAACGAAAACTTTTCACTGGATATTTTCCGTAAAGGGATAGAGGCAGTCATTGAATTTCATCAAGAATACGCCAGACGATAAAGCGGACAGACAAAAAGTCTAATTATAAACGGTATATAAAAAAGAGCGATGGACAAGTGTTTGATTACAAACCTGTCCACCGCTCTTTTTATATATTTACAGATACCAACAAATTACATGACCGGAGTCTGGAAAAGGAAAGTAAACGATTGACTGTCTTTCAAATCCTTCACTGCATCACCTGCATAAATCTCTCCCTTTGTCAGAGACAATTTCTTAATCCCTGCTTTCGGACTAAAATCTATTTTCTTCAAGTCCAGCCAAAACATATTCGGTGTCAAAGTAGATTCGAAATAATACACTTTATTCTTCTGATCGGAAACGGAACGCCAACGGGTAGAAGAAATATAAGGCTTCTCCGGCGTGTTAATACCAAATGGTACAGAAACATTACGCATCACACTCAATACACTGGGAACTGCAATTTTTGCATCAGCAGTTTGCGGAATGGCATGAATGTAGAAAGAAGCCCTGACAAAGCGGTCACTCGCACGATTTGTTCCCGGTAGCATCTGTAAGCCACCAATTTCTTTCCAATAATCATTAATAGCCAATTGATAGTCATATCGGGGAGAATTTGTCATCACCCGGTATTCTTTCCCTTCGTGAATACTTAATTTTCCATCCAAATATTCCAATACAGCCGTATTCCCAGTTTCATCGGTTATAGCCAGATGCAAGGTAGATTCCGGTCCCCCATTCGGCATACGGGGAGCATCAATCCGGAAAGTCTCTTTTTTCAGTTCATCCACGGCTTCGCGTACCGTAGCAAAGTTATCAAGCACATACTGTGTCCAAATGCTGATTCCCATTGCCGGACGGG